>ENA-OQDE01000108-OQDE01000108.1-human-gut-metagenome-genome-assembly--contig:-NODE-108-length-50973-cov-26.685246_pt1 | contig 50973 bp, 65 predicted proteins | sample MGYA00242768_ERZ504595 | MGnify/ENA primary metagenome ERZ504595 (study PRJEB26092, sample SAMD00036307) | human gut metagenome | host: Homo sapiens | study: EMG produced TPA metagenomics assembly of...
TGTTAACCGCGCTGTTGTAGGTTCGAGTCCTACCCGGGGAGCCAGAATTTTCAGCCCTTTCCGTTGGGCTTTAAATTCCTCGGTAGCTCAATGGTAGAGCACGCGGCTGTTAACCGCGCTGTTGTAGGTTCGAGTCCTACCCGGGGAGCCAGGTTGTAAAACCCCGTCGCTTATGCGGCGGGTTTTTTCATACCGCGATCGCCGTTCGCGAACGTTACCGTATCAACATTTCGTGTCGAGGATGTAATCCCGAGGCCCGCCACCTCAACATGGCGCGGTCGTTGTAGAATATTGCAATGATTGCTCCCACGACATGGTGCCGCGAGCACCAAGAAAAGGAGATTCTTGTGTCTGAGACCATTAACGGCAGCCTGAGCGTCTCGAACGACGTTATTGCCGATATTGCCGGTTATGCCGCGATGACGTGCTATGGCGTTGTCGGTATGGCTGAGCAGCTCCAGGGCGCCGAGAGCGTGCGCCTGCTTGCCGGTCAGCGCCTCCGCAAGGGCGTGCTTGTCTCCGCCGACGAGAACGGCCTTACGGTCGATCTTCACGTCGTGCTCGAGAACGGCGTCAACATGAAGTCCGTCTGCCATAATCTTTCGAGCTCCGTTGCCTTCACCCTGCAGGAGATCGCCCAGATCGATCCTGCCAGCCTTAAGATCGGCATCCATATCGACGCGCTCAAGAGCCGTCTGAACTAGCATCCGAAAACGGAGATTCAAATACCCATGATTGCAAAGACCATTCGCACCTGTTTTCCGATCGCTGCGGCTGCCGTTTCCGACAAGGCCGAGGAGATCAACAAGCTCAACGTCTTCCCCGTACCCGACGGCGACACCGGTACCAACATGTCGCTCACGCTTGCCTCGGTGACCAAGGAGCTCTCCGCCCTTCCTGCCGACGCCGACATGGAAGCCATCGCCGGCGCCATCACCCACGGCTCCCTGATGGGTGCCCGCGGTAACTCTGGCGTTATCACGTCGCAGATTCTGCGCGGCGTGGCCGAGGGCCTTGTCTCTGCCGACGAGCCTATTACGTCCGCCAACATTGCCTTCGCCTTCCGTCGTGCCGTCAAGGTTGCCTTCCAGCTGTCCGCAAGCCCATCGAGGGCACGATCCTCACGGTCCTGCGCGATGTCTCGACCAAGGCCGATGAGTGCGAGAAGAAGAAGTTCTCGGCCGAGGATGCGCTCGATGCTATCGTCGTCGAGGCGTACCAGTCCGTCGCCCGCACGCCCGACTTGCTGCCCGTTCTGAAGGAGAACGGCGTGGTCGACTCCGGCGCTTTTGGCTTTGCCATCTTCCTGGAGAACTTTGTTGCCGCCGCGCTTGGCCGCAGCACCGTTGTCGAGGATTTCTCCTCCACGTTTGATTCCGCTGGCTCTGCTCGCGACGCGGCCCTTGGTCGCGTTGAGATCGAGGCCAACGACGACTGGGAGGGCTCGGAGTTCCGCTACTGCAACGAGTTCCTTTTTAAGGCCGACGCTCCCTTTGACGAGGACGAGTGCCTTAAGTTCCTGGGCTCCATGGGCGACTGCGAGCTGCTCGTGGGTGCTACCCCGATTACAAGATCCATGTGCACTCCAATACGCCCAACCTGGTGCTCGAGCACATGCTGCAGCTCGGTCAGATCTACGAGGTCTTTATCCACAACATGGAGATGGAGGCCCACGACCGTACCGCCAAGATTCATGAGGACCAGGAGAAGGCCGCCGAGCCCGCCAAGCGCTGGCTTTGTCGCCGTTGCCGCCGGTTCCGGTGAGGCCGACATCCTCAAGTCCCTCGGCGTTGACGTGATCGTCTCGGGTGGCCAGACCATGAACCCCTCGACCGCCGACCTGCTGGGCGCGGTGGACCAGGTCAACGCGACCTCGGTCATCATCCTGCCCAATAACGGCAACATTCGCATGGCTGCCGAGGCCGCAGCCTCTGCCTGCACCGACAAGAAGGTCGCCGTCGTTCCCACCAAGACCGTCCCGCAGGCGTTCTCCGCGCTGTTCGCGGTCCTGCCCGATTCCGAGCTCGAGGATGCTGTTGCCGCCATGGTCGACGCCATCAGCGAGGTTCGCGATGGCGAGGTCACCCGTGCCGTGCGCGATTCCAGCGCCTCTGATGGTTCTCCGATTCACTCCGGTGATGTCATGGGTATCATCGCCGGCTCCATCGACGTGGTCGGCTCCGACGTGAAGCAGGTCACGCTCGACTGTATCAACCGCATGCAGGAGGAAGAGGAGGGCGACGCGCTGACGATTCTGGCCGGCGAGGAGCTGTCCGATGAGGCCTTCCAGGAGATCGTCGACGCTATCGAGGAGGCTCAGCCCGACCTGGAGATCGATGCCCATCGTGGCGAGCAGCCGCTCTATCCCGTGATTTTCTCGATCGAGTAGGCATCTGCCCATGTCCGAGCTGTGCTCCGTGCCGCGCGTCTCGGAGCGCTTTGCCCAGAGCAATGCGCTCGACGAGGATATCGCGCGACTCAAATATGTTTCGGGTAAACGTGAGGAGGCCCTTCGCCGTCTGGGAATTCGGACGGTGGGGGACCTCCTTCTCCATATCCCTCACCGCTATCTCGACTTTACGCGCTCCTGGTCCATCGAGATGGCTCCCATCGGGACCGTGTGCACGATTGTCGCCACGGTCGATCGCATTGTTCAAAAGCAGCCTCGTCCGCGTTTGCAGGTGACCGAGGTCTCGCTTGTGGACGAGACGGGCGTGCTGCAAGTCGCCTTTTTCCGTCAGCCCTGGATTGCCCAGCAGCTTAAGCAGGGCGACCGCCTGGCCGTGATGGGCAAGGTCGAGTTTGCCTACGGCTTTAAGCAGATGGCCTCGCCGCACTTTGAAAAGCTTGAGGAAGGGCGTGCCGCTGGCACTATCCTGCCGGTCCATTACGTGAGTGATGGCGTGAGCCAGGCGTGGATGCGCCGCATCGTAAGTGGCGCGCTCGAGGTCGTCGGCAATCCCTTCGACCCGATTCCCGCACGCTTGCGCGTTAAACGTCGCCTGATGAGCAATGCTCGTGCGCTTCGATCAATTCACTTTCCCTCGAGCATGGCTGAGCGCGATATCGCGCGCGCACGGCTTGCCTACGAGGAGTGCCTCTACCTGCAGCTGGCGCTGCGCCTGCGCAACGACGGCAGCCTGGTCGATGTGGTGCCCTACGCCCACGCCGCGGGCGAGCACCTGGCCGCGCTTAAGCAGGCCCTGCCGTTTTCGCTGAGCGACGAGCAGGAGGCCGCGTTCCAAGATATCCTGCGCGATATGTGCGATGGCGGGCGCGTGATGAACCGCCTGCTGCTGGGCGATGTCGGTACCGGCAAGACCGCTGTTGCCGCCTGCGCGCTGGCTGTGGCTGCCGATAGCGGCACGCAGGCCTGCGTTATGGCGCCCACGGGCGTGCTGGCGCGCCAATATGCCGATAAGACCGGCCCCTTGCTCTCGCAGGCTGGCATGTCCTGGGCGCTCCTGACGGGTGCCACGCCGGCGGTCGAGCGCGAGCAGATCCATACCCAGCTGGAATCGGGCGAGCTCGACGTGCTCTTTGGAACCCACGCAGTCCTTTCGGATGACGTGGCGTTTAAGCACCTGTCGCTTGTCGTCATTGACGAGCAGCACCGCTTCGGTGTGGGCCAGCGCAATGCCCTGCGCGCCAAGGGGCCGGGTGCCGACCTGCTCGTTATGACGGCCACGCCGATCCCGCGCACGTTGGCGCTCTCGGTCTACGGTGACCTGGACACGAGCATCATCCGCCATCGACCTGTTCCGGGGGCGGGCGTTACGACGCGCGTGCTCACCGAGTCGAGCCGCGATTTGGCCTACGGTGCCATCCGCGAGGCGTATGAAAAGGGCCAGCAGGCTTACGTGATCTGCCCGCTTGTGGAGCCGAGTGACTCGGCCGATGAGCTGGAAGACGTACCCGGTATCGCCCGCGACGACGAGGGCCGCGTGACCGTGCCTGTACCGCTGCACGATACGGCAACCGAGCTCGAACGACTGCGTCTGGCCCTGCCGGGACTTACCATTGAACGCCTTCACGGCCGCATGCCGGCGGGGGAGAAGGACCGCGTGATCGATGCCTTCAAGCACGGCGAGATCGACGTGCTCGTCTCGACACGGTGGTCGAGGTAGGCGTCGACGTGCCCAACGCCACTGTCATGGTCATCGAGAACGGTGAGCGCTTTGGCTTGGCGGCCCTGCACCAGCTGCGCGGCCGCGTGGGCCGCGGCAGCGTGTCGGGCACTTGCCTGGTCATGACGCACTCCAAGGGCAACGGTGGCGCGTCGGCGGCACAAGACCGTCTCCTGTCGCTCGAAAAGACTCTGACGGCTTTGCGCTCGCCAGATGGACCTGCGCCTGCGCCACGAGGGCGAGATTCTGGGCTACCGCCAGCACGGCGGCGTGACCCTGCGCTTTGTGGACCTGGACGCGACGAGGATCTTATCGAATGGGCCCATTTGGACGCGGTCGAGCTCTTGCGGTATGCTTGCAACCTTGACTCCATGGCGACGCGCCCCTTGCGCGACGCGGTCGCCATGCGTTATCGACATATCTTTAAGGAGGTCAGCGGAGGATGAGAATCATCGGCGGTGAATGGCGCGGACGCAAGATCGAAGAGCCGCGTGGGCGCGATGTCACCCGTCCCACGACCGATCGCGTGCGCGAGGCATGCGCGTCCATGGTCATGTCGGCGTTCGACTTCGATCTGGACGAGGTCCGCGTGCTGGACGCCTTTGGCGGCTCCGGCGCCCTGGGAATCGAGATGCTCTCGCGTGGCGCCCGCTCGCTCACCACGTTCGAGATCGATCGCAATGCCGCCCGTCTGATCACCAAGAATATCGAGTCGCTGTGCCGCGACCGCTCGCGTTGGCGTGTCGTTACCGGCGATGTGTTGGCGAGCGCCTCGCGCGGCCGTGTGCCAGGTGGTCCCTTTGACCTGATCTTGCTCGACCCGCCCTATGCCTTTGGCGCCGAGCCGGTCGAGGAGCTGCTGCAAAATCTTTCCCAGCAGGGACTGCTGGCGCCCGGGGCCTTTGCCCTTTTTGAGCATGCCGCAGCCGATGCAGGTGCTCATCCGGCTTGTTTTAAGACCGTGCGAGAGAAGCGCTACGGCATTACCTCGGTTGACTTGCTGCGCTGGGTGGCCGAGGACGAGAACGACCATGCTGACGAGAACGAAAATGACGAGGATGTGCCTTCGGAGGACACCCATGAATGACACCATCAACCGCGTAATCGTCCCGGGCACCTTCGATCCCATCACCTTTGGCCATATCGACGTGATCCGCCGAGCTCGCCGTATCTTTCCCAGCGTGATCGTCGCCGTGGCCGAATCGCAGGGTAAAAACGGCGTGGGTACACCTTTATGCTCGACGAGCGCGTGGCGCTGGCCCGCGAGGCCCTCGGTGATTTGGACGGCGTCGAGGTACTGCCCTTCACCGGCCTGCTGGTCGACTTTGCACGTGAACAGAGGCGGGTGCCGTCGTTAAGGGTCTGCGCGCCATGACCGACTTTGAGTACGAGTTGCAGCAGGCCGACCTCAACTATCGCCTGGATAGCGAGCTGGAGTCCATCTTTGTCATGAGTGCTCCGCAGTACGGCTATATCTCGAGTTCGGTGGTGCGTCAGATCGCGTCGCTTGGCAGCGACGTGTCGACGTTTGTGCCGCCCAACGTGGTCGAAGCACTCAAACATCGCTTTTCGTGACGTTTTTTATTGCCTGGTGGCATGTGGTAAACTAACACGATGATATGTTACCTATGAAAGGAGACCGGATGCCGGGCGAGAATTTTCCTGGCGACAGGATCGTGAGTCTTGTCGACGAGCTCGAGGGGCTCATCGAAGAGGCTAAGACGCCGTTCGGCAAGAACGCCCAGATGAAGGTTATCGACGCCGACGTCTTCTTTAACATCCTCGATGAGATCCGCATGAGCTATCCCGAGGAGTGGCAGAAGTCCCGCCGTATCCTCAAAGAGCGCGAGGAGCTTATGGCCTCCGCCGCCGCTCAGGCCGATTCCATCATTGCCGATGCTCAGCAGCAGGCGCTCACCATTGCCGGTGAGCAGGAAATTGTCCGCTTGGCACAGCAGCAGGCCGACGACATCCGCGACCGTGCCCAGCAGTACGAGCGCGAGACGCGCTATGCCGCCGAGGATTACGCCGAGCAGGTCTTTACGCACCTCGAGGAGAACCTTAAGAGCCTGACCGGCACCGTCACCCGTTGCCGTCAGCAGCTCAACGAGGGCGCCGCTCAGCAGAACGGTCAGTGGTAATGGCCGAGTTCCCGAGCGTAACCGTCGATCTTTCCGAGCAGCTCGAGTTTCCCGGAGACTCATACCCGCTGACCGGCAAGGTCGATGTCGCCACCTACACGGTGGGCGAGAAGGAGTACCAGCTGCAGGACGGCATTGCCTACGACGTGGTCTTTACCAACGCCGGTACCGGTGTTCTGCTTTCGGGCATGGTCCGCGCTCACGCCACCGGCGAGTGCGATCGCTGCCTGGAGCCCGCCTCGTTTGATATCGCAGGCGAGATCGAGGAGTTCTACCTCTTTGAGGAGCCCGAGGACCCCGAGGCCTACGAAGACGGCTACGAGTTGCTGGGCGAGGATCGCATCGTCGATCTGGGTGAGCCCATCAACGACGCGGTCGTCATGGACACGCCGTTCGTTGTCCTGTGCAAGCCCGATTGCCGCGGCCTTTGCCCCACCTGCGGCAACAATCTCAACGTCGAGCAATGTGATTGCGCCGCCAAGGCGGAGGCCGAATGGGCCGCTGCCACGGAAAATCCATTTGCAGCATTGAAGAATCTCAAGCTTGACGAGTAAAACTGTGGTAGTATCGCTACTTGCGCGTAATCGCCACACTGGATAGTTCATAAGGAAGGTCACTATGCCCGTACCTAAACAAAAGCAGGGTCGTATCCGCACTCACACCCGTCGTTCCGCCAACATGAAGATCTCGGCTGCGGCTCAGTCCACGTGCCCCCGTTGCGGCGCTGTCAAGCTTCCGCACCACGTGTGCCCCAGCTGCGGTTTCTACAAGGACCGCGAGGTTATCGTTACCGAGTAACGGTATACTCTGGATGCGATGCCGTTCCAAATGGAACCACAATGGCCGGCTCAATGAGTCGGCCATTTTTGTTTAAGGAGCATGTATATGAGTAACGTTCGCGTTTGTGTAGACGTTGTGGGCGGAGACGAGAAACCTCAGGTTGTTCTTGATGGTATCGAGGCTGCGCTTGCCGCCGATCCCGATATCGAGGTCTTGGCAGCTGGTCCCGCCGAAATCGTCAATCCCTTTGCAGCTTCCCATGCACGTGTCGAGGCCCTTGAGGCACCTGACGTTATCGCCATGGATGACGATCCCATTCGCGCCGTGATGACCAAGCGTAAGTCGTCGATCGTGCTGTCGTGCCGCGCCATCAAGAAGGGAAATGCGGACGCCTTCTTCTCTGCCGGCTCGACCGGTGCCATGACCGCTGCCGCCACCGCCTATGTGACGCCGTTTAGGTATCAGGCCGAAGGTAAGAAGCAGCCGGTGCGACCCTGTCTGACCAATGCGCTGCCCAATCGCGCCGGCGGTCTGACTGTGCTGTGCGATATGGGCGCCAACCCCGATGTCGAGGTCGATGACATGGTGCGCTTTGCCCAGATGGGTAGCGCCTATGCCCGCGTCGTCCTGGGAATCGAGCATCCCCGCGTGGGCCTGCTTGCTAACGGCACCGAGGACGAGAAGGCTCCAACTTTACTAAGGCCTGCTTCCCGGCCATGAAAGCCGCCGTTCCCGGCTTTGTTGGTAACTGCGAGGGAACGGACATCACCTCAGGTAACTTCGATGTCGTCGTTGCCGATGGCATGTCGGGCAACATCGCGCTTAAGGCCACCGAAGGCGCTGCCAAGTTTTTGCTGCAGGAGCTCAAGGGTGCCTTTATGTCTTCGCTCGGCACCAAGATTGCCGCGCTGCTCATCAAAAAGCAGATGCGCGAGATCAAAGCCAAGCTTTCGGGCGACGCCAAGGGCGGCGCGATTCTTTTGGGCCTGCGCGGCGTGGTCCTGATCGGCCATGGTGCCACCTCGGTCGAGGCTGTTAAAAACGGTACGCTTGCGGCGGCCGAAGCCGTGCGCGCCGGGCTGGTCGAGAATGTCGCCAACTCTATGGATGGTATCGTTTTATAAGAGCGAGTTAGAGCGCTGTTATGTGCTTCGCGGTGCACGCCGTGGGGTAGAATCAGAACCGTGTCTTGGTACCGCCCGGGCGGTACCATTCTTTGGTATTCATGCACTATGAGAGGAAGCGCTATGGACCGCTCCGAAATCTTCGACAAGATCGCCGAGGTCGCTGCTGACGTTCTGGGCGTCGATGTTGCCGAAATTAGCGAGGAGACCACCTTTGACGACCTCGATGCCAACTCGCTCGAGCGCCTGCAGCTGGTTACGGCTATCGAGGACGAGTTCAACCTCGAGATCGATGACGAGACCCTGCTCTCGCTCAACTCTGTCGCCGACGCGTCGACGCTATCGAAGCTGCCAAGGAGGCCTAAGTCTTGGCTTTATCCGACCGACTTACGCGCGCCCAGGAAATCCTGGGCCACGAGTTCAACAATAAGGTGCTGCTGCGCGCGGCCCTTACGCATCCCTCGGCAGTCGAGGCCAGCCGGTTTCTGCCAGCTATGAGCGCCTTGAGTTCTTGGGCGATTCCATTTTGGGCGCTGTGGTCGCACGCTCCCTGTTTGAGTCCTATCCGGAGTTTGACGAGGGCAAGCTCACACGCTTGAAGGTGTCGCTTGTCTCGGGCGCTACGCTGTCCGAGGTTTCTCACGAGCTGGGCATCGACGACATCATCATCTTTGGTGCCTCCGAGACCGGTACCGGTGCGCGCGGCCTGCATTCGGCCTCGAGAACGTCTACGAGTCGCTCGTGGGAGCGCTGTACCTGGATGCCGGCTGGGATGCCGCGGCGGAGTTCATTCACCGTACGCTTAAGCCGCATTTGGCTTCCGAGCGCGCCGAGCATCCCGCGAACCCCAAGTCGTTTTTGCAGGAGTGCGTGCAAGCCGACGGTCACGAGCCCCCGGCGTATAAGCTGGTTGGCTCCGAGGGCCCGGCGCATGCGCCCACCTTTACCGCCGTGGTGCTCATCGATGGCATTCGCCAGGGTCGCGGCACCGGTTCCTCTAAGAAGGAAGCCGAGGGAGCCGCCGCGCTCGAAGCGCTCGACCGCATGGGTTACACCACCAACGGCGTGATTCTGAACAAGAAGCACGTGTAAGCGAGGAACCGTGTATCTCAAGTCCCTCACGCTCAAAGGGTTCAAGTCGTTTGCCGACCGCGCCCATATGACGTTTGAGCCGGGCCTGACCGTCATCGTCGGTCCCAACGGCTCGGGAAAATCGAACATCTCCGACTCAATTCTGTGGGTCCTGGGCGAGCAGAGCGCCAAGCAGCTGCGCGGCCAGGCCATGGAGGACGTCATCTTCTCGGGCTCGTCAGCGCGCAAGCCGGTGGGTGTCGCCGAGGTCACGCTGGTGCTCGATAACTCGGACCATATGCTGCCCGTCGATTTTGACGAAGTCGCCATCACCCGTCGCATGTATCGCTCGGGCGAAAGCGAGTACCTCATCAACTCGAGTCCGTGCCGCCTGATGGACATTCAGGACATCCTGCACGATTCGGGCCTGGGCAAGGATACGCATTCCATCATCAGCCAGGGCAAGCTCGACGCCATTTTGCAGAGCCGCCCCGAGGAGCGCCGCGCCCTCATCGAGGAGGCCGCCGGCATCTCCAAGCACAAGCGCCGCAAGGAGCGTGCGCTCAAAAAGATTAAGTCGATGGACGAGCATCTGACGCGTGCCCGCGACATCAATAAGGAAATCGCCCGTCAGCTGCGACCACTGGAGCGTCAGGTCGATCGCGCGCGCAAGTACAAAGAGCTGTCCTCGCGCGCGAACGAACTTACGCAGATGCTGGCCGTCGACGAGCTTCGTTCGCTGCAGTCGCAGTGGAACGACCTGGAGAGCCGCTCTAAGGAGGGCGCCGCCGAACTTGAGCTTGCGCAATACCGCCTGGGTGAAAAGGAGCGCGAGCTCGAGAAGCTCCAAGTTATGCTCGAGGAAAAAGGCCTGTTTGTGGGCGATCTGGGCGAGCAACGCCGCCATATGCAAGATGTGGTCGGTCGCATTAACTCAGACATGCGTCTGCTCGAGGAAAAGGGCCATAACATGGTGTCGCGCCTGTCCGACATGCGCGGGCAGATTTCGAGCTCCGAGCATCAGCGTCGTCGTGTGGTCGAGGAGCTCGAGGACGCACGTGCTCAGCTCGAGGAAGTGACCGGCGCGCATATGCAGGTCCAGGAGGACGTTGACGCCGCTGGTCCTGCCGCCGCCGAGCTCCACGAGCGGCGCGTTGCGCTCGACAATCAGATTTCGCAGCTTACGCGCGAGCAGCGCGATGTGCAGCGCGTTGCCGATAATGCTGCGCTCGAGCTCGCCAAGGTGAAGGATTCGCTTTCCAATGCCGAGGTCGAGGACAACATGTATGCCTCGCGCCTGGAGCAGATCGATGAACAGCTCGAGGAGGTCACGGCCTCGCTCGAGAGCCGTCGCGACCGCGCCGAGGAGCTTGAGGGCGCTCTTGAGGAGGCGCGCCAGGCTCAGGTCGATGCGCGTGAGGCCACCGAGGTCGCCCGTGCGGCCCTGAAGGACTTGCGTAATCGTGAGAGCGAGGCGCGCAACAAGTTATCCGAGGTGCGCTCGGAGCTTGCCAGCCAAAAGAAGCTTGATGCGCGCATGGCCGACAGCTCGCCGCTCGTGAGCCGTCTGGTGGGTGCGCTGGGCGATGACGTAACGGGTCGCCTGGGCGATGTGCTCGAAGCCCCGCGCGAGCTTGAGGGCCTGGTTGAGCAATTGCTCGCCGGCGATATCGATGCGCTTCTGTTCGACGATACGTCCGCGCTTGAGCGTGCCGGTCGTGCGGCTCTGGACCAAAAGAAGGCCTCGGGCGAAGCACTGCTGGTGGCGCGCGACGTGAGCGGCTCTACCGCCGCTGAGGGCGCTGCCGGTATCCGCCTGGTTGATCGTCTGTCCGTGCGCGCAGGCTACGGACCCGTCGTCGAGGCGCTGCTCGGCGGCTATTACGTGGTCGATGACTTGGCTGCCGCGCTGTTGGCGCCGGTCGTTGACGGTGTGACCTATGTGACTCCCGATGGCGCCCGCGTAAGCTGTGGCGGCCTGGTGCGCGTGGGCCTCGATGCTGGCGAGGCCTCGGGTGCTCTGGAGCGTAAGCGTCGCATTCGCGAGCTGGAGGGGCTTGAGCCCGATCTGGCTGCCGTGTTTGAGCATGTGTCGGATCAGGTCGTCGAGGCCAATGCGGCCGTCGAAGAGGCGCGTGCCGCTGAGGGCGATGCCGCCGGCGAGATCGCCCGTCTTGAAGGCGAGCGCCGCTCGCTGCTCTCCGAGATCGGCCGCTTGGAGCAAAGCGCCAACAATGCCGAGGTCGAGCGCGTGCGCATCTCCAAGCGCCGCGAGCAGGCCTCCGAGGCCGTTCGCGCTTCGCGCCCGCGCGTGGACGAGCTCACCCGTTCGCGTGACGAGGCTCGCGCGCAGGCAAGCGATCTGGGCTTGCAGATTGCCGAGGCAACGACGAACTCGACCGCGTTCGCCGTGACGATTCCGAGGCTGCCGGCAAGCTCGCCGACGCAAGGTTCGCCTAGCCCAGACGAGCGAACGCCTGCGTTCGCTGAAGGGCCGCGTGCCCGACCTGGAGCATCGTCTTGAGGGCATCGACCGTAGTATACGCGGAACACGCCAGGCCTCGCGCTCGCTCGAGCTGCTGCGCCTGCGCGTCGACCCCATGCACGAGTGCTATTCGGCCTTGCTGGAGCGTGCCTCGGATTGGGCTGCGCGTCTGCGTGACCAGGCTTCGCTCGAGGAGGCGGACTCCGCTTCGCTCAAGAAGACCATCGAGGATGCCAAGGCAGAGGTTGCCCGCGCTAAGGAGCGAGTCGATACCGCTTCCGCCACGCAAAACGAGTTCAAGGTCGCGCGTGGTAAGCTCGAGGTGCAGGTAGAAGCCGCCATTAAGGCCATTACCGCCGATGGCACCACGGTACTCGAGGAAGCACTCATGCTTCCGGCGCCCACGGACCGCGATGCCGCCGAGCGTGAACTCAACCAGCTTGTGCGCCAGATCAACAACCTTGGTCCCGTTAACCAAGTTGCCATGGAGGAGTACGAGCAGCTCAAGCGCCGCGCCGACTACATCGAGGAGCAGCTGGCCGATCTGGAGAGCGCGCGCAAGGCGCTCACCAAGATCACCGTGGCTATCGACCGTAAGATGCGCAAGGCGTTCCTGGTGACGTTTGAGAAGGTCGACGCGAACTTCCGCGAGATCTTCGCTATGCTCTTCCCGGGCGGCCAGGCTCATCTGGAGATGACCGATCCCGAGCATCCTGCCGAGACGGGTATCGAGGTCGTGGCGCAGCCGCGCGGCAAGCGCATCACCAAGATGATGCTCATGTCGGGCGGCGAGAAGAGCCTGACGGCGCTCGCCCTGCTCTTTGCCGTGTATCGCACGCGCACGGTGCCGTTCTATGTACTGGACGAGGTCGAGGCGGCGCTCGACGACGCCAACCTGTCCAAGCTCATCGGCGCGCTCGATGTGTTGCGTTCCGATACGCAGCTCTTGGTTATCTCGCATCAGCGCCGTACTATGGAGGATGCTGACGTCCTCTACGGCGTCTCGATGCAAGCCGACGGCGTCAGTCGCGTCGTCTCGCAAAAACTCGATCGCGAAACCGGAAAGGTCGTGAATGCATAATGGGATTCTTCGATGCTCTCTCGCGCGGACTTGAGCGCAGCCGCGAGGCCCTCAACGAGGTCTTTTACTTTGGCGGCGAGGTCGACGAAGATTTTTGGGAGGACCTAGAGGACACCCTCGTTATGGGTGACATGGGTGCCGAGGTCGCGATCAAGGTGTCCGATGACCTGCGCGATGCCGCGGCCAAGAAGAACCTCAAGACCGCCCCGCAGCTCCGTCGTGCCCTAGCCGAGCAGCTCGAACAGCACTTTGTGCCCATCGAGCGCGATCCGTTTTCCGATACGCCGAGCTGCGTGCTGTTTGTGGGCATCAACGGCGCCGGCAAGACCACGACAGTCGGTAAGATCGCGAGCGCCATGGCGCCCGCGGCAAGAACGTCGTGATCGGCTCTGCCGATACGTTCCGCGCCGCCGCCATCGAACAGCTCGATGTGTGGGGCCAGCGCGCTGGCGTCCCCGTCATCAAGCGCGACCGCGGCTCCGACCCGGCAAGTGTTTGCTACGACGTGCTCGACGAGGCTGACAAGCGCGGCAGCGACCTGGTGCTTATCGATACCGCCGGCCGTCTGCACACGAGCCCTGAGCTCATGCGCGAGCTTGCCAAGGTGGTCAATGTGACCCGTAAGCGCGCCGCCAATATGGCCGCCGGTCCCATGCCGGTTTCGGTCGTGCTTGTGATCGACGCCGCGACGGGCCAAAACGGTCTGAACCAGGCGCTCGAGTTTAACGAGGCGCTGGGCCTGGACGGTATTATCATGACTAAGCTCGACGGCACGGCTAAGGGCGGTATCGCCATGGCCGTGGCCGAGAAACTCAAGCTCCCGATCCTGCGCGTGGGCGTGGGCGAGCAGGTCGATGACCTGCAGGAGTTCAATGCCAAAGATTTCTGCCGCGCCTGGTGGGCGAGTCCAATTAAGGAGTGACTAGTGTTTGATTCCCTGAGCGATCGCCTCAACGACACATTTGACCGCCTGCGCGGCAAGGGCAAGCTGACCGAGGCCGATATTACTTCGGCCATGCGCGATATTCGCATGGCGCTGCTCGAGGCCGACGTCAACTTCAAGGTCGTCAAGGAGTTCGTCGCCAAGACCAAGGAGCGCTGCATGACCGCCGAGGTCATGGAGTCGCTGTCGCCGGCGCAAAACGTCGTCAAGATCGTGCTCGACGAGCTCACCGAGATGCTTGGCTCAACCGAGAGCAAGCTCGTCTTTAGCAACCGTATTCCCAATGTCATCATGCTTGTGGGTCTGCAGGGCTCCGGTAAGACCACGGCTGCCGTAAAGCTGGCCTACCTGCTCAAGAAGCAGGGTCGCTCGCCGTTGCTCGCCGCGTGCGACGTCTACCGTCCCGCTGCTGCCGACCAGCTGGCCACGCTCGGCGGCGAGATCGGCGTGCCGGTCTTCCGCGGTGACGGCGAGCACCCGGTCGATATCGCCAAGGGCGCCATCCAGGAGGCCGTCGACCACCTGCGCGATGTGGTCATCGTCGATACCGCCGGACGTCTTCAGATCGATGAGCAGATGATGCAGGAGGCCGTGGACATCAAGAAGGCCGTCAAGCCCGATCAGGTGCTGATGGTCGTCGATGCCATGACCGGTCAGGATATCGTCAACGTCGTCTCGACCTTCGCCGAGCGCACCGACTTTGACGGCGTGATCATCTCTAAGCTCGACGGCGACGCCCGTGGCGGCGGCGCGCTTTCGGTGCGCCAGGTGACCGGCAAGCCCATCAAGTTTGTGAGCATGGGCGAGAAGCCCGATTCGCTGGAGCCGTTCTACCCCGATCGTATGGCCAAGCGCATTCTGTATGGGCGACGTTGTCGGCATTATCGAGAAGGCCCAGGAGGCGGCCGACGCCGAGCAGCTCGAGGCCGCCGAGCGCATGCTGCGCGAGGGCTTTACCATGAACGACATGCTCGACCAGATGAAGGCCGTCAAGAAGATGGGCGGCATGAAGGGCATTCTGGGCATGCTCCCCGGTGGCCAGCGTGCGCTTAACCAGATGGGTGGTAACCTGGACGAAGGTATCTTCGATAAGAACGAGGCCATCATCATGTCGATGACCAAGGAGGAGCGCCTTCGCCCCTCCATCATCAACGGCCAGCGCCGTGCCCGCATTGCCAAGGGCGCCGGCGTGACCCCCACCGAGGTCAATAGCCTTATGAAGCAGTGGGGCGAGATGAATAAGATGATGGGCCGCATGCGCACGATGGCCAATCAGGCGCAGGCCGGCGGCAAGAAGGGCAAGAAGGGTAAGAAGGGCAAGAAGATGCGCATGCCCAATATTCCCGGTCTGGATGCCATGGGGCTGGGCGGCATGGGCGGCCTGGGAACGGGCGGCCCCAAGTCCGATATGGACCTGCTGCGCCAGATGGAAGCGCAGATGCGCAATAAGAAATAACGACTGGTTGAGTCGTGTATGGCGAAGGCCGCCTGGATGGTACTCCAGGCGGCCTTCGCCGTTCGTTCGCAGGTTGTCGCACGCACGGAAGCATGCTGGCGCCGGGGTATGTGCCGCTAGTGGCAGCCGCAGCCCTCGTGGCCCTCGTGCTCGTGATGGCCGTGGCAACCACAGGATTCGCCGTGCTCATGGGCGTGCTCGTGGTCATGGCCGTGGCAGCCGCACGTGGCCTCGCCGGTCTGCGCGAGCGTGCCGGCAATGAGGGCCTCGACGCAGGCATCGCAGCTGCCTGGGCGCCCGCATAGACCGTGATGCCGGCTTGAGCAAGCGCGTTGATAGCGCCACCGCCGATACCGCCGCAAATGAGCGTATCAACGCCACCGTTGGCAAGCAGGCCTGCCAAGGCGCCGTGGCCGGTGCCGCCGGTGCCTACGACCTGCTCGTTGAGCACCTTGCCGTCCTGAATGTCGTAGATTTTGAACTGCTCGCTGCGGCCAAAGTGCATAAAGATGTTGCCGTTGTCGTACGTGGTTGCCACCCTCATGGTGTCGACCTCCTTTGCTGGCCATGCGGCCGTTGTCGTGGTGATGGGGGAGTATGCGATATTGCCGCCCTCGATGACAATCGCCCGTCCATTGACCAGCGCGTTTGCCACCTTGCGATGCGCGCGACTGCTGATTGCCGCCACCGTGGCGCGGGCGATGCCCATGTGCAGGGCGACGGCCTCCTGATTGAGGCCCTCCAGATCGCACAGGCGCAGTACTTCGAGCTCATCGACCGTCATATCGATAGCGTCTCCGCTGGCAAGGCCATCGGGGGTAAAGCCGCGATATTCGGGGATGATCCCGACGCGGCGCAGTTTTTCGCGTCTTCCAGCCATACACTCTCAAAATCTGACATATGTCAACAATAGAATAGCGAACGTGCGGATTTGCGCAAGGAATTTCTGGCATATGTCAGAAAATGAGGCTTATGTTTGGGCTGTGGGGCACGTGCGCCTGGGCTACAATGAATCTCGCTTGTAGGCGACTGACAGGAGGGTCAATGAGCAAAGCTGATCAACAGTTTGTAACCATGTGCCGCGATATCTTGGACCATGGCACCACCACCGAGGGCCAAAAGGTCCGCCCGGTGTGGGAGGACGGCACCCCTGCCTATACCATTAAAAACTTTGGTGTCACGGCGCGCTATGATCTGCGCGAGGAGTTCCCCGCGCTCACCCTGCGTCGTACGGCGCTTAAGTCTGCCATGGACGAGATTCTGTGGATCTATCAAAAGAAGTCCAATAACGTGCATGACCTCAACAGCCATATCTGGGATGAGTGGGCCGATGAGACCGGTTCCATCGGTAAAGCCTACGGCTATCAGATTGGTCAGAAGAGCCATTACGCCGAGGGCGACTTCGACCAGATGGACCGTGTGCTGTACGACCTCAAGCACACGCCGTATAGTCGTCGCATTATGACCAATACGTACGTGTTTAGCGATCTGTCCGAGATGCACCTTTATCCGTGCGCCTATAGCGTGACCTATAACGTGACGCAGCGTCCTCAGGACGACAAGCCGACGCTCAACATGATTCTCAACCAGCGCAGCCAGGACATTTTGGCCGCGAACAACTGGAACGTGTGCCAGTACGCCATTTTGCTGATGATGGTCGCGCAGTCGGTCGATATGATTCCCGGTGAGCTGCTGCACGTGATCGCCGACGCCATATCTATGATCGTCATGTCGATATCGTCCGCGAGCTTATCGAGCGTCCGCAGTTTGCGGCACCCAAGGTAACGCTCAACCCCGATGTGCATGACTTCTATGCGTTTACGACCGATGACCTGATCGTCGAGGGCTATGAGCACGGCCCGCAGGTCAAGAACATTCCCATTGCGGTGTAGGTGGTGCTCATGACGTGTAAGCTATCTGCTATCGTCGCCGTGTGTGACGATTGGGGCATTGGGTGCGAGGGCGACATGGTGGTGTCCAATCGTGCTGACATGCGCCATTTTGTGGCGTGCACCAAAGGTTGCCCGGTCATTATGGGGCGCAAGACGCTGCTGAGTTTTCCCGGCGGGCGTCCGCTCAAGAACCGCCGCAATATCGTGCTTACCCGCGACGAGAGCTTTGCCCCCGAGGGCGTCGACGTGGTGCATAGCGTTGACGAAGCGCTCTCTGCGGTTGCCGATGAGCTCGTTGCCTGGGTGATCGGTGGCGGCGATGTCTATCGGCAGTTTTTGCCGTACTGCGTGGAGGCCGAGGTCACTCATAACCACTGCGTCCATCCCGTGGACACGTACTTTCCCGACTTGGACGCCGATCCCGCGTGGGAGATTGCGCAGCGTAGCGGGGTCGCGACGATTGCCGCCGGTGAGGGTGACGAGGGCGTCGATTATGAGTTCGTGACGTATCATCGCGTTGAGGCGTAAATCGTCTGGCGTGAACGGTATCATCGGGTTGATTGAATGCATGGGGCGGCGCTTAGCGTCGCCTCGTTTGGTATAGATGTGCTGTAAAGAAGGGTGTGGGCTGGCTGCTATGACTGATGCCGTTGAGGTTCTGCGAATTGATTCGCTCGAGGACGAGCGGCTCGATGCCTACGTGCGGCTGACCGAGCGCGAGCTGCGCTGTGTGCTGGAGCCGCAAAAGGGCATCTTTATCGCCGAGAGCGCCAAGGTTATCGAGCGCGCGGTGCGTGCCGGATACCAGCCGGTGAGCTTTCTTTTGGGCGAGCGCTGGCTCGACCAGATGATGCCGCTGTTTGACCAGCTTGTCGTGCGCGAGGGAGCGGGTCCGGTTCCCGTGTTCGTGGCCTCCATGGAGCTCATGGAGCAGTTGACGGGCTTTAACGTGACGCGCGGCGCGCTGGCGGCGTTCCGTCGCCCGCGTCAGATTCCGGTTGATGAGTTCTTGGGCGGCGTCGTCGAGGCGGCGGGGGATCGTCCGGTGCGCGTGTGCGTGCTTGAGGGTATTGTCGATCACACCAATGTCGGCGCGATTTTCCGCTCGGCGGCTGCGCTGAACGTCGATGGCATTTTGGTGAGCCCCACTTGCTGTGACCCGCTGTACCGTCGCTCGGCCCGCGTGAGCATGGGCACGGTTTTCCAGGTGCCTTGGACGCGCATTGGCAGCGAGGCGCGCGTATGGCCGCATGATGGGCTGGCGGCGTTGCACGATGCCGGTTTTTCGTGTGCCGCTATGGCGTTGACGGACGATTCCGTATCGCTGGACGATCCCGTGCTGCAGGAGATTGACCGCTTGGCAATCTTTATGGGTACCGAGGGTGCCGGCTTGGGCGCCAAGACCATTGCCGGCTGTGACCACGCGGTGCGCATTCCGATGGCGCACGGGGTCGATTCGCTTAACGTGGCCGCGGCGAGCGCCGTCGCCTTTTGGCAGCTGTGCCCGCACGTGAGCAATGAGTATCACTACCAGCCGGGTTTGTATCACTAGGCAGTTTTCCGCACCGCGCTCTAATTCGGGGTGTTTCGGTCGCCGCCAGTCGGTGCTAAGCTGGTTTTGGTTTTGGTTTTAAATTGCTGTTTTGCTGTTTGACGTATGCGTGTGGGGAGGGCGTGTGGCTAAGAAATCTACGGCTATTGATGTAACGCAAGGAGTCATTTGGCAGCAATTGCTGTCGCTGTGCGTTCCCATCTTTTTTAGTTCGTTTTTTCAGCAGGCCTACACGCTTATCGGTACGTATATCGTTGGCCAGTTTGGCGGCAAGCTCGCGCTGGGTGGCATTCAAGCACGATGGTGCTCACCGAGCTCTGCATTGGCTTTTGCGTTGGCGTCGGCGCCGGCTGCGCGGTCATTACCGGTCAGTATTTTGGCCAGCACGATGATGAACGACTGAGTCGTTCGGTCCATACAGCCATGACGCTCGCACTGGTGGGCGGTATCGTTTTCTCGATTCTTGCATAGTGTTCGTTGAGCCCATGCTGGTGCTTATGAACACGCCGCATGAACTATTGGCCGAGGGCGTGGCCTATGCTCGTTGCTATTTTGCCGCCATGGTTGCGGCGCTGCTGCTCAATATGGGAACGGCATTGCTGCGCGCCGTGGGCGACACGCGCGGGCCTGCTGTGATCATCGCTTCCGGCTGCCTTGTTAATGCGGTGCTGGATGTCATCTTCGTTGCCGTGCTTCATATGGAGGCTCTGGGCTGCGGCATCGCGGTGGCGCTGACCATTTGCTCCAACGCCACGATGGTCGTGATTCGTATGATGCACGCTCCGGGTGCATGGCGTCTTTCGCTGTCTAAGCTCGGCATCGATCGCGGTATTTGCAAGAGTATGATCTCGTGTGGTCTGCCACTCGGTTTTCAATCGGCTGCCTATTCGATTTCGAACGTGCTGATCCAGGTGTCGGTTAATTCGTTTGGCGCCGATGTCACGACTGCTTGGGGTCTATCTGGGCGCTGGATGGCATTATCTGGATGGTGACCGAGGCGCTCGGCGTATCGATCACTACGTTCTCGGCGCAGAACTTTGGCGCGCGCAATTACGAGCGCATGCGCAAGGGCTACCATACGTCGCTCGTGCTGTCGTTTATGCTCATTGGTGGCCTGTCTGCCGTGCTGCTGGTGTTCTCGGGTCCGCTGTCGCGTTTGTTTGTCGACGATGCTTCGATTTCGGCGTACACCACGACCATCCTCCATTTCATTGCGCCGTTCTATGCGATTTTCTCGATTATCGAGACGCCTCGGGTTCCATCCGCGGTGCCGGCGTGAGCTTGCAGCCGATGCTGCTCACGATTTTTGGCACCGTCGTGCTCAGGGTGATCTGGGTGTTTGCGATTATGCCGTTCGATCCGTCGCTTGAGCACCTGCTGCTGGTCTACCCCGTAACCTGGCTCATCACCGCCACGATGTTCACCATCTACCACCACAGCGGCAACTGGCTCGGCCGCGCCACCGCCTAATGATCCCTTGGGGCGGAGGAAAATGGATCATTGCTCTCCGTCGCGATGTCGATGATCCGTTTTCCTCCGTCCCCTTCGGATCAATTAGTATTCGATGCCTTGGCGGGCTAAGAGGCCTTCGTCGAAGTAGTGTTTGACGGGGCGCATTTCGGTGACTAAGTCCGCGAGGTCGGCCAACGGCAGCAGCCCGCGGCCGGTGAGCATGAGCTCTGTGGTGGTAGGCTTCAGTGCGATCAGCCCTCCACATCCTTGCGCGTCACGAAACCTCGGCGCATGGCCTCGCCGAGTTCGTCCAAAATCAGAACATCGACCTGTGATATCTGCTCGTGTGCGAGCTCCAGAATCTGTGCCGCGCAGGCCTCGGGCGTGTCGCGGTCGGCCTGTACGATGCGCAGACCCAAACGGGGCGCCGCACCATGCTCGGCGCAGTGCAGTTTCTTGGCAAACTGCAGCATAAGCACGTCGAGTCCGTAGCCCGTCGCGCGCAAGGCGAGCCCCAGCGCAGCCGTCGTCTTGCCCTTGCCGTCGCCTGTATAGATTTGAACCTTGCCGACTTACAGTGATGCCATCTCTGTCCTTTCGTGCCCGGCGTCGGTTTATCGCCGTCCGGGTTGGGTATTCTAGAAAGCATTATCAACCCCAGTAGATGGAGTTCAAGCAGATGGAGATGGATGACAACAAGCGTAGACGGAATATGATCCTCTACGTGCTCATCGCCTTCGTCGTCTACCTCGTGCTCTCGACCGTTCTGTTCCCCAACATCGGTCACACGCAGCAGATTACGAAGACCGATTACTCGACGTTTGTCAAAGCGCTCGATAAGAAGAGTGTCGACAAGGTCGAGTACAACACGGACGATTACTCGATTTATTACACCAAGAAGGGCGAGGACGAGAACATCGCCTATAAGACGACCGGTGTGCCGAACGATGCGGGCTTTACCGATCGCGTGCTTGAGTCTGGCGCTTCGCTGGAGTCGGTCGTTCCCGATAAGAACTCGGGTTTGATGACCTACTACCTGCTCACACTCATTCTTCCCATGGCGATTTTCTTCCTCATCGGTTGGTGCTCAACCGCCGCATGAAGAAGGCTATGGGCGATGACGGCCCGTCGATGAACTTTGGCGGCGGCGGTTTTGGCGGCGGCGGACTGGGTAAGTCCGGCGCGCGCGTGATCGCCTCCAAGGACGTGGGCGTGACCTTTAAGGACGTCGCCGGCCAGGAAGAGGCCAAGGAGTCTCTCAAGGAGGTCGTCGACTTTCTGGAGAAGCCGCAGCGCTACGAGGAGATCGGCGCCAAGCTGCCGCGCGGTGCTCTCCTTGTTGGCCCTCCGGGTACCGGTAAGACCCTGCTTGCCAAGGCTGTTGCCGGCGAGGCCGGTGTTCCGTTCTTTAGCATTTCGGGCTCTGAGTTCGTTGAGATGTTTGTTGGTCGCGGCGCTGCAAAGGTTCGTGACCTGTTTAAGCAGGCCAAGGAAAAGGCCCCGTGTATCGTCTTTATCGATGAGATCGATACCATCGGTAAGAAGCGCGATGGCGGCGGCTTTAGCGGCAACGACGAGCGCGAGCAGACGCTCAATCAGTTGCTGACCGAGATGGATGGCTTCGATAACCACAAGGGTATCGTTGTCCTTGCCGCAACCAACCGTCCCGACAGTCTCGATCCCGCTCTACTGCGCCCCGGTCGTTTTGACCGCCGCATCCCCGTTGAGCTGCCCGATCTGACCGGCCGCAAGAACATCCTCGAGCTGCATGCCAAGAGCGTGAAGACCGAGCCGCCGATCGACCTGACCGCGATTGCCCGCGCCACGCCCGGTGCCTCGGGCGCCGACCTGGCCAATATCATCAACGAGGGCGCCCTGCGCGCCGTTCGCGAGGGTCGCAAGCGTGCAACCCAGGACGACTTCGAGGAGTCGGTGGAGGTCGTCATTGCCGGTCAACAGCGTAAGTCCACGGTGCTGTCCGACCACGAGAAGCAGGTCGTTTCTTATCACGAGATCGGCCATGCCATCGTCGCTGCCCGCCAGAAGGGCTCTGCGCCGGTCACGAAGATCACCATCGTGCCGCGCACGAGCGGTGCTCTTGGTTATACCATGCAGGTCGAGGAGGACGAGCGCTTCCTGACGACGCGCCAGGAGGTCTTGGACAAGCTCGCTGTCTATTGCGGTGGCCGCGCAGCCGAGGAGCTCATCTTTGGTGAGATGACGACCGGCGCCGCCAACGATATCGAGCAGGCCACCAAGCTCGCCCGTAATATGGTGACGCGCTTTGGTATGTCCGACGAGTTTGGCATGATGGCGCTCGGTACCGTGCAGAACGCGTATCTCAATCAGGACACGTCGCTCACCTGCGCCCCCGGTACGGCCGAGCGCGTGGACGCGATTGTCGCCAAGCTGATCGAGGATGCGCACGACCGCGCTTTGCAGATTCTGAAGGAGAACAAGTTTAAGCTCCACGAGCTGGCTCGTTATCTGTATAAGAAGGAGACCATCACGGGCGAGGAGTTCATGAACCTCCTCACGCGCGAGAATCCGCTGATGCCCAAGCAACAGTAACGCCGCGGCCGAGCCAGTAAACGCCGACGCCATTGAGCAGCTTTCTCAAATGGGGCGTTTTGCTTGAGAGGGATGGAAATGAAGATCGTGGTGAGCGCCTGCTTGATGGGCGAGAGCTGCAAGTATAACGGGCTCGATAACTACCACCGCGCGTTGGTCGAGGCTTGCTAGCGCACGGGGACCGAGGTCCTCCTCGTGTGCCCCGAGGTCTTTGGCGGCCTGCTCACGCCGCGCAAGCCGTCCGAGATTGTGAACGGCGAGGTTCGTACCTGCGAGGCATCTCGGTTGATCGTGAATTTCGCCTGGGTGCAACGTGCGCTCGATATGTGCGAGCAGGCAGGCGGACCGGAAGAGATAGTCGCGTGCATCCTTCAGGACCGCAGCCCCTCGTGCGGTGCGGGTCACATCTACGACGGCACCTTTAGCAGTACGCTCACCGCGGGCAACGGTGTTTTCGTCGACCTGCTCCTGCGCCACGGCTACCGTGTGATCCCGGCAAGCGAGTTCGACCCCAGCATGCTGGAGCAATAAAAAACCACCACAAGGGCACTGCTCCCTTGTGGTGGTTTTGGCCTGGGTCTAGAGCGTGTGGCCGTAGGCGTTGGCGGTCTTGATGGCGGCGGCGAATTTTTCGTCGGTGAAGGGCTCCGGGTTGCCTTGCTTCCACTCGTTGGTGGCGTGCGCGTGCTCGCACAGGGCAGGGATATCGGTCTCGGAAAGCCCGACCTGCTCAAGCGTTACGGGCAGCCCCATCTGCTTGTTGAAGTCAGCATAGCGCTTAAGGTTCTCGGTGTCGCCCGTGTAGGCGAACAACACCAGCACGCCCAGGCTTACGACTTCGCCGTGCAGGTAGGTGCCCTCACGCGGAATGCTGCAGGTGGCGTTGTAGAACGCGTGCGCCACGCTCGAGTTGTAGTAGTAATCGTTCTGGTTGGTCAGGTTCGAGACATAGCCCGTGTTGACCACGATGTCGAGCGCGATCTGCTTGACGGCCTCGCTCGACAGATTCTGACGAACGTCCTCAAGACCCTGAACACCATAGGTAAACAGCGGCTCGGAACAGGTGTGGGCAAGAGCCAGGCCAAGGCCGGCGGTGTGCTCCAGGTCGCCGGCGCTCGTGGCGTACTCGACTTCGGGCTGCTTGGACAGGGCGTCGCCCACGCCGGCCCAGAAGTACTCCGCCGGAGCCTCGGCGATGATCTTGGGATTGATGAAGATGTGCGCCGGTCGGTTGGGGTACGAATAGCCCTCGAGCGATCCATCGTCGTTGTAGACGACGGCAATGGCGGTCGCGGCGGAACAGTTAGAGCAAATCGTCGGCACCGTAAAGACAATCTTCTTGAGCTCGATTGCCGCTGTCTTGACGGTGTCGAGTGCCTTGCCGCCGCCACAGGCGATAAGCACGTCTGCCTGCTGGCAAGCGGGGGAGTTCACGACCTTGGCGATATTGGCGCGCGTACTGTTGGTGCCGTAGACGCGCGTCTCCAGAATCTCGACGTCGGTACCTTCAAGCGCCGCCTCGATGCCCGGCAGCGCCGCAGCTAGGGCTCGCTTTCCACCAATGATGGCGACTTTCTTCGCGCCGTACTCCGCCAGTGCGGCGGGCAGCTCGGTAAAGCAATCCTCGCCGACGGTGTAGTCGCTCATTCCGATTGTGCGCATGGCAGCCTTCTTTCGTTAGTTAAAGTGCTTTCAGGTATTTTGCTCCTAGAGAAGGCTAACGACCACGAGAAATTTCTTACGTATGAAACCAGTGTTGAGGGTTTTTCGCCGGCGCGGAACGTGCTAGCATACTCCGCATAAGCGTTGATGGGGACGAGTAGTCGGCCGTCCGCATGCCACAGAGAGCGGGGAGCGCTGAGAACCCGTGCATGCGACCGATGAAAATCACCCCGGAGCTGCGGTCCCAACGGACGTGCCGCGCAGGCACGTCTTAGTAGATATCGCCGAGATGGTCGTCGATACAGGCCAGCCGAGTAACGGATGCGAGCGCGCGAATACGCGGGCGAGGGCATCTAAGCTGGGTGGTTAAACGAAGAGCTTTTGCGGGCATACAGCCCGTTTTTGTGGCGCTTCGTCCCAGCTTGTAGGGACGGGCGCTTTTTTGGTGCCCAACGGGCGTGCGCGCCCACGACATGAAAGGGGTACCGTGGCAAACGAGTACAAGCAGACGATGAATCTGCCAAACCGGTTTTCCCATGCGTGCCGGTCTTTCCAAGTCCGAGCCCAAGCGACTCAAGGACTGGCAGGACAACAAGGTCTACGAGCAGGTTCTGAAGAAGAACGAGGGTCACAAGAAGTTCGTGCTGCACGACGGCCCTCCGTACGCCAACGGCCCGATCCACATCGGCCACGCCATGAACAAGATCTCCAAGGACATGATCAACCGCTACTGGATGATGCAGGGCTATGAGGTTCCCTATGTCCCGGTTGGGACTGCCATGGCCAGCCGATCGAGCATAAAGTCGAGGAGAAGCTCGGCACCGAGAAGTTCAACCAGACCTCCACGGCTAAGATCCGCGAGCTTTGCAACAAGTTCGCTGTCGAGAACATCGAGCTGCAGAAGGCCGGCTTCCGTCGCCTGGGCGTGCTCGGCGATTGGGACAACCCGTATCTGACGCTCTATCACCAGCATGACGCCGCCGACATCGAGGTCTTCAAGGCTATGTTCGACAAGGGCATGATCTATCGCGGCCACAAGCCGGTTCACTGGTGCAAGCACTGCCACACCGCGCTGGCCGAGGCCGAGATCGAGTACTCCGACGAGACGAGCCCGTCCATCTTCGTGCGCTTCGAGATGACCTCCAAGCCCGCCGGCCTCGAGGACTTCGACGGCCCGGTCGACTTCATCATCTGGACGACCACCCCGTGGACCATCCCCTCCGACCAGGCAGTTTCCCTCAAGCCCGGCGCCGCCTACGTCGCCGTTGAGCACGACGACCGCGCCGAGGTCATGCTCGAGGACCTGGCTCCCAAGTGCTGCGAGGAGTTTGGCTGGGAGTACACCCCGGTTATGGTCGACGGCAAGCCCTATGTGGTTCCCGCCGAGACCTTCCACCACATCCACTACAAGCAGCCGATCTTCGACGGTGTCGAGGGCGTGGCGCTGCTGGCCGATTACGTCGGTGTCGACGACGGTACCGGTATTGTCCACAACTCGCCCGGTCACGGTGTTGACGACTACTTTGCCTGCCTCAAGGAGGGCATCACCGACATCTGCATGCCGGTCGATGACGACGGCAAGTTCTACACCGGTGAGGAGTTTGGCACCGGTGGCCCCTTCAGCGGTATGGACACCGATGAGGCCAACCCACACATCATCGAGTTCCTGCGCGAGCGCGGCACCCTGGTCCTCGAGAAGAGGATCACGCACAGCTATCCGCACTGCTGGCGCTGCAAGCACCCGGTGCTCTTCCGTGCTACCGACCAGTGGTTTGTCTCGATGGACAAGACCGGTTTGCGCGAGCAGGCTGGCAAGGAGGTCCGCGAGAACGTCAAGTGGTATCCGGCCCACGCGGCCAACCGCATCGGTGCCATGGTCGAGCAGCGTCCCGACTGGTGTATCAGCCGTCAGCGCAACTGGGGCGTGCCTATCCCGAGCTACACCTGCACCGACTGCGGCGAGAAGGTTATGAACGACGCCACGCTCGACGCTGTCATCAAGCTCTTCCACGAGAAGGGCTCTGACGCCTGGTTCACCGACGCTCCCGAGAGCTACCTGGGCGAGGCCTGCGTCTGCCCCAAGTGCGGTGGCCATCACCTCAAGGCCGATAAGGACATCCTCGACGTGTGGTGGGATTCCGGCGTTTCCTGGAAGGCCGTCTGCGAGTACCGTCCCGAGCTGGAGTATCCGGCGGATGTGTACCTCGAAGGCTCCGACCAGCACCGCGGTTGGTTCCAGAGCTCGCTGCTCACCTCGGTGGGCGCCAACGGCCACGCTCCGTACAAGGCGGTTGTCTCGCAGGGCTTCACGCTCGACGGCCAGGGCCGCAAGATGTCCAAGTCGCTCGGCAACGTCATTGACCCCAACAAGGTCTGCGACGAGATGGGCGCCGACATCATCCGTCTGTGGGTTGCATCCGTCGATACCAGCTCCGACGTGTCAATCGACCACGAGATCCTTGCTCGTACGTCCGATGCCTACCGTCGTTTCCGCAACACGCTGCGCTTCCTGCTCTCCGAGCTCGAGGGTCAGTTTGAGCCCGAGACCGACGGCGTCGCCTTTGCCGACCTGCTGCCGCTCGACAAGCTCATGGTTGCCCGCCTGACTCAGGTCCAGGCCGAGGTCGACGATGCCTACGCCAGCTACGAGTTCCCGCGCGCCTACCGTGCGCTCTACGACTTCGTGGTTACCGAGCTCTCCAACGTGTACCTCGACGCCCTGAAGGACCGTCTGTACTGCGACAAGCCCGGCTCGCTCGAGCGCCGCAGCGCCCAGACCGTGCTGGCCGAGCTCTTCTCGATGCTCATGCGCGACCTGCAGCCGATCCTGTCCTACACGGTTGACGAGGCCATGGCATATGCGCCCGCTGGCTGCGTCGATCACCAGAAGTACGCCGCGCTGCTCGATTGGTACAAGTCGCCCATCACGGTCGACGAGGCCAATGAGTTCGAGGGCGTGCTCGAGGCTTCGCTCGAGCTCCGTAGCGCCGTGACCAAGGCCCTTGAGGATGCCCGTTCTGCCGGCACCTTCACCAAGAGCCAGCAGGTCCGCGTCAAGGCGGTCGTTCCCGCCGAGATGTACGCGCTGCTGACCGGCGACAAGGCCGTCGACCTGGCCGAGTTCTACATCGTCTCCGATGTTGAGCTGACCCAGGGCGAGGATCTTTCCGTTGCCATCGAGGCTGCCGAGGGCGAGTGCTGCGACCGTTGCTGGAACTACCGCACCACCGTCGGCGAGTACAACGGCCACGCTCACATCTGCAAGCGCTGCGCTGATGCGCTGAACTAACCGTTGGGGACGTTCTTAAACGACTGTCAAACAAGAACGTCCCCAACGTCAACTTTTGTCACGTCCAAGCGCATTCTGTTTTTCGGAATGCCGCTTTCGTTTTTAGCTGGTTATTTCGCTAGCGTTGGTGAATATGCTGCGCGTTTGGCGTTTGTCACTATAAGATGATTACTTGCGTTAAACGGAATTCGATGTTCTTGAGGGTAGGGGATTGATTTGGGTCGTGCTGGGGATATGACGCCGCCTTTGCGTTGGCGGTTGGGTGTTGCTGGTGGGGTAGCGCTCGTTGTGCTGCTTGTTGACCAGCTGACCAAGCTTGCGGTTCGTGCCGTGGGCGAAGCTTTGCATGTGACTGTCATCCCCGGTGTCATCGACTTTATGTTTGTCCGCAATATCGGTGCTGCCTTTAGTATGGGCGAGGGGCATGGCATCGCGTTTGCCGTGCTGGCGTTGGCGGTCATTATCGCTATTGCCGTGTACCTCGTTCGTGCACCCCAGCTCGCCCATCTTGAGGTTGTGGGCATGGCGATGGTTGCGGGCGGTGCTATCGGCAACGCTATCGATCGTTTGGCCTTTGGCTTCGTGACCGATTTTATTGCAACCACCTTCATCGACTTCCCCGTCTTCAATGTGGCCGATATCGGCATTACCTTGGGCGTCGTGCTCGCCCTCTTCGGCTACATGTTCTTGAGTCCCGCGGCCCGTGAGGTCGATGCGACCGCCGAGCTTAACGCCCGTGACGAGGCCCGCGCCATGCGCAAGGCTAAACAACGTGGGGAGCGTGCCCGCAAGATTCGCGAAAGGAATGAGCGTTAATGGCCGACATCCATATTCTCGTTGCCGATGATTCCGCTGGTCAGCGCCTTGATGCCTATCTGGGCGCCAACGACGGCTGCCCCACGCGCTCTGCCTGCGCGCATCTGATTGAGGGCGGTGCCGTATGTGTCAATGGCGAGACCTGCCTGTCCAAAAAGTATGCCGTGCGCGCCGGCGATCGTATTTCGGTCGATTTGCCCGAGCTGCACGATCCCACCGATGTGATTCCCGAGGCCATCCCGCTCGACATTCGCTATGAGGACGACTACCTTATCGTGCTCTCCAAGCAGCGCGGCCTGGTGTGCCATCCTGCACATGGTCATGAGAGCGGTACGCTCGCGAATGCCCTGGTCTATCACTGCGGTATCGACCATCTGGGCACCGTGCAGGGCGAGGACCGCCCCGGCATCGTGCATCGTTTGGATCGCGATACCTCGGGTCTCATGCTTGCGGCAAAGGACGACGACACCCAGCGCGCGCTCCAAAATCTCATCCGCACGCGTACGCTCGATCGTCGTTATATCACGCTCGTTCACGGTCATATCGCTATGGATGAGGGCACCATTAACACCGGCATTGCGCGTTCTACGCGCGACCGTGTCAAGATGGCGGTTTCGGACGACCCTTTCGCGCGCCAGGCCATTACGACCTTTAAGGTCCTCGAGCGCTTCGATTCCACGCGTTTTGACGACGGCTATACGCTCGTCGAGTGCCATCTGTTTACGGGCCGCACACATCAGATTCGTGTGCATATGCGCCATATCAACCACGCCTGCGTGGGCGATCCACTCTACGGCAAGTGCGATGCACGCGCGATCAGGGTCTGACCAGGCAATTCCTTCATTCCTGGCGCGTCGCATTCGACCATCCCGTGACGGGGGAGCGTATTGAGTGCCGCGATGAGCTGCGTGGGATCTCGCTGCGGTTCTTGACGACCTGGCCCCGCGCTCGATTGGCCGCACCGCCGCCGGCGACGACATCGTCCCGCAGCTTGGCCTTCTCGAAGCCTAGCCGGTATTAGGTGGTTTCTTGAACTCGGTAAGCCTGCGGTAAGATATACGATTGTTTACGTAATGCGTTCCTGGGAGCCTGCATGCTCGCCTTTTTACAAACCAACACACCCATCGTGATTTTCAACCAGATTGTCGTCACGCTGCTCACGGTCTGCTTTCTGTACCAGGTGGTCTTCTTTGTCATCGGTGCTCTTCGTGGCGAGGTCGCGCCTCCCAAGGCCAAAAAACTCCACCGCTATGCCTTCTTTATCGCGGCGCATAACGAGGAAGCCGTGATCGCCAACCTCGTACGCTCCATCAAGGACCAGGATTATCCGTCCGAGCTCATCGAGGTCTTCGTGGTCGCCGATGCCTGCACCGACAACACGGCGCAGCTTGCGCGCGAGGCCGGTGCTATTGTTTATGAACGCAATGACCTGGCCCGTAAGGGCAAGAGCTGGGTCATGGACTTTGGTTTCGATCGCATTCTCAACGAGTATCCCGACACGTTTGAGGGTTACTTTATCTTCGATGCCGACAACGTTATCTCCCGCGATTACGTGTCTAAGATGAACGATGCCTTTGACCAGGGCTTCCATGTGGTCACGAGCTATCGCAATTCCAAGAACTTCGGCAGCTCGTGGATCTCGGCAGCTAATGCCACTTGGTACCTGCGCGAGGCGCGCTTCCTCAACAACGCGCGTAATATCTGCAAGACGTCCTGCGCTGTCTCGGGTTCGGGCTATCTCATCTCCGCCAGCGTTATCGAGGGCATGCACGGCTGGCAGTTCCATACGCTGACCGAGGATATCCAGTTCACCACGTTCTGCGCCATTCACGGCATTCGCATTGGCTATGCGCCGGCGGAGTTCTTTGACGAACAGCCCGTGACGTTTAAGGCGTCCTGGAAACAGCGCATGCGTTGGACCAAGGGCTTCTACCAGGTGTTATTTACCTACGGTAAGCACCTGGTCAAGTCGACGTTCCGCTATCATCGCTTTGCTGCCTACGACATGTTTATGACCATCGCTCCGGGCATGCTGCTGTCCCTGATCTCCATGCTCGCCAACGCGACCTTCCTCATCGTGGGCGGACTTTCGCATGGCTTCTTGGCCACCGAGGTCGAGATGCAGGCTTGTGCCGCCTCGCTCATTATGACCTTCGCGATGATGTACCAGACCTTCTTTATCCTGGCGCTACTCACCACCATCTTCGAGTACAAGCATATTCACTGCGCGCAAAAGTGGCGTTTGGTGACCAACCTATTTACCTTCCCGATCTTTATGTTCAGCTATATTCCCATCACGGTGGCGGCCCTGTTCCTAAAGGTCGACTGGGTCCCGACGCAGCACGCCGTCAACGTTACCCTCGACGAGGTCATGCAAGGCGCCAAATAACCACCACCAAAACCACCACAAAGGGGACAGGCACTTTTGTGGTGGTTTTTGCTTTCGAGTAGCTGCCCAAGGAGGTGCACGATGCCCTACATCCCATTTTGGATTTGCATCTTTGCCGGTGCTTTGGTTGATGCCCGTGAGCGACGGTTTCCCAATGAGCTTGCCGGCGTGTGTGCGGTGGCGGCGTTGGCAGGCGTCTGGCTCGACAAGGGCGTTACCACGGCGCTTGACCACGCCGGTCTTGCGGTCATCGTCTACCTTGCCCTTGTGCTCACTGAGTCGCTCTGGCGGCGCCTTCGCCACGCCCCCGGCATCGGCATGGGGGACGTCAAGGCGCTCTTCGCGCTTTGCACGCTTGACCCTCTGGGCGGCATCGTGGCATTTGCCGTCGCGCTCCTGGTCCTTGCCCTCTCCTGCCTCTTCACAAAATCGCGCTCCCTGCCATTGCTCCCGTTTTTGGTGCCGATTTTTGCCATAATCGAGTGCGTGGGTAGTACGGTGTAACCGTTTGCGCGCCCTTTTTAAGGAGCATGCCATGGCAATTAATCAAGAAACAGCCGCCATCAAGGCGCGCATGGATCGCATTCCCGCGGCGTTGTCGCCCGATCTGGTCGAGCGTATTGCCGCCGACCGCGCCTCGGGTGTCGTCAACCCGTATCGTTGCAACGACGATCAGGTCATTCGTCGTATTGATCGCGCTGCCGACAAAGGCACGCTCATGCGTCCGGCATTTATGCGCGATACCGAAAAGATACTTCATCTTCCGTCGTACACCCGTTATGCAGGTAAAACGCAGGTCTTTAGCTTCCGTAGCAATGACGATCTGTCACGCCGCGGTTTGCACGTGCAGCTTGTCTCCCGCATTGCGCGCGATATCGGTCGCGCCTTGGGGCTCAATTGCGATTTGATCGAGGCGATTGGCCTGGGTCACGACTTGGGACACACGCCTTTCGGCCATGCCGGCGAGCGCTTCCTCAACGATATCTATCATGAGCGTACGGGGCGTTATTTTTTCCATAACGTGCAGTCGGTCCGAGTGCTCGACACGCTGTATGGCCGCAACGTGTCGCTCCAGACGCTTGACGGCGTGCTATGCCATAACGGCGAGTACGAGCAGCGTGTGTTTGAGCTCTCGGACATGAGTTCTTTTGACCAGTTTGACCAGACGGTTGAGGATTGCATTGCCACGGGCTATAGCGCAATTGAGCATCTGCGTCCTATGACGCTCGAAGGCTGCGTCGTTCGCATCTCGGATATTCTTGCCTACGTCGGTCGCGACCGCCAGGATGCGATCGCGGCTGGCCTGCTTTCGCCCGACGCTTTTGATGATGGCCGGGGCGGTGCCTACAACAGTTGGATCCTCACGCACGCTTCCATCGATATCGTTGAGCACAGCTATGGTAAGCCGCGCATCGAGATGAGCGAGGACCTGTTTGAGGAAATCCGCCGAGCCAAGCGCGAGAACTACGAGAAGATCTATAGCAAGGGTGGTATCGAAGGCGATTCCGAGGTGGAGCTGCGTGAGGCGTTCGAAAAGCTCTACGACCGTTGCCTGCGGGATCTAAACAGTGGTGACGAGCCCTCGTACATCTTTAAGCACCATATTTCGCGCATCGAGCAGCAGCTTTCCTACTACGATCGCGCCTATGCCTGGCAGAATGATAAGGACCAGGCGGTCGTGGATTACATTGCGAGCATGACGGACGGTTATTTCTGCGAGCTCACGAGCAAGCTGTTTCCGGGATTGAAGTTTCCGCACCGTACCTATATTAACGAACGGTAGTTCGTATCTATTAGGTATACTGTTAGTGGATAACTTTTTTGATTGATGCACGGGATGGCTATGGACGACCTTTTTTCTGCTTCGACGCGCGAGCGTTCCTTTCAGAATGCGCCGCTTGCGGTGCGCATGCGCCCCAATTCGCTCGACGAGTATGTGGGCCAGCAAAAGGCCGTCGGTAAGGGCTCATGGTTGCGTGCCGCGATCGAGCACGATGTGCTTTCGAGCGTGATACTGTACGGGCCGGCCGGTACGGGCAAGACGACGCTGGCCCACATTATCGCCAACCATACCAAGAGTGAGTTTGTCGAGGTCAGCGCCGTCACGGGGACCGTGAAGGACCTGCGTCGCGTGATCGACGAGGCAAAGACGCGTCTGAATACGTACGACCGTCGCACCATCCTGTTTATCGACGAGATTCATCGCTTTTCGAAGTCTCAGCAGGATGCATTGCTGCATGCGGTTGAGAACCGTACCGTCATTATGATTGGTGCCACGACGGAGAACCCGTACTTCGAGGTCAACTCGGCGTTGCTCTCGCGTGGTCGTGTGGTGGAACTTGAACACCTTAAGGACGAGGACATAGCCACGCTGATCGAGCGTGCGCTCGAGGCTCCGCATGGCCTGAACGGTAAGTTCTCGGCCGATGAGGATACGGTCAAGACCATTTGTACGCTGGCCGCGGGTGATGCACGCTCGGCCCTGACGACACTTGAGCTGGCGAGCGAGATTGCCGTCACGCGTCCCGATACCGAGGGAACGCCAGCGCCGTCGGCGGGGGAGCGCTATCCCATCACCGTGGATGACGTAAAGATTGCCAACCCGCGTCGCGGCTTTACGTATGACAAAAACGGTGACATGCACTACGACATCATCAGTGCGTTCATCAAGTCCATGCGCGGTAGCGACCCCGATGCCACGGTCTACTGGCTTGCGCGCATGATCGATGCAGGGGAGGATCCTAAGTTTATCGCCCGTCGCATTATGATTCATGCCTCTGAGGACGTTGGCAACGCTGACCCGCAGGCGCTTCTTATAGCGCATGCTGCGTTTAAATCTGCCGAGGTTATTGGCTATCCCGAGTGCCGTATTAACCTCGCGCAGGCTGCGCTCTATGTTTGTTTGGCGCCTAAGTCCAATGCGTGTGAGGCTTCGATCGATGCGGCGCTGGCCGATATCCATTCTAGTGGGCTTCGCGAGGTGCCTAGTTATCTGCGCGATCGCCATCGCCCGGGCAGCGATGATTACGGTGTGTATAAGTATCCACATGATTATCCCGAAGGCTGGTCGATCAGCGCTATTTGCCCGAGGGACTGGAGCGCGGCGCGTTCTGGCAGCCTGCTGGCCGCGGTTGGAAGAATGGCGCGTAGAGCAAAGCGAACGCGACCGCAGCGGGAATGCACCGAAGTAGCTGCTGATAATTTTGTTCCACGTTGCTGCTCTTGGCATGTTCGGTCCCCTTTGGGGTACCATGGAAACCGTCTGTATTTCGATTCCTTTGGGAGGCTTGTATGAGTCCCATTCAAATCGCCTTGCTGTTGCTCGCCGTTGCCGGCGTGTGGGCTATCGTTGAGCTCGCGCTTACCCTGCGCAAGACCCGCACCGTTGTCGACTCGCTCGATAAGACCGTGAACGACCTCAACAACACCATCGCCGAGGCTCAGCCTGTGGTGGCAAAGCTCGATGGCGCTGTCGATGAGCTTACGCCGGCGCTTGCCCAGATGGAGCCGCTGCTTAAGTCGAGCAAGACCGCGGTCGATGCCCTGACGTCCAACCTTGTTGAGGTTGAGGCCGTCGTTCGCGACATTTCCGAGGTCACGGGCAGTGTGGCCGAGCCAGCAGCGCCGTGTCGAGCGTGACTGATTCTGCCGCCGGTGCTGTGCAGAATGTCTCTTCAATAAGGTGAAGGCTCCTGCAGCCGACGCCGATCGCAAGCTCGCCGCTGCCGCTGCGGAGGCCGAGCAGCTACCGAGCGCGTCCTAATTGGCGAGGACGAGGCCGCCGCGGGCGACGATGATGGTCAGAAGTCTGTATCCAAGCCGGCTCAGTATTACACCTATACGCCCGCCGAGACCTCTGAGGAGTCCTGCGATGAGTAGCGAAGCAACCTGCCCTATCACGCTGACCGTTGCCGGTGACCCGCGTCTCGCTCGCCTTGTGCGCATGACGGCAGCCAACGTTGGTGCCTGTGCTCTATGTCTGTCGATCGCATTGAGGACATCCGCATGGCTGCCGAGGAGGCTTTCATCTTTGGTTGCACCGCGGTCGACTGCGATGACATCACCATCAAATTCGATGTCGATGAGACCCACGTTGGCATGACTATTACCTTTGGCGACCAGGCTACGGTCGATGAAGACGACCAGGCTGCGGTGTATGCCGAGCTCATCCTCGCGAGCGTGTGCGACTCCTACGAAAAGACTGCGGCGCCCCTGACGCTTTCCCTCGACCTCAAGGCGGATATTTAATATGACCGAACGTTCCCGGAGCGGCAAGACCGCTTGGGACAAGGAGAAAACCCGCGAGCTGTTTCGTCGCTACAATGAGACCGGTGATCCGGACGCCCGCGAGCAGCTCGTCATGTCCCATATGAACCTGGTAAGGTTTCTTGCCAACAAATTTAAGAATCGCGGCGAGCCGCTCGACGACCTCATGCAGGTCGGCTATCTCGGTTTGCTCAAGGCTATCGACCGTTTTGATCCCGAGCGCGGACTCGAGTTCACGACGTTTGCGACACCCACTATCCTGGGCGAGATCAAACGCCATTTCCGCGACAAGGGCTGGAGCGTGCGCGTACCGCGTCGTCTGCAGGAGCTCTCGGCCAAGGTCAACCAGGCTACTGACAAACTTACCAACGAGCTGCAGCGTTCGCCCAAGGTTGAGGAGATCGCTGAGTATCTAGATGTGACTGTCGATGAGGTCCTCGAGGCTATGGAATCGTCTTCGGCCTATACCTCGGTGCCCATCGAGGCTCCTGGTGCGTCCGATTCCGACGATGCGCCGTCGATTCTCGACCGTTACGCCGACGATGACAACGAGCTCGACTTTACCGATGACCGCCTGGTGATCGAGGAAGCCATCCGCGATTTCTCGCCGCGCGAGCGCGAGGTGATCGAGCTGCGCTTTGTGAAGGGCATGACCCAGATCGAGATCGCCAAGAAGCTGGGTATTTCTCAGGTGCAGGTTTCGCGTCTGCTGCGCCGCACGCTTAAGAAGATTCAGGACAAGATCGACCCCGACGGAGTGACGATTCGTTCATGAGTGAGCACCCCCAACAAACCGATCGCGTGCTGCGCGACACCCGCATTCTGACGCTGCGCATTTGGGCTGTTGTCGGCTGCATTGTTATTGCTGCTGTCATCTTTAACCTTATGGGCATCCTGGCACCGGTTATTGAGTTTCTTGCCGTCGGCTCCATCATTGCTTTTGTGATGTCCCCGATCACCAACTGGCTCGAGCACCATGGCGTGAATCGCGGCATCGGTTCGCTTATCGCGCTTATTGTTGTTGTTGCCGTGCTCGTCGGTGTCGTTTGCATCTTGTCGCCGATTCTCTTTGGTCAGATCATGGAAGTCCTGAGCCGTCTGCCCGAGCAGCTTCGTGTTGCGGGTGGCGATCTCAACGAGATGATTTCGCATGCCAAGACGCTCAACAACACGCCGCTCAAGGAGTATTTGGACGATAATCTTTCGTCGCTTGTTACTGTGGCATCAAAGTACGTGTCTCAGATCGCTGCCGAGCTTGGCCGCGGTGTGTTCCCGCTCATCACCAATACGGCCTCGCAGTTGTTCGTGATCTTCCTTGGTCTGGTGCTTGCGTACTGGATGGCCTGCGACTACCCTCGCATGCACCACGAGATTTGCACCATCATCGGTCAGGAGAAGGAGACCACGTACCGCTTTATGGTCGCCATCCTTTCTCGCTCTGTCGGCGGCTACATGCGCGGTATGGTCGTGACGTCCATCTGCGGTGGTTTCCTCGCCTTTATCGGTTTTATGATCATCGGCCATCCGTATGCGGCGCTCATGGCTATCTTTACCGGCATCATGCATTTGGTTCCAGTCGTCGGTCCTTGGGTGAGCGCAGCAATCGCCACAGTGCTCGGTTTCATGTTCAGCCCCATGTTGGCGTTATGGACGCTCGTCGTGACGATGGTCGCGCAAAACGTCACCGATAACGTGATTTCGCCTAAGGTTATGCAGAGCTCGGTGCAGGTGCATCCCATCATGAGCCTCACGGCGCTCGTTATTGGCTCGGCACTCATGGGCCCCATCGGCATGATTATTGCCATCCCGCTTTGTGCGGCCCTCAAAGGTATCTTCGTGTTCTACTTCGAGAATGAGACCGGCCGCCAGCTTGTGGCCTATGACGGCGCCGTGTTTAAGGGCACACCGTACCGCGATGCCGATGGCAACCCGGTCGCCGCCTACGACGCGCTCGGCGACGACACCTTCATTTACGAGTCCGAGCTCATCGGCAACGAGACTGCGCCCGAGGCCCAGGCTATGCCCAAGCCCGAGCTCGATAATCCTTGGATTAAGCTCTCGGGTCTTCAGCCGACGCGACGGGCTTTTTCAAGAACCCTTTCGCCAAGGATGACGATTCCAATACGGACGACGACACCAAAACCGGCATCGACGGCTCCATGGACGATGATGACAACTAGCGGGGTAATTCGGATTAATATTCATACGCGCTAACATGCAATTTCGCTGAAGGGCCGGCATTGTGCCGGCCCTCTTTTTTGCACTTGCGCGGTGGGATGGTAATATCGTTACGTTTGAACTGTTTCGATGTGAAACCGAGGAGATTCCCTCTATGAGTGCTGACTACCCGTCAATGACTACGGCCGAGATCCGCTCCAAGTTCCTCAACTTCTTTGAGGAGCGCGGTCTTAAGCTCTATCCTTCTTCGTCTCTTGTTCCCGACGATCCTTCGCTGCTGCTTGCCAACGCCGGCATGAACCAGTTTAAGGAGTACTACCAGGGCAAGAAGACCATGAAGGAGATCGGCGCGATTTCCTGCCAGAAGTGCGTCCGCACCAACGACATCGATTGCATCGGCGAGGACGGCCGTCACCTGTCCTTCTTCGAGATGCTTGGCGACTTCTCTTTTGGCGGCGTCTCCAAGGAGCAGGCTTGCGCCTGGGCCTTTGAGCTCATCACCAAGGAGTTCAAGCTGCCGCTCGACCGCCTGTACTTTACCGTCTTTACCGAGGACGACGAGACCCACGACGTGTGGCGTTCTTTGGGCGTTGCTGAGGACCACATCTCCCGCCTGGGCGAGGACGACAACTTCTGGGCCGCTGGCCCCACCGGTCCCTGCGGTCCGTGCTCAGAGATCTACTTTGATATGGGCGAGGAGGTCGGCTGCGGCAGCGCCGACTGCAAGCCCGGCTGCGACTGCGACCGCTTCCTTGAGTTCTGGAACCTCGTCTTTACCCAGTACGACCGTCAGGAGGACGGCTCCATGCCGGAGCTGCCGCACCGCAACCTCGATACGGGCATGGGCCTGGAGCGCATGGCCGCTATCATGCAGCACAAGACTGCTAACTACGACGGTGATCTGATGCAGCACCTCATCAAGCTGGGCGAGGAGATCAGCGGCAAGACCTATGACGCCGACGATTACTCCGGCGCCAGCCGTTCTCTTCGCATCATCGCCGACCACTCCCGTGCCGTCGACTTCATGATCTCTGACGGCATCCTGCCCGGTAACGAGGGTCGCGAGTACGTCCTTCGCCGCCTGCTCCGCCGCGCCGTGTTCCACGGTCGCCTGCTGGGCATCGAGGGCGCCTTCCTGACTAAGTTCATCGACGAGGTCAACGCTCGGATGGGCGAGGCCTATCCTGAGCTGCTCAAGAACGTCGCGCTCGTCAAGGGTATCGTCGCCTCCGAGGAGGAGCGCTTCTCCACGACGCTCGACTACGGTCGCGTCTACCTGGATGAGGCCCTGGCAGCGCTTGCCGAGGGTGCTGCGCTTCCGGGCGATGTTGCCTTTAAGCTGCACGACACCTTTGGTTTCCCCATCGACCTGACCGTCGAGATCGCCGGCACCGCTGGTCACGACGTCGACATGGACGGCTTCACTGCCTGCATGGAGGACCAGAAGGCCCGCGCCCGCGCCAATGCCAAGGGCGACGCCTGGGGCAGCTTCAACGACGTGTGGGTCGAGCTTTCCGACAAGGTCGCAGCGACCGAGTTCGACGGCTATGACAACGATGTGATCGAGGGCGCCAAGGTTGTCGCCATCGTGCGCAACGGCGAGTCCGTCGAGTCCGCTGCCGCCGGCGAGGACGTCGAGGTCGTGCTTGACCGCACCCCGTTCTATGCCGAGATGGGTGGCCAGCAGGGCGATGCCGGCGAGCTTTCCGCCGAGGGCGTTTCGCTGACCGTTTCCGATACCAAGAACCACAACGGCCTGTATGCTCACGTCGCCCACGTTGCCGAGGGCACGCTGACTGTCGGTGCCGCTGTTACCGCCGCGCTCGACGCCGAGCGCCGTGGCTTCTTGCGCCGCAACCACACCGCCACGCACCTGCTCGACGCCGCCCTTAAGCAGGTCCTGGGCGAGCACGTCTCCCAGGCCGGCTCGCTGGTGACGCCCGAGCACCTGCGCTTTGACTTCACGCACTTCGAGGCTCTGTCCTCTGAGCAGCTCAAGGCTGTCGAGGACCTGGTCAACCAGCAGATCTTCGCTTCCAAGCCGGTCGTGACCCGTGTCATGGGCATCGACGAGGCTAAGGCCGCCGGCGCTGTCGCTCTGTTTGGCGAGAAGTACGGCGATGTCGTCCGCGTCGTCTCCGTGGGCGCCGAGGACCAGCCGTTCTCCCGCGAGCTCTGCGGTGGCACGCACGCTGCCAACACTGCTGAGATTGGCCTGTTCAAGATCATTTCCGAGTCCTCTACGGGCTCGAATGTCCGTCGTATCGAGGCCGTGACCTCTAAGGGTGCTCTCGACTATATGGCCGACCGCCTGGCGCTCGTCGACGCCGCCGCCGCTGCGCTCAAGTGCCGCGTAGACGAGGTTCCCGCCCGCGTGGAGAACCTGCAGGCCGAGCTGCGCGAGACGTCCAATAAGCTCAAGAAGGCTCTGACCGGTGGCTCCTCCGACGCTATCTCCAGCGCCATCGAGGGCGCCGTCGAGCTCGACGGCTATAAGCTCGTTGTCGCTGAGCTCCAGGGCCTTGAGGCTGCGACCTGCGCAACGTATGGGATACCGTGCATCAGAAGGTCGCCGGCCCTGTCGCTTGTGTCGTCGCCAGCGTGACTGAGAAGGGCACTCCGGCCCTGCTCGCTGCCGGCTCCGATGACGCCGTCAAGGCCGGTTTCCACGCCGGTAACGTGATCAAGCAGATCGCGGTTCTGGTCGACGGTCGCGGTGGCGGTCGTCCCAACATGGCCCAGGCTGGTGGCAAGAATGCTGCCGGCATCGCCGATGCCCTTGCGGCCGCTAAGACCGCGCTCGGCGCCTAAGAATCTAAGAAGTCGCTGTGGTTGCGCTCGCGCTGGACATAGGGGAGACCAGGATTGGCATCGCGTCTCGAGCCGTGATGGCAAGATGGCGATGCCTGTCAAGGTGCTTCCGGCTGCCGAGGTCACCGGTATGGCCAAGACGTTCCGCTACCTGGTTGAGGACTATGAGCCCGACATCCTGGTAAGCGGACGTCCCCTGACCATGGCCGGTGAGCCCGGCCCTCAGGCCGAGCGCGTTGCCGCTGTGGCGCAAAAGATTGCCGACGAGCTCGATCTTCCTTTGGAGTTTGAGGACGAGCGTCTGTCCTCGCAAGAGGCCAAGCGTATCCTGCGCGAGCAGGGACTCAACGAAAAGCAGATGAGGGCAAGATCGACATGATTGCCGCCAGCCTGTTTTTGCAGACGTGGCTCGATCGTAAAAACGAGGAGGTTTCGCATGCCTAGTGCTTCCGATCCGCGCCAGCCGAATCGTACACAGCAGCCGGCGTCGCGCCCTGCCCAGCCTGGCCAGCGTCCGGCACAGCCGACGCAGCGCGCAGCTCAGCCTGCCGCGCGCCCGGCGCAGTCCTTCTCTCGTTCGGCCCAACCTGTTCAACGGACGGGTCAGCAGCCTTCTGCTCGTTCGGTTCAGCATTCGGCTTCTCACGCGGCTCAGCAGCCCACCGCTCGTACGGCCCAGCCTGCAGGCGGCACCCGCTTTAAGCAGCAGGCACCTACCCAGCGAACGCAGGCCCCCCAATCGCATTCGCATCACGCTCGTGGTTCGCATGACGTTGCTCCGGCGACCCGCTCGAGCTACAACACGCATGCTCGTCGCGGTGCTCAAAAGAAAAGCTCCCCGGTGCCTATGATTATCGGTGGCGTCGTCGCCGTGTTGGCGCTTGCCGCGATCGCTTTCTTTGTCGTGCCGGCCGTCAAGGGTTTCTTTGCCGGTGAGGATACGAAGGTTACGGCTGGTCAGCAGGTTACGGTGACCATTCCCGATGGTGCTTCGGGCGATACGATCGCCTCGATTCTCTCCGAGAACCATATCGTCGAAAATCCCAAGGATTACTATGCGGCGGTGAAAAAGCTCAACGCCGATATGTCGCTCAAGCCTGGTGATTATTCGTTCACCACACTCATGGATGCGACCAAGGTTGTTCAGCAGCTCATGGAAGGCCCCAACGCGGGCTCCAATGCGCTGACTATCCCTGAGGCTTAACGGTCGATCAAGTCGCCGACCGTGTGGCCCAGGCCTACGACAGCATCTCTAAGGAAGACTTCCTCAACCAGGCCAAGGCCTCCAACTACGTGGACGACTATAGCTTCCTTAAGGGCGCCGCTAACGACTCGCTCGAGGGTTTCTTGTTCCCCAAGACCTATTCGTTGGGTGATTCGCCGACGGCCGATGGCGTGATTCGCGCTATGCTCGATCAGTTTAAGACCGAGTACAAGTCGCTTGACTTTGCGAGCTGCGAAGCCAAGATCAAGGAACGCTACGGTGTGGAGATGTCCGACTACGACATCGTCAACTTGGCCTCTATCGTTGAGCGCGAGGGCCTCAACGCCGATCAACGTGCGCATGTGGCCTCGGTTTTCTACAACCGCCTTGCCGGCAAGCTCGATGGCCTGCGCTATCTCAATAGCGATGCGACTATGATGTATGTCACCGGTGGCGAGGTTACCGCCGACGACCTGCAGAGCGATAGTCCGTATAACACCTATAAGCATGAGGCCTGCCGCCCACGCCCATCTGCTCTCCGTCGCTCGAGGCGCTCAAGGCCACCCTTGAGCCGACCGACTCTGATGACCTGTATTTCTACATTACGCAGGACGAGGAGTACTTCTCGCAAACCTACGAAGAGCATCAACAGTCTTGGAATTAGTATGAGGATTTTTAGCCCCAAACGTTACGTTGCCTCGGTCGATCGCATCGACCTTAATACCCTGTGGGCCGACGGCAAGCGCGCCATTCTGCTCGATCGCGATAACACCTTGGTGCCGCGAGACACCGAGCAGGTTCCCGCCGCGGTTTCCGCTTGGCTCGACGCCGCCCGCGCCAAAGGCTTTAAGCTGTGCATGGTGTCCAACAACTGGCATCGCGACCAGGTCATGAGCTCTGCGCGCGAGCTGGGACTCGAGGCCATCAGCCACGCCATGAAGCCGGCGCCGTTTGCCTCAAGGCGGGCCTTAAGCGCCTCGGCGCCACAGCCGGCGAGGCGGTGCTGATCGGTGATCAGCTCTACACGGACGTGTGGAGCGGCAACTTCGCCGGCGTCGATACCATCCTGGTAAAGCCGCAGGCGACGCAGGACCTGTGGTATACGCAGATCTTCCGTATCTTTGAGCGCCGGGCCCTGCGCGACCTTCCCTGCGAGGAATAGGTCTCGTCATGTCCCAGCACATCAAACACGGCTGCGACCATATCTTCTTTATCGGCTTTTTGGGCGCGGGCAAGTCGACGCTTGCGCGCAACGTGGGCACCATGTTCAAGCGGCGTTTTATCGATACCGACCGTCTGGTCGTGCGCCGTTGCGGCAAGTCGGTAACCGAGATTTTTGAGACCGAGGGCGAGGATCGTTTTCGCGAGCTCGAGACCTCGGCGCTCCGTTCGCTCCAAAGCGAGCGCAGCCTGTTGGTTTCGTGCGGGGGCGGTATCGTCGAAACGCCGGTGAATATTGAACTGATGCACGAAATGGGTACGTGCGTGTACCTCGAGGGCGACTTCGAGGATTCGATTCGACAGATTCGTCGGTCCGACACGCGCCCCGATTTCCGTTCGCCCGAGCATGCTGCGCGCCTGTTTGAGCATCGCCGTCCGCTGTATTGCCAGGCCGCCGACCTTACCCTTGATATTCGCAACAAGTCCTTCGAGGACGTTTCCTACCTTTGTGCCGAGATGCTTTTGGAGCGTGGGCTGCTATGATTCGTCGTCAACTGATCAATTTCCAAAACCGCAGCGTCGATGTCCGTGTCGGATTGGGCGCGTTCGATGAGTTGTCGCGCATGTTTGCCTCGACTGTGGGCAAGCCTAAGCGCGCGATGGTCGTTTGGAACGACGCCACATCCGAGCGTTTTGGTGAGGTCGTCGAGCATGCGCTGGTCGACGCCGGTTTTGTCATGTCACAGCTTCCCCTCGAGGTTTCGCCTGCTGGTGCCACGCTTGCTGATGCCGATGCTATCTTTGGCGCCCTGACTGCCAATGGCATTACCTGTGACGATCTGGTTGTCGCCGTTGGCGATGCCGCAACCTGCTCGGTTGTTAGCTGGTCTGCCAATCAGTGGTGCGGCCGCACCGAGTGCGCGTTGCTGCCGACGACGTTCGACGCCATGCTCACGGTCGCGACGACCATGAAACCGCTCGTCGCCTCGTCGTCGAATGCGCTTCCCGCTATCGCGTTCCGTCCTGAGCCGGGCTTGGTCGTGTGTGACCTCGACCTTGTTCGCGAGGCGGACCCCGAGTACCTCAAGCTCGGCTATGTGGTACTTGTTGGTACCATGCTTTCGAGCAGCAAGACCCGTTGGAATCAGTTTACTGAGACCGTTCCCGAGATTCTCGCGGGCGAGGAGGTCGCGCTCGTCAATGCAGTTCAATGGTCTCAGACTGCCCGCAAGGACGTACTGATGGCCACGAACCCGAGCGCCCGCCATGCGCTCGATTTTGGCAAGACGGGGGAGCGTACTCTGCGCGCTTGCTTGGGCGATGCTGCTTCGCAGGTTCCTGCCTATCAGCTGTTATCCGAGGGCATGCGCTTTGAGGCGCGCCTAGCACATGATGCCTGCGACTTCGATACCGATTACGTCTTTGAGGTCGATGACTGCTGGAGGACTTTGGTATCGAGGAACTTGCCTTCGATCTGGAGCCTGCCGCATATATCGAGGAGTTCCGCAAGCAGCAGTTCGCTCGCTCGAACCGCAGCATGTTGCCGCTGCCCGCGGCACTTGGCGCCATTCGTCTAACGAGCGTTGAGGACGAGGTTCTTGAGCGCCATACTCACGCCTACTTGGCTTCACGCAAAGAACTTCTCTAAGATTTATTGACATCCATTGTCTTTCGTATCATGTTGAGGGGCGGGTTTTCAATCGGTTGCGGATCGCATGCGATTTCGTCGTTCGGTTGAGACCCGTCCCGTCTATATAGAGACAACAAGAAAGGAATCTGCATGTCTGAGTTTGCTGCCGGTCCTGCCGGTCGTATCGAGCGTGTCCGTGCCCTGATGGCCGAGCGTGGCTACGACGCCATCGTGGTGCGCGACGAGGCCAACCTTCGTTGGCTTACGGGCGTGAAGGGCGTCTTCGACTACACCTTCGAGTTCCCGCACGCTGCGTTTATTACGGTCGACCAGTGCCTGTTCCACACCGACTCGCGCTACCTCAACAGCTTTGAGGAGAACACGCCCGCCGGCAGCCCTTGGGTCTACGACATGGACGAGGGTACCATTCCCGGCTGGGTCGCCGGCAAGATCGCAGCCAACAAGTGCCGTGTCTGCGCTGTCGAAGACGATATGCAGATTAACTTCTACCAGGGTATTCAGCGCGGCCTGGAGGACCGTTCCGTCGCCTGCATGCTAACGCTGATGCACGACGACATCCGCAAGATGCGCGCCATCAAGGATGCCGAGGAGATCGAGCTCATGCGCCATGCGCAGTCGATCACCGATGCCGCCTTCCAGCATATGCTCGGCTTTATTAAGCCTGGTATGACCGAGAAGCAGGTTCGCAACGAGCTCGAGAACTTTATGTTCGCCAACGGCGCCGACAGCCTGGCCTTCGGCTCCATCGTGGCGAGCGGTCCCAACACCGCCAACCCGCATGCCGTGCCGAGCGACCGCGTGATCGAGAAGGGCGATTTCGTTCTTATGGATTACGGCGCGGGCTACTGCGATTACCGCTCCGACATGACACGCACCGTCGTGATGGGCGAGCCCACGCAGGAGCAGCTCGACCTGTACGCGCTCGTGCGCCGTACACACGAGGAGTGCGTCGCCGCCATCCATCCGGGCGTCGAGGGCAACGACATCTTCAAGCTCTCTAAGAAGATCATCGGCGATGCCGGCTATGGCGATTACTACAACCATGGTCTGGGCCACGGCGTTGGTATCGACATCCACGAGCTGCCCAACTTCAACCGCAGTAAGAACACCATCGAGATCGGCTCGGTTGTCACCATGGAGCCCGGCGTCTACCTGCCCGGCGTGGGCGGCGTGCGCCTGGAGGACTACGGCGTGGTCACCGAGAACGGCTACGAGCCCTTCACCAAGACCCCGCACGACCTGCACATTATCGACTGCTAGTCTACTTCGGTAGATAGTTTGGGGCGGGGCGTCCGGATCGATTCGGACGCCCCGCGTTCTCTTTTTATGCGCTCGCCGCAGGCGCCGCCTGCAAGTGTATAATTTCTATCGTATGTAATTTGGACGCTTGTGCGTTCTGCCCATAACAAGAAAGGTCGCTATGCCTACCATTTCTACCGCCGACTTCAAGAACGGCCTCGGTCTCCGCATCAAGGACAAGGTCTACACCATCGTCGAGTTCCAGCATGTCAAGCCGGGCAAGGGCGGCGCGTTTGTGCGCTACAAGACCCGCGACATCAAGAGCGGCCGCGTCGTCGAGAACACCTGCAACGCCGGCACCAAGTTCGAGAGCGTCATGCTCACCACCCGTGAGTTCCAGTACCTCTACAACGATGGCACCGACTACATCTTCATGGACAACGAGTCCTATGAGCAGGTTCCCGTTCCCGAGGACATGGTGGGCGAGAACTCCAAATGGCTGCGCGAGAACGACATCTGCCAGCTGCTCTTCGCCGACGATGAGCTCATGGGCGTGACCCCGCCGATGTTCATCGAGACCACCATTGTCCAAACCGACCCGGGCTTTAAGGGCGACACCGTCCAGGGTTCCACCAAGCCGGCCACGATCGACACCGGCGCTGTCATCCAGGTCCCCATGTACCTCAACGAGGGCGAGGTCATCAAGGTTGACACCCGCGACGGCAAGTTCGTCTCCCGCGTCTAGCAACCAACTTCTCTAGGAGGACTCATGCCCCAGGAAATCAAGATTGACGGCATCGGCATTTCGCCCGATGTTCTGACCGCCATCGTCTCGCGCGCCGTGTCCGATGTCGAGGGCATCGCCTCCGTTGGCGTCAAGGACCTTGCCACTAATCTTGTCTCCATGATGCTCTCGTCCAAGGCCCCGGCTTCCGAGCCGGCGGTCGAGGCCGAGGTCGTTGGCGACAAGCTCGCACTCACCGTGCGTGTCGTGGTGTTCTTTGGCTATCCGTTCAAGAAACTCGCCGAGGCCGTTCGCGCCGCCGTGGTCGCCGCCATCGATGCTCAGGTGGGCGTCGAGGTCGAGCGCGTCGACGTTTGCATTGACGGCCTCGTTTTCCCCAAGGAGTAACCTTTGAGCCTTAAGGTTTATCGCGGGCGCACGCTTGCCCGCAGTCAGGCGCTGCAGCTGCTGTTTCAGGCCGAGGCCACGGACAGCCCGCTCGAGCGCGTCCTCGAGGGCGATTTCCTGATCTCGAAGGGCCCCCTCGACCCCTATGCGCTCGAGCTTTGCCGTGGTGCCTACGAGCATATCGATCGCATCGACTGTGCTGCGCGCCGTCGCCAAGAACTGGGATCTTATGCGCATGCCCGGCGCCGACCGCAACCTGCTGCGTATCGCCGTCTACGAGATGCGCTTCCTCACCGACGAGGAGGTCTCGGACGCATCGTGATCAACGAGGCCGTCGAGCTTGCCAAGGCCTATGGCACCGATCAGTCCGCGTCGTTTGTCAACGGCGTGCTGGGCAAGATCGCTCGTAGCGAGGAGCTGCCGGGTGAGGATCTGTACCAGGAGCTGCTGGCCGAAGATCGCGCTCGCGAGGAGGCGCAGGCTGCGAGGCGGCCGCCAAGGTCGCTGCCGCTCAGGCTGCCGCCGGTGTACTTGCCGAGGATGCGGACGCTGCTGAGGCCGTCGAGGCCGACTCCGTCGAGGAGTAGCCATGCCAGAGGGTTCCGTCCGCAACTTCGATGAGATCTCGGATCGCCTGGACCAGATCATCGCTACCGTTCGCTCCAAGGATACCTCCTTGGAGCGTTCGCTCGATCTGTTTGACGAGGCGATTGAGCTGGGCTCCCGCGCGGTCGATATGGTCGACAAGTTTGAGTTGACGCCGCGTGAGGCCGATAAGCTCGAACAGGAATACGATGAGGATGCGGCAAACGAATCCCAGGATAGCTAGGCCGCATCTCCGGATACGAATGGTTGATGGCATTCATGAAACGCGTGCGTCTTGATGACGAACTGATTTCACAGGGCATCTGCGCCGATCGCGCGGATGCCTTCGCACTCTTATGGCCGGCCTGGTCTCGAGTGGCGGCGAGCGCTTGACTTCGCCGGGCCTTAAGGTGACCCCGGGCCTGCCGCTGCACGTGAAGGGGCGCATTCCCTATGTTGGTCGCGGCGGCCTTAAGCTCGAAGGTGCGCTCGATGCGTTTGGCATCAATCCGACTGGCCTTGCTTGTCTGGATGTGGGTTGCTCTACCGGCGGCTTTACCGATTGCCTGCTCAAGCGCGGAGCTGCGACCGTTGTCTCGGTGGACGTGGGCCGTGCCCAGTTTGATTGGTCGCTGCGTCAGGACGATCGCGTGACGCTGCATGAGCGCACAAACGTGACGCAGCTGCCTGAGCTTGGCTATGCCGGCGTCATCGACCTGGCTGTGTGCGATGTCTCGTTTACCAGCATCGCGAATATCATCGACGCCGTGCTGGCGTGTCTGAATCCTTCGGGTTCGTTCTGCACGCTCGTAAAGCCCCAGTTTGAGGCGCCGGCTGCGCTGGTGGGCGAGGGCGGTATCGTGACCGACCCCGTCGTCCGTCGCGATACGCTCGTGGCGGCGATTGAGTTTTTTGCCGCCAAGGGCCTGTTCCCGCTTGACGTGTGCGTGTCGCCCATCCATGGCGCTAAGGGCAACGTTGAGTTTTTCTTGTACGGCACAAGGTCTGTCCCCGGGGAGCGCGCCGACGATGAGCTGCAATCCCAGGTATCGGCTTTGAGCGAGAAAGCTGCAACGCTATGAAGGTCTTTCTGGTTCCCAATTACTACAAGCAAGAGGCGGTCGAGAGCGGCCTGATGCTCGAGCTTTGGCTTTCGCGCCAGGGCTACGAGGTCGCATGGGCTGCCGACCAGCGATCGAAGATTCAAAGCACGCCTGATATTGACGGCTCAGATCTGGTCATTACGCTCGGCGGCGACGGCACGTTGCTGCGCGCTGCCCGCATCCTCAACCATCGCGAGATCCTATCCTTGGTCTTTCCTATGGTCACCTGGGCTTTTTGACGGCCGCGAGCCCCGAGGAGCGCGACATTCTGCAGGTCGTGAGCGACGCCCTGTCCGGCGAGCTGCACGTGAGCCGCCGCGCCACCATCGCCGCGGATATCGTGTCCGTGCGCGAAGACGGCACGAAGGATGTCGTGCGCACGTTTGCCCTCAACGATATGGCACTTACGCGCGGCCCCCTGTCCGATATGGTTGAGTTTGACATCACGGTGTCCGGCCATCATATCGACCGCCTTCGCGGCGACGGTGTCGTTGTTTCGACGGCGACCGGCTCCACCGGGTACGCGCTTTCCGCCGGCGGCCCCATCGTCAGCCCCGATTACACGGGTATGGTCTGTGTGCCCATCGCCCCGCATACCATTCAGGCTCGCGCTTTTTTGACCTCGCCGAGTGATGTCGTCGAGATCTTTATGTCCGATGATCGCCCGAGCGTGCCGGCGATCGCTATCGATGGACAATTTATTACTTGCGATGGCACCGTTGAGAGCGTGGCGGTGCGTCGCGGGCCCGGTGATGTGCTGCTGCTGGATTACGGCCCCGAGAGCTTCTATAACTCGGTGAGCCGCGTATTCTACGGAGTCCGTCATGATCGATGAGCTGCAGGTTTCTAACATTGCGCTCATTCGCGAGGCGACGCTGCTGCCGAGTGCCGGCCTGACTGTCCTGACCGGCGAGACCGGTGCCGGCAAGACCGCGCTGCTCTCGGCCCTCAAGCTTATTTTGGGTGAGCGCGCGGATTCGTCTATGGTGCGCGAGGGCGAGGCGCTGGCGAGCGTCGAGGCGCGCCTGTTTGACGGCCCGCACGACACGGAGGGCTTCATCGTGCAGCGCAGTCTTTCTGCCGAGGGCCGCAGCCGAGTGAAGATTGACGGACGCATCGCCAGTGTGCGCGAGCTTTCGGAGCGCGTTGGCGTGATGATGGATCTGTGCGGCCAACACGAGCACCAGCGCTTGCTCGATCCGGCGCATCATGTTGCGATGGTCGATGCCTGGGCAGGGCGCCCTGCACTCGAGGCGCTCGAGCACTACCGCGCCTGCTTTAAGGCTTCGCGCGCTGCCGCTAAGGAGGTTCGACGTGTCGAAGAGACCTCGCGTGCGCAGGGAGCCGCGTCGAGGAAGCGCGCTTTGCGCTCGAGCGTATCGGCGAGATCGACCCCAAACCGGGCGAGTATGAGGAACTCGAGGAACTGCTGCCGCGCTCCGAACATGCCGAGGTGCTGGTTGCCACAGCTAATGATGCCCATGCATCGCTTGCCTCTGAAGGGGGAGCGCTCGATGCCGTGAACAGCGCCGTGGCAGAACTTTCCCGTATGGCTTCCGTCGATCGCAAACTTGGCGACATTGCCGATTTGCTTTCGGATGCCTGTATCTCCCTTGAGGATTGCGCGAACGAACTTCGTGCCTATCGCGATGGCGTCGCCTTCGATCCGCGCGAGCTCGCTCGCATGCGTGAGCGGTATTCCGACCTCAAGGGCCTGCTGCGTCAGTGGGGTCCTACCATGGACGATGTTTTTGCCATGCGCGATCGCTCGCAAGAGCTGCTGTCCCTGGTCGATGATGGCGATGAACAGATCAGAAAGGCGCGTGAGGCACTCGGGAGCGCCGAGCACGAGTTGTTTGCCGCTGCCAAGGCACTTAAGCGCGCTCGCAATGTGGCGGCCCCGCGCTTCTGCACGAGGTTTGCCGCCAGATGCTCGCCTGGAGATGGGCGGCGCCGAGCTCGTCTGGGAGTCGCGTGATCTTCCCCGTGCTGAGTGGACGCCCGTTGGTCCTTCGAGCTACGAGCTGCTATACCGCAGCGGTACCGGTTTGACTCCACGTCCCCTGCGCCGCATTGCGTCGGGCGGCGAGCTCAGCCGCGTCATGTTGGCAAGTAAGGTTGTCCTCGGTAACGCGGACGGTGTCGATACGCTGGTGTTTGACGAGGTCGATGCCGGTGTCGGTGGCTCCACGGCGCGTGCGCTCGCGGGCGTGCTGGCAGATCTCGCCGCTACGCATCAGGTGATTGTCGTAACCCACTTGGCGCAGGTCGCGTCATGGCTGACAAGCATTATGTCATCAGCAAGGAACCGGGCGACGTTCCCCAGACGCATCTGGATGAGGTGGCTGGGGATGCTCGCACCGCAGAGATCGCCCGCATGCTGAGCGGCGATCAGTCCGAGGCAAGCTTGGCCCACGCGAAGCAGATGCTCGAAGAAGCTCGAGGTTAGGTCGTATCAGCGGTGTTGGTGGGACAAAATTGACTTAAATTTTTGTCCCACTACGCGTTTTACTCAACGACCTTATCCGGCTGGATGAGCTCCTCGTAGTAGCTGATATGCTCACGCGCGTCTTCAATCTCGGGCAGCAGGAAGTTGTAGATGACCTCGATGATCATCGTGGCGCTCATCTTGGAGAATGCGAAGTCGCCCGTTGTCAGCAGTGCCTCGTGATTGACGGTATTAAAGGTGTAGTCGGCTAGGCGCGCAAGTGGAGACTTGCTGTCGCTGCTGATGACGACTACAGTGGCGCCGCAGTCGCGAGCCGCTTTTGCCATGCGATTCAGACGGCGAGACTTGCCGGAGTTCGAGATC
>ENA-OQDE01000109-OQDE01000109.1-human-gut-metagenome-genome-assembly--contig:-NODE-109-length-50841-cov-10.998679_pt1 | contig 50841 bp, 41 predicted proteins | sample MGYA00242768_ERZ504595 | MGnify/ENA primary metagenome ERZ504595 (study PRJEB26092, sample SAMD00036307) | human gut metagenome | host: Homo sapiens | study: EMG produced TPA metagenomics assembly of...
AGCGCGTCGAGCACAGCGGAGGGGCCGGGCGCGCAGGTGACGGGCAGACCGCGTTCGATGGCACGGCGCACGATGCCAAGCCGGGGTCGTTGATGGTGGGCATGCCGGCATCGGACACGACGAGCACGGTGGCGCCGGTTTCGACCTGGTCGAGCAGGCCGTCGGCCTTGTCGCGCTCGTTGTGGTCGTGATAGGCGATGACGCGACCGTTCACATAGACGCCGAGGCGACGGGCGAGATCGTAGAGGCGGCGCGTGTCTTCGGCGGCCACGATATCGGCCCGTTCCAAGAGGGCCACCAGACGGGCTGAAGCGTCGCCGACATTGCCGATCGGGGTGGCGGCGAGCACACGGTGCCGGCGGGGATGGTCACGGCCGATTCGCGGGATTGGGCGACGGCGGATTCGCCGGCATGAACTTCATCATTGCGTTCAGGCACTTGCGTCACGCTACCGTCAGCGTCATACTGCTCATTCAACTCATCTGCGCTTGTCATACTCCCAGTATTGCCCATGCCACAGAGCAATCCACGACAATCCATGGCGAAATCGAGGCATTCTCCCTTTGCAGGGCTGATTTCACATGTTCCGGAGGTCTACTTCCGTTTCAAGGGGCTCCTCATCCGGTGAAGCACCAGTACAAACGGCTTTGACGCAACGCTATTCCGCCATTTTGGCGGCGTATCTACTTGACCATCAGCCCCTCGAAACGCAAGTAGACCTCCGGCAAACCCCAAATCAGCCCCTTGAAACGCGAGATGGCAGAATTTCAACGAAAACAAAATGAAAAGACCCTCTGCGGTGGAATGAATGCAGAGGGTCTCGTGGAGCTGACGGTAGTCGAAACCGCGACCTCTTCGATGCGAACGAAGCGCTCTACCAACTGAGCTACAGCCCCTTGGATGTTACTTTGCTCCGCAAAGCAACTCGCAACAATATAGTACGGAGTGCGGTCAAACGCAATTTGACGCCGAAGTGTCGCACGCGTGTCGACACGGTAACGTTTCGGTGTCGCCGGTTGGGCCGCCGCAAGCGCAGCATCGTCCCAGCCGTCTGCCGGCGCAATAGCTCGAACTAAGATCACCACTCCGCCTGGATACCAGGGATACCGCGGCGGCTTGTTCAGTGTCGCAGACGGGGCAAGTCACCCACACCGTTCCGTATGGATACCGCGGCGGCACCCGGCAACGCCATCACGTCTCCAGCACGCCCAACACCTTCTTCTCGTTGTAGAACGCGAACACGATGCCGCCCAAGCCGCACAGCACGGCCGCGCACACGGCGGCGATGCGGTAGCCCGCGCCGGACGCCATGCCGATGGTGGAGACGCCGGTGAACAGCAGCATGGCCACGGACTGGCCCATCTTCATCGCAAAGGTGCGGGCCGCGTAGAACATGCCCTGACGGTCCTGGCCGGTGGTCTTGGAACTGGCGTCGGCGATATTCGCCACGATGGCCTGCGGCAGGATGCCGAACGCGGCCATCGGAATCGCGCCGACCACCGAGAGCACCAAACCCTGGGCCATCGCCGGAATGAAGCCGAGCACGGCCGAACCAAGGGCGCCGGCAAATGCGAACGCACAGGTGAAGATCACGAAGGCAACCAGCAGCAGCCTCTTCTTGCCGACCTTATTGGCCAGAATATTGACCGGCAGATAGAACAGCACAGAGACGCCGGTCATGAGCACGAAGTAGATGGTCGTGGTGGTTTCCGGCAGCTTGAGCAGGCTGGTCACGAAGAACGGCAGACCGGTCTGGAAGGTGGTGATGGCCACCCAGTAGACCACGTCGGAGCATACGAACTTGCGGAATTCGCCGTCGCCGAACGTCTGCTTCAGGGATTCGATGGTCGATTCGGAGGTGGGATGGGAGTTGACGTAGTCCTTCTCGCGGATGGCCAGCGGCGGCACCAGCATGCACACGAACGCCACGGCGGCCATGATGGTGAAGGTCACGCGGATGGCGGTGATGCGGCCCATCATCGGCACGAACGCGCCCCAAATCACCGGCGCCACGTACGCGATGGCCGTGCCGGCCACCCAAGTGAAGGAGATGGCGGTGGAGATGGTGAGTTGCTGCTTGGAGTCGTGGCCGAGTTCGGCGATGAGCGCGTTGTACGGCGTGCAGTAGAACGTGAGGGCGATGTAGTAGCCGATCACGGTGACGAACAGGAACACCGCGTTCACCCAGCTGGTGCCGTTGATCGGGCTCCAGAACACGAGCACGGTGACCACCGCGAGCGGCAGGGCGGCGAATTTCAGGAACGGCATACGGCGTCCAGATTTGGAATCGCAACGGTCGGAAAGGGACGCCACGGCCGGGTCCACGAACGCGTCGAAGAATCGGGCGAAGGCGGTGATGCCGCCCACCACGGTCACGATGCCGAGAACGACCAGGCCCTGCGGCACGAATACGGTCTGACCTTGGGAGATGGTCTCCTGGTCAGGTTGGTAGAAATACACGAGCCAGTTGGAGATGATGCCGGAAAGCAGCGCCCACCCGAACTGGCCGACCGCAAACGCCCACACTTTGGCGATGGGGAGATCTCTGATGGCTGACTTCGCCGGTGCAACTTGCACACCCGTTACACTTGCTGTAGTCGCATTGCCCATTCTCACAACCTCCGAATCAACATTGACACAGTGTCAAAATCCAGTATACACCGGCACACCATGCGTTCTACGATAGTGGGCATGACAAGTCTGACCGAGCAACTGCCATACGTATACGCTTTTCCTGATGCGTTGGGGACCGGATTACTGGTGCACACCGAGAGCGTATTGGACGATGAGATACGCGATCGTATTGGCTCGTTCATCCATGAATATGAGGTTGTATTATCTCGATTCCGCGATGATTCCATCGTCGGCCGGATGCGCACGGCCGCACATGGCGGCACGTTCGATTTTCCCGACTGGGCATCGGGTCTGTTTGGCCTGTACGACCGCCTGTTTGCGGCAACCGATGGGGCGACCGACCCGTGCGTGGGCGAGGATTTGATTCGGCTTGGCTATGACGAGTCGTATTCGTTTACGCCTGCGCCAGATGCCGCTGAACATGCAGGCGCGATCCACGGACGAGCCATTTGGTCAGCCGACGTTGAGCGGCATGGCACAACACTGGTGACGCGCGGACCGGTCGCGCTCGATTTCGGCGCGTGCGGTAAGGGGTATTTGGTGGATTTGCTTGCGGGGATGTTGGGTGATGGCGCGGGTCACCCTCAACCCATTCAATACGTCATCGACGCCGGGGGTGATTTGCTAGTGCACACGGACGAACCAATCACCATCGCCCTTGAAGATCCTGCCGATCCGGCCAACGCCGTAGGTACGGTCGAAATCAGCCACGGCGCATTCTGCGCGAGCTCCCCCAGCCGCCGCCACTGGTCTGACGCCGCAGGTCACCAACTTCACCATCTGCTCAACGCCATCGACGGACTACCGGTTGACGATGTAGCCGCCACATGGGTGGCCGTCACGCCGCCATCGAGCGCCATAACCACGAAGACATCGACGCATGGCAGCAATGCCTCGACAACGGCAAACCGCGATACCGACGATTCGTCGAACACCGTTGCGGCACACGTCCCTGTCACACTGGCCGACGGACTCGCCACTGCTCTGTTCACCACCTCGGCCACCCAGTTACGCGCTCATTTCCCCTTCGAATGCGCCATCCTCAACGCCAACCGCACCGCCGCCCAATCCCCCAATTTTCCGGGCGGTTTTTCACACACTAATGTACGAAATCATCAGTATCACATCCAGTGGAGCATTCCCTCGGGTGGACCGATGGGTTGCTCCCCCTCAGTCAGCTACGCTGACAGCTCCCCTCGGAGAGGGGAGCCGAGTATAGCTAATCCGCTAATCCGCTAACGCAGGAAACAATCCGTCAGTCAGCAAGCGCGAACTGGCTGTTGTAGAGGTCGGCGTAAAAACCGCCCGCCGCCAGCAGTTCATCATGCGTGCCGCGCTCGATCACGTCGCGTGGTTCATGACGAGGATCATGTCGGCGTCGCGAATCGTGGAGAGGCGATGCGCGATCACAAAGCTCGTACGCCCCACGGTCAGCGCATCCATGGCCTTCTGAATCAGCTCTTCAGTACGGGTATCGACCGAGGAGGTGGCCTCGTCGAGAATCAGAATCGGCGCGTCCTGCACCATCGCGCGGGCGATGGTCAGCAGCTGCTTCTGGCCCTGGGAGAGCGACGACTTGTCATCGAGCACGGTGTCATAGCCGTCCGGCAGTGAGCGGATGAAGTGGTCGAGGCCCACGGCCTTGCACGCATCCTCGATTTGCTTGTTGGTCACGCCAGGCTTGGAGTAAGCGACGTTCTCGCGCACAGTGCCGCGGAACACCCACGTATCCTGCAACACCATGGAGAACTGGTCGTGCACGTTCCAGCGCGGCACGGACTTGGTGTCCACGCCGTCAATCGAAATCGAACCGCCGGAAATCTCATAGAAGCGCATCAGCAGGTTGACCATGGTGGTCTTGCCGGCACCGGTCGGGCCGACGATGGCGACCTTCTGACCGGCCGAGACTGAAGCGGAGAAGTCGTTGATAATCGGCTTGCCCGGCTCGTAGCCGAACTGCACGTGGCTGAATTCCACGTCGCCCTTCACTTCGTGGCCGCCCATGTAGTTCTTGCCGAGTAGGGCCTGCTTGCCGGATTCGTCTTCCATCTCCGGCTCTTCAAGGAAGCCGAACACGCGCTCGGCGGCGGCCGCGCAGCGCTGCAGGTTCTGGAAGGCCTGCGCAAACTGCGAAAGCGGCTGAGTGAACAGGCGGATGTACATCATGAACGCCACAATCACGCCGAACTCGATCTGCCGTCGAGCGCGAGCGCCGCGCCCACCACGCACACCACCACGTAGCCGAAGTTGCCCACGAAATTCATGAGCGGCATCATCAGGCCGGAGAGGAACTGCGACTTCCAGCCGGACTCGTAGAGGTCCGAGTTGTACTTCTCGAAGCGGCGGATCGAATCGGCCTCGCCGTTGTATGCCTTGACGATGAGGTGGCCGGCGTACATCTCCTCCACGTGGCCGTTGACGTCACCTAGCGCCATCTGCTGCCGGGCGAAGTACTTCTGGGAGGACTTCATGATGGCCATCATGATGATCAGGCCGATGAGGCTGGCACCGATGGCGCACAGGGTCATGATCACGTTGTTGTAGAACATCATCACCAGCGCGCCCACGAACAGCGTCACCGAGGTAATCAGCGAGCCGAGCGACTGCCCCAGCGTCTGGCCGATGGCGTCCACATCGTTGGTGATGCGGGACAGCACGTCGCCGTAGCTGACCTTGTCGAAGTATTTGAGCGGCAGTTTGTTGATTTTGACCGAGATGGACTCGCGCAGTCGCTGGGCGGTGCGCTGGGTGACGTTGGCCATCATCCAGCTTTGCACGTAGCCGAGCACGGCGTAGCCCACGTACAGGGCCACCAAAGTCCAGGCGATACGGCCGACCGCGTTGAAATCGACCGAGTTCATCACCGGCTTGCCGTTAACGATGGCAGGCAGGCCCTTGACGATTTCGTTGGTCATGTCCTTGAGCTTGTCCGGGCCGATGATCTGGCAGACGGTGCCGGCCGCGCCCAGGATGAGCGCGATGATGATGACGGGAAGATAGTTGCGGCAATAGTTCACGAGCTTGCCCATGACTTTGCCGAAGTCGTTGGGCTTTTCGGTGGTGCGCCCACCGCCCATTGGTCCTCTTGGCATTTGTGTTAAGTCCTTTTCGTTGTTCCTGAGCCCCCTCTGACGAGGGGCTGTCAGCGAAGCTGACTGGGGGATTCACGAGTCGGCGCTGTCTCTTCCCCGTCATTGCTTCGCGATGTCACCTCCCTCTTCAGAGGGAGGTTATTGAGCGGAAGCCCCCTATGCCGTAAGCTCCGACTGGCTGAGCTGGGATTCGGCGATCTGGCGATACACGTCGCAGTTGTCGAGCAGTTCCTTGTGCGTGCCCTGACCCACGACCTTGCCGTCGTCGAGCACGACGATGCGATCGGCGTTCATGATGGTGCCGATGCGCTGGGCCACGATGAGCTTGGTGGAATCCTTAGCCTCGCGGGCGAGCGCGTCGCGCACTTCGCGGTCGGTCTTGAAGTCGAGCGCGGAGAACGAGTCGTCGAAAATCAGGATTTCCGGGTGACGGTACACCGCGCGCGCAATCGACAGGCGCTGCTTCTGGCCGCCGGACACGTTCGATCCGCCTTGGGCGATCGCGGCGGAATACCCGCCGTCCATGCGCTCCACGAATTCGCTGGCCTGGGCCACGCCGACCGCGGCCTTGATGCGATTCAGCTGCTCGGCCGGCATATCGGCACCTTCCGCAGCCTTGCCAGCGGCGATCAACGCGGCCTCGCGCTTGCGCCCGGCCGGAGTGGAGGTATCGGCCATCTCGACCTCCGCCGGGTCGCCCGGCTGATCGCCGTAGCTCACGTTGGAGGCCACGGTGCCCTTGAACAGCACGGACTGCTGCGGCACGTAGCCGATCTTGTCGCGCAGGGTCTTCAGGTCGTAGTCGCGCACGTCCACGCCGTCGACCAGCACCTGGCCTTGGCTGGTGTCATAGAAGCGCGGCATGAGATTGATAAGAGACGACTTGCCGGAGCCGGTGGAACCGATGAATGCCACCGTCTGGCCCTGCTCGGCGGTGAAGTTGATGCCTTCCAGCATCGCCTCGCGCGAATCCGGGTAGGTGAAGCTGACGTTGCGGAATTCCACGGTGCCTCGCTGACCGGTTTTGGCCACGTCGGCGGCGGTTTTGGTGCCGTTCTCGACGATCGGCTCGGTGTCGAGTACCTCCATGATGCGCTGCGCGGACACGTCGGCGCGCGGCCAGAGCACGAACACCATGCTCATGAGCAGGAAGCTCATGATGACCTGCACGGAGTAGTTGGAGAACACCACCATGTTGGAGAACACGGTGAGCTTGTCCTTGAGCCCGGCGGCATCGATCAGGTAGGTACCGATCCAGTAGACGGCAAGCATCAGACCGTTCATGATGGTGTTCATCAGCGGCATCATGAACGCCATGACGCGGTTGGTGAACAGCTGGGTGTCGGTGAGGTCCTTGTTGGCCTTGGTGAATTTGGCTTCCTGGTAGTCCTCGGCGTTGTAGGCGCGCACCACACGCAGGCCGGTGAGGTTCTCGCGGGCCACGAGGTTGATGTTGTCGGTCAGGGCCTGCATGGCCTTGAATTTCGGCATGACCATGGCCATCATGATGACGATGGCCGCCAGCAGAATCACTACGGCGATTCCGGTGGCGAGCGTCCATTCGAAGCCTTCGCCGGCGATCTTGCACACGGCCCATACTGCCATAATCGGCGATTTGACGATGAGCTGCAGACCCATGGTGATGAACATCTGCACCTGCGTGACGTCGTTGGTGGAGCGGGTGATGAGGCTGGCGGTGGAGAACTTGCTCATTTCGGCCGGGCCGAAGGACTCGACCTTGCGGAATTCGAGCGAGCGCAGACGCTGGGTGAACGAGGCCGCCACGCGCGCAGCGATGTAGCCGGTGATGATGGCACACGCCGCGGATCCGAGCGAGATGAGCAGCATCTTGCCGCCGGCAATCCAAATGTCCTTCATGTGGCTGCCCGGCGTTTCGACCAGCGTGGTGATGTCTGACATATAGTCGGGCAGTTTCAGGTCGAAGTAGACCTGCCCGACGATGGTCACCAGAGCGATGAGCATCTGACCGATCTCCGCTTTGGAGAGGTATTTCATGATGCGAAGCATTGGTTTCCCCTTGTGTTGGTTGGGTTGGTTATTGGTTATTGACGATTGGTTCTTAAGTTGGCTGGGTTATCGGCGATTATCGGTTCACGGTGTCTTAATAGTTTCTATTGTTTGATTACTTACACTGTGAGATATTACGCGCACTTCTGCATGTTCGCTGTGAGCGTCCTCAATTAGCCTTGCCGATTAGTTCTCCGCGCGCTTAGCTGCCATGTGTTCAGCCACGCGCTTGCCCCGCTCCACGAATGCCTCACGCACTTGTTCAGCCGTCGGCCGAGGCCGCCCCGGATGGCAAATCGACATATATGTGGTGAACTCAGACACCAGGTCAACGAATTCGCGCGTGCGCCGCTCCCCCATTTGCGAGAAAATCCAGCAAATTGCGGAACGCATTTCCTCTCTCATCCGATGAGACTGCTCGCGCCCGGAATCAGTGAGATTCACGCGAATAATGCGCCGATCCTTGGAATCAATGTCACGCGTGACCCAGCCTTTCTTCTCCAGAGACGACAGCACAGTGGAGATGCGGCCGGAACTGGCCTGCAGCGCCGATGCCAATTGCGATGGCGTTTGCGTCCCCTTCATGGACAGCTCCCGGAGCACGAACTGCTCACCATGGGCTCCACGAGTGAATTCCCTCTGCATTGTCGAACGATTGCCCCACACGCTGGCATACAGTTCACTAACTGCTTCCTGCTCAAATCCCATAAGAGCACCATCCATTCCCATTCGCCACACGGCAGAGCGCCGCAAACACCCCAAGAATATCTCACACCGTAAACAATTCATTACTAGAAACTATTTTTGGAACGCATAATGCACACACTCCACGCTCTTTGATATTCTGAAAGCCGCATAGATATTCACTTCGGGGCGTCGTCTAAGAATATTTGCTGGGCCAACGGTAGCGACGTTGGCATTGTGCTCCATGAGGTATCTGGTCGAAAAGGCGGACGAAGACAGACCAGTTGGGCGGAGCGCGCCCATACCTCAAAACCATTGCAATTATTGGCTTTGACCATTTTCGTGGAGTCATGAAAATGGTCATGAAAACATAAGGACACACCCATGAACCGCGACGAAATCACACGCAAAACCAGCGAACTCAGCACTATCGCACACACCACCGAGGACTCCAAAGTTGAGTATTGGTATGCACGCGAGCTAATGACCTATATGGGGTACGACAGATGGGAAAACTTCAGCAAAGCTATTACACGAGCCAAGCAAGCTTGCGACAATTCCGGCGTATCCGTTGAATCCCATTTCCGTGACACTACGCGAGACGTGACTCTCGGCAGCGGTGCCACCCGCTCCATCGCGGACGTCAAGCTCACCCGATACGCCTGCTATCTCATTGCTCAAAACGGTGATCCAAAGAAAGAAGAAGTGGCACTTCTCCAGAGCTATTTTGCCGTTCAGACTCGCAAAACGGAAATCATTGAGCAACGCATGGGAGAAATCAGCCGGCTCGCCGGCCGAGAGGCCCTTGCCACTGCAGAGAAGAAACTCTATCCGTATACCCAAATCACACACAACAAAACCGCACAAGTGCACATGTACACGCCCAACCACGCCGCAGAACGCCGGCAAGGATGTGATACAGGCCACAGAAAGCGTTGTACCGCCTAGGCAATGCAACAATTGTCCGCTATGCTCTGAAGGCAGATGGTGGCACGGATGCCATCCAAAGAGGGGGTATGACCATGATTCGGGGTATGAACCTATGCAGCATCGCCGGCTGCACGCACGAAGCAGAAGAAGCGGGCATGTGCAACATGCATTTCACATCAGCGCTGGTTCACGGAGCGCTGCACTACACTGCGGGCGGACGTCCGTCGCACTGCTGAGCGCAACAACAAAGCAAAACAACCAGTAACGCTCAACGGCTTCCACATGTTCATGCTCTAATTGCATGTACTTGCAGACACAATGGCCGTCTGAGCCAGCTGCCCTCGCATGGAGCAGCTGGCTCAGACCGGCCATTATTGTTGCTTTGTACTGTTTGCACTGTATTGCGCCTGCATTGCGCAAGCTCGGGCGCACTCGGGTGCACTCGCTGAGTGGCGTGAATCGCAGATTGCTCAATAGCAACGCAATCCACGCTACTCAGCAGTTGCCATGGTTATGCGCGGCGTTTGCGGATGACGAGCAAGGCACCAGCCGCAGCTGCCAGCACCACAACCACGACCGCAATGGCAGCCACGGCAGCACCCGTATTCGAAAGGGGCGCAGCGCCATTAGCAGCCGGCTTATTCGTGGCAGTGCTACCGGGCTTAGCAGTGTTGCCAGGATTGTTGGTATCGCCGGGCTTCTGCTCTCCAGGGCCGGGAGTGACCTCCGTGGCCGTGACCGTGACTTCGAACGTCGCGTTCACGCACGATAAGAGACGGTGATGGTCTTCGTGCCTGCGGTGGCAGAATCAAAGCCAGTGAACTTCAGATCACCATCAGTTGGATCAATCAGCTTGCGCAGCGTTTCGGTATCGCCGACTTTGTAAATGGCGGATACCTTCACATCGGCAGCGTTGAACTTATCGCCTACCTGATAGGAATCCTTGGTCACTTCCACAGCAAGCTCAGCCAACTGAGGCAGTTCGCCGAATGTCACTGTGTAGGTTTTCGCCGTGCCATCCTCAGCAGTTACAGTCACCGTGGCCACGCCGTTGTTCTCGGCCGAAGCCTGCTCCACTTGCACCGTAGCCTTTGCGTCAGCAGCAGTCGCCTCCACCGTCGGGTAGGAAGCAGCGTCTCCGGCCAGCGCACCGGCATATTTAGTGGTATCCGCGGAGAATCCGTCAACCGTCTTGCCATCCACAGTCAGATCAGCAAGATTGGCGTTACTAGACGGCTGCGGCTCTGGCGTTGCTTCACCTTCGGCGATGCGTACTTCAGCGATCTTGCATAGTCATTGCCATCGGCGTAGGTGAAGTTGAGGCGAATGCCTTGGTGGCGGGCAGAGCGCTCACATCGGCTTCCGTCACGGCTCCAGCAGCACCATTCACAGTGACTGCCGGCAGCGTGGCATCAGTCCACGTGGCGTTGTCTTCAGCTAGGTACGATACAGTGAAGCTCTTCGGAGCGGCCTCGCCCTTGGCCTTATCCACCGCAACGCTGAGCTTGCCCAGCTGATATGCCTTATCGAAGGTGTAGCTGAGCCACGGCGAGGTGTCGCCGGTGCCCCAGTTCGACCAGTTGGTGCTCAGGTTGTTGTCGCAAGTCAGGTCGGCCGTAGAAGCGGAGGCCCAGCTACTGGCCGGCTCATACTTCGAGGCCGCAGCGGACGAGCAGAACAACCGGGCAAGGTTGCTTTCCACAGTCACGGTGAACGTGGCGGTTACTGAAGAATCAGCGACAAGACGCACCGTCACGGTTTGCTCGCCCAATTTGGTGGTGTCGAAGCCTTCCAGCGTGTATTCGCTTGGCTCCAGCACACGCGTTTTGCCATTGGTGAGCGTGGCGGTAACCGTCACGTCCCGAAGCGCGAGCATCTGCCCTTGGCGATAGTGGCTTCAGGGTCCTTAGCCGCGATGGACTCCACAGCAGCAGTCTGCGAACCGAACGCAGTGCCGTTGAAGGCCACGGTGAATGCGCCGGCATTGCTGTTCGACGTGGCGAAAGCACCGGCATCGAGCCCGGTTACGTCCGCACCGGTCAGCGTTACCGTAGCGACATCCTGCCATTCATCGTTCGCGGAAGCACGCCAGTAGCCTTTCAGAGTATCGGTTGAGGTGCGCTCCAGCTTGAGCTGCACTTGGTCGCCGAAGCCGGTACCAACATGCGATGTTTCCTTATCGATGTAGCCATCGGCATTGGAATCGTACTGCATGTAAATGCCGCTTGGGCTGGCAAGTAACGTGGCATATCCCTTGCCGCCGTTAGCGTCAGCAAGACCGTTACGAACCACCAGGCCGGCACGCGGATCGCCATTACCGCCCAAGTCGAGCGGCTTGACCGTGGTTTCCAACGTTTCGTTCACGTCCAGAGCATCAGGCTGGTACACCGCGCTGCCCTCGTTGCGATCCGTCCAGACACCACGATTGGCGTTGTCCGTAACGGTGAAGTCATAGGTACCGCCGGATGCGGCGACCTGGCACGCGCTGCCGCCCTTCCAATGGGCTTCCTTCCAACTTCCGGAAATCGGGTTGGAGCAGGAAACGTCGATGGTTCTGCGGAATGTGCGGCCCGGGTTGAAGTTGCTGCTCTCGGCAAGAGTGCCTGTAATGGTGTAGGTTCCCGGCACATTGAATGCGTAGGTGCTGCCGGCAGCCTTGGTCGACTTGCTGACTGCCGTACCGCCTTCCACATTCCATGTCACCTTGGTAGCAATGGTATCGTCGCCTTCCTTGACGTTGACGGTGTCCGGCAGAGTAACGGTTCCGCCCGTGTTCACGGTCTTCGGGAGATCATCGCCGGTTTCCACAGTCCAGTTGACCAGCTTGCCCTTGGCGCTACCATGGTTGTCCCAATAGTTCAGATCCCAGCCGTCGGGCTCGCCTTCTTGAGCAGGATTATGCATTTCGATGGTGCCGTTCTCACCGATGGTCAGCGGCAGCCAAACATAGGTGGAATCGGCTTTACCGGAATCCCAACGGTCACCAAGGTAGATGAAGTGACCTTTCTCCTGGTCTACTGCGAGCACACTAGCCGACTGCGAACCGAATGTGGTGCCGCGGGTATCGCCCACAGACAACAGACCATCCGCGCCTTCCGGCATGTTGTTGTACACGTGTTCTCGTTGGCATCGTCCTTTTCCACGCCACGGGTCCAGCTTCCCAGCATGGAGTCGGCGGTGTAGTAGGTCTGCTTGTTCGGGTCCCAGCCGGTTGCACCAGATGCGATGATGTTGTAACGCCCGTCATATTGGAATACGGCAGGAGCTTCCAGCGAACCATTTTGTTTGACGATTTGGAAATCTTCGCCACGCACCGGGGCATCCGTAGTACCGTCTGCAAGAATGTATGGGTACTGCCCGTCAGCAGAGTACTGCTTTTGTCCCTCGGACTGGTCCACATTCGTGGTCTTGACTACATTGGTGTAATCATCGTTAAGCTTGGCGATATACAGCGTGGCATTGGCTTCGGAAGAATACAGTACATAGGCACTGTCGTCCTTCGGATCCACGAACACAGTCATATCGCGGCTGTCACCGTTCTCACCCCAGCTGGGGTTACCTGCGGCTTCTTTCCAATTGTTCTGGTTAGGCAAACGATAGGCACCCACCATAGTGAACGGGCCCGCCGGATTGTCGGAAACAGCCACGCCCGCAAGTGCACGTGCATAGTTGGAACCGCCCGGCGTGGTGCTTCCATCGGAATGCCACCACAGCACGTATTGCTTGTTCTTCTTGTTGTAGATGATCTTCGGACGCTCGAAAATGCCCTGTACGGAATCAACCGCGCCATCACCATCCTGATCGGGGTTGGTGTTGAGGTACGGGAAGATTGCGTCGGCCTTGGCAGCGTCCACACTGCCGTCGGACTTGGTCAGGTTGTAGGCCTTGTCGAAGTAGGCGTAATCGGCATTGCTCTTATCCGTCAACTGAGATTTGCTGGTCACCGCACGCAGCGCCACACCAAGATCGGTCCAGTTGTATAGATCTGTCGACATATAAGCATGAACACCGGGGCTGTTGTCGTAACCGTTAGAACGGTCTTCGCCATACCAGTAGTAGGCGTCGCCAACCTTGACCACTTGGCCACCGTGCGCTTGGATGTGTGTGCCGCCATTATCATTGGCGTTCTTGGCATACCAATATGGCTGGAAGTAATCGCTAGCGTTCTTGCCCGGATCGGCTGTGGGCTGGAACTTGGTGTATGTCGGCACTTGGCCGATGGTAGCAGGTAATCCACACCTGCCGCACTGGCACTTGCAGCGGCCAGCCCGCATGACAATAGCGTTGCCGCGGCGGTAATTGCCGCGATAAGAGCGCCCTTGCCCTTATTGTTTATCTTCATTGATTTGGTTCCTTGATTGATGATAACGGTTTTTTGAACAAACAGTTATGTCGCTATCCGCGAAGCCAGAAAAGGTTCGACAAATCAATATACCGATACTGAAAACTCAGTATTCAACTTGTCGGACCAATTATGGTCAAAGAGCGGAGGAGCCGGCCGCAATAGTCAATATTGCCGGCTTGTTCCTTCACCCATTACTGCGCGAGGGTGCTATGCACGCTTGCGCAGCATGAACAGTGCACCCGCGGCAGCGGCCAGCAGAGCGACAGCGCCAGCGATGGCGCAACACTGGAACCGGTGTTGGCCACCGTGTTCTTGTTGCCGTTGCCGGTGGCACCGGGCTTGTTGGTGTTGCCGGGCTTCTGTTCTTCAGGGCCAGGGGCGACTGCGTTGGCCTTGACCGTGACGTTGAAGGTCGCGGTCACACCACGGTAGGAGACGGTAATCGCCTTCTTGCCTGCGGTGGTGGAGTCGAACGAGCCAATCGCAAGCTGCGGGTCGTCAAGAGCGACCGGCACTTCCTTGGTCTTGTCGCCACTCTGATAGACGGCAGTAACCTTCAGACCGGCGGTATCGAGCTTGTCGCCGATGGCGTACTCGATCTTCGTGGGTCCGGTCACCTTGAGCGAAGCCAAAGTGAAGGCTTTGAAGGTCACCGTGTAGGTCTTCGTCTCAGACTCGTCGGCTGAGGTCACCGTAATGGTGGCCTTGCCGCCAAGCTTGCCATTCTCAACCGCGTCGCCAGTCACCTTGACGGTGGCGGCATTGTCGGCGGCGAAGGCCTGCAGCACCGGGTTTGCCTCAGCACCGAACGGAAGATCAACTGTGTAGTCGGTCTTATCAGCAGCGAAGCCCTTGATGGTCTCGCCGTCAAGACGCAGGTCGCCCAGCGTGGCATCGGATGCCGGCTGCGGGGTGAGTACCGTGCTGTCTTGTGCGAACACCTGAATTTCGGCCACGTTGATGTACACCTTGGTGTCCTGCAACGTGTTGGTCAGGCGGATGGCCTTGGCCTTTACCGGGGTGTCGAGCACGAAGTCAACGGTCGGGGTGTCGGCGGCGGTGATGCCGTCGGAGCCAGAGCCGGCATCGCCGGCCTGTGTCTTCCAGCCATCCTTGGTACCGACTTCATGCCATTCGCCAGCCTCATTCTGGTATTCCAGCGTCTGGCTCTTCGGCCAAGACGCACGACCATCGTAGTAGAAGAAGGTCTTCACTTCGGTGATGGTCTGAGCTTCGTCGAAGGTGAACGTGGCGACCGGGTCCACCGTCGAGGCGGTGGAAGCCCAAGTGGACCAACCCTTTGACGTAGTGTCACCATCGATGGCCTTGGAAGCGGAGGCACCCTCCTGGAAGTTCACCGAGAAGTTCGTGCCAGAGGCCGCGGCGATGTTCTTCGCAGCACCCTGAACCGGCGTCACGAATGCCTGAATTTCGGTGGCGTTCATGTAGTCGTTGTTCACGGTGTTCACAATGCGCATCTTCGTGGCATTCACTGTGCCTTATCGGCCTTGAACGTCACCGTCTGGCCTGCGGCAGGCTTAACATCGCTACCGAATTGCATCCACGTCTCGCCATCAGTGGTGTACTCGGCCTTGGCGGAAGCCGGAGCCTTGTCACCATACGTAATGGTCACGCTGCTAAGCTCACACTCAGAGCCGAAGTCAATCGTGGCGGTCGGGCTGGCGGAATAGTCACCAGCAGAGTTCCACGTCACCCAGCTTCAGCTGACGTGTCACCATCGGTGAGCTTCTTCCACTGATCGCCCTTGCTGTATTCCGTCTGCTGGTTGGTCACGGTCAGGTTGGAAGCAGTGTCGGCCACATTCTCAGGCGTGGCGGCGGTGACATAGATCGCGCCCTTCAGTGCAATCGTGGTCGCGTCGTCCAGCTGGTAAGTACCGGTCACGGCAATGTTGTCGCCAGCCTTGGCATCGGCGAGCTTGGTATCAAGCCCATCGAAGTTCCACGTAACCTTAGCCGCATCGCCCTCGAATGCAGGCGATGCCTTGACGTGTAGGTACACCGGCGCAGCTCAAGCGCGGCCTTCGCCTCGCTCGCACTGGTGCCGGCCAGCACTGTAGCCGATACCGGATCGGAAACGGTGAGCGCGCAACGTAGACCGTAGCGGTGACGTTGAACTCGTTGCCGTACACATCGGTGGCGGTAGCGGTGGCTTCGTAGGCGCCTTCCTTGGCCACATCGACCTTGGAAGTATCCCAGTTGGCAACCGTGGCCTTGCCTTCGCCCCAGGTGTAGTAGAGCGTGACTTCGACCGGAAGCACGGCCTTCTCGTTAACGGCGGTCTGCACGTTCACGGTCTTCTGGCTGGTCGGCGTTACATTGCGCAGAGTCCATGTCTGGTTGGCGGACGGCGAAGTGCCGCTCGGTGACTGCCACAAGCCAACCTTCGTGCCGACTGTGGTACCAGAGTTATCCACATCAAGTTCGTCTTAGTCGCGGCATTGAGCAGCTGGTAGGTCGAACCATCGGAAGTGTTGAGAATCCACTTGGCAGCCGGGTCGGATTTAGCGGCCCCAACCGTTTCGTTGGAAAGCGCGTTCGTGCCATCCTTGGACACCAGCACCTTGCCTTCGGCGTTAGTAATCACATAAGCTTGAGATCAGGGCGCTCGGAGTCGGTGGGCTGCTCGATCTGGGTAAAGGTCCAAGTCTGCTTCTTGGCGTTCTCGGCATCGGAAGCGACGTTGGCCAGGGACAGCGCGGAATCACCAGAAGTGGTATCAGCCACGGCCTTGCCGGACTGCTTACCAACGAGCTGGTAAGTATCGCCGGTCTCGACGGCAGCATCCTTAGCGTAGCCGGTCACGCCAGTGAGCTGGATGGAGGCGATAGAACGGGCGGGCACAGTGACCGTAGCGGTCTTGGCAGCCTTGTCAATCACCACAGAGCCTTCAGCTTGCTTGACGTTGCTGGTCTTGGCGAAGACTTCCGGAGTGGCGGAATCGACACCCGCGTTCTTGTCTTCGGCAGAGGTTTCGGTGGTCAGGTAGAGCTCACCGTAAGCGTTGTCGGCAATCTCGCCGTACTTCGACAGGTCGATGACGAAGGTCTGGTCAGAGGTGCCGGAGTTGCGGTGGATGACGGTCTGTGTCTTGCCATCGTCGGAGGTGGCAGTCATGTTGTTGTCCTCATCGTTGTTGGCGATGACCTTGTCGCCCGCGTGGATGAAGTGGGTGATGGCCTTGACGCCGTTGTACTTGGCGTTTGCAATAACCGTGCACGGTTCAAGTCCATCGGTGGTACCGCCGTTGTTGTTCACGCGGCGCTCGGAGTAGAGCTTGCCGTCCATGCCAGCCACGGTGCAGTCGAAGTCGATGAGCACGGTGCCCCAGTTGGTGTTCTCACCGGCCGGATTCACATTCGAGCCCATCTGCATGTTGTAGAGGTCCTCGACCACCTGCCAGAAGGTGAAGTCCTTGGACTGCAGGCGGGTGACGTTGGAGCTGATCTTGCTCATCATGCCCAGCGCGTTGTCGAAACCGTACGGGTTGTAGGAGCCAGACTGCCAGGAGCCGTCCACCTCGCTCATCGACAGCTTCTTGCCGTCTGCCTGAGCGATATCGCGCGACTGCATCTGGTTGCTGTCGGAGTAGGCGTGAACGTTGTACTGGCCGATAAGGTCCTTGATCGCCTGCGGGTACTGGTTGTACGACTTGACGAAGTCGGCGGAGTTCGTGGCATCGGTGGCTGCGATGATGGTGTCATCATTGTCCTTGAGCGCCTCAGCGAGTGCGGTAATCGTCTGCTGCTGCTGGGCGTTGCTGACATGCATACCCTCCTGCGGCTTCTTCAGCGCGTTGGAGTATGGGGTGACGGACCTATCTTTGTCGGAGTAGTACTTATCCCAGTAGTTGTTAATGAGCTTGGTGTTGTCATCACTCTCATCGGTGTACTTCGAAGCCATGTCGCCCGGAGTGCCCCAGTAACTGGTCTCGGACTCGTTGAACGGCTCGACCGTGTCACGTTTGCGCCAAGCTTTCGAGGTGCTCGACGTTCTTGGCCATGTACTGAGCGAATTTCTCAGGGTTTGCAAGATTATTGCTACCGGAGTTGCGTCCACCAGTGGCGTAACCGCTGTTGGTCAGGAACCACGGAGCGGAGTTGGCGAAGGCCTCTACGTCGGTGATGTCAGGGTTATCGCCGGTGGCACCGCGCTCAATCCACCAGTCTTGGGCGGCGGACTTGGAGAAGTCATACTGGTTGTCGTCAGTCGGGTCGAATGCCGCAGCCAGCTTGTCTTTGTCGGCCTGCTTGGTGGTTACGCCATTGCCATACGTGCCGGAGCCGGTGGCGTCATCTTTCCACGTGCCAGGCACGGCAGCGCTTGGCGCATGAATGGGTAGCCGTAGGCAACATCGGAGGCATTGCCGCCGCCCACGTTGTAGCGGGCCATGTTCAGGTCCAGTCCTTCATCACCGAAGATGGACTGGTAGAACTGTTCGCGCAGCTGTTTGCCGTATTCCACAGCCTTAGCCTTGGAAGCGTCATCGCCGAGATTGGTGGTGATGGCCGATTCCTCGCCGAGGCTGCCGGTGGCGTTGGCGAACCAAGCCAGTGAGGTGCCCCAGCCATCGAAACTGTTGGCATACCACGGTTCGGGGTCACGGTAATGGCATCGTTATCAGCCGCATACGCAGTGCCGGCAACCGCAAACGCCCCTCCTCCCACTAGTGTTGCCGCCGCAACCATTGCAGCAAGCGATTTGCTCAGTACCTTCATTGGTCTCCTTAGTGTTCCTGCTGTCCGCCTTATACCGGAAAATCGGCCTTTGCTTCACTGAGCCGGCCTCTTTGCCTGATACATGACCTACGTCGACTCCTTCTTTCGGCGCAGCCAAAATGTTTACGCAAACATTTTGATATGAGCGATTTTATCACAAAACCGTCACCCAGCAAACAACTTCAGAGACCACAAACGACGCACAAAGTCATGAGCCATTCGAATTGCGCTGGCCCAATCGCTACGAATCATATTTGCCGTAGCCCTTAAGTGAATCCCACTGCATCGAGATATCGCGCCCGCTATCCCTTCCGATAACGCCGACCACGCGTGTTGCCTTCAGCAATCAGCTTTCTTTGCGCAACTAAACCGTTTAGGAATTTGCGGACTGTTCTGTTATCGAGCTCTGTTATCTTGGCGAGCTCAGGTACAGTCACATAGTCAACCTCTGTCAAGCGTCGATTCATGCCGACAGCATCGCTGCCCGCGAATCAATTTCACCCGATGCGGTTGCATCTGCTTTCTTACCATCACACGTTCCCCGCCAATGAGCCTCGCACCCTCTTCGGCATCTTTCTCAACTGCAGATCTCACGCTAGCAAAACCAGAACCATCCACGGTCTTCAGCGCAGGAACAATAGGAATCGTCGCCTCGAATATGTCACCATCGCGGAACTCAGGCTCTCGCTCAGTATATTGCCGGGACGCTCTTATCAGATTCCGCAGTCCGCTACCCAGCTGCTCGGCTATGCCGGTCTGCACAAACACATTAGCGATAATCGGATTCTTTGGCATTGGCGTGAACTCGCCCAGCTTCATTCGACCTTCAAAGAATGAGCGCGAAGCATTAACCGTCCGGATGGATTCATTATCAATGGTGACACGCGCCACCACCGGACTGGAATACTCCCGATGCATGAGGCTGTTTGCCACCAATTCACGGGCGATCATCGTACGCGGGCTCACTCGCTTATCGCCCTTTAACACAAAGCGGTCAGGCAGATTCCGCTCAGTAAATTCACGGAGTTGCTCGTACGAATCGAACAAGTTGGTCCGCACCATAAGTCGGTCATCGTATCGGTCAATATTGTCTCGCCGAACCACGGCATCAGTAATATACGCTGGGCAAACCGAGGAAATGACTTCATCCTTGCCCAAGAGCAGCACTGCAGCAAGATTAAAGCCCTCTTCGCCGGTCGTGTAATCACGATCGTATAGCTTGGCGCTGCGGAACAGTTCTTCGTCAGACATAGTTCCCCAAGGGTGCCCAGCTCGCTGAGCGACCGCCAGCTGCCGCATTCGCGCAATCAGCTCAGGACGCAAATCAAACGGAGTCACGTAACGGAAAATTCGCCGTTCGGAATAGTAGTTCTGCTTGCGAATATACATTTGACTAATCTGGATATCGCTTTCGATGTGTGTATCCACATCAGCAATGCGATCAAACACTGCGCCCTTGAACCGCACAACCGAAGAACTCGGAGCTACCCAAATACGAACAATAATCCGTTCGTCGTACTCGATATGTTCCGTTTCCACCATTGGAGCCGGTTCGAACATCTTACGATTAGACACTACGTTGACAACGTTGCGCTCTATCTCACTAACGCGCTTAGAATCGACGCCGAGCACTTGACCGTCATCGTCAACGCCAAGATAAATGCTGCCACCAGAACGATTGGCGAATGAGCATACAGTCTCAAAAGTATCCGTATGAGGCAATTCGCTGCAGCGCTTGAACTCGACCATAGATGATTCACCGGCCTGCAGCACTTGCATAAGTTCATCCTGCGTCATCGCATTCCGCCCTTCATAGCGATAATTCATACATTAGGACATGGCACTTATCGTATTTTAGCATCTAATTAGTACATTAGGACATTGTTTTATGTCCTAATGTACTAATTAGGCGGCTAATTGTACTAATAATTGCACACTGATGTACTAATCCGATGATCGAATGCACTAATTGTCCGCACAAATGCACTAATCGGATGACCGAATGTATCAATGAGACCTATAGGCAGCCGATTGGCTGACGATCAGCCCAGTCATTGGCTATCGGCCGCTAGCCAGTCAGCCGCCAACAGCCAACAGCCACCCAACCAATAGCCGCCAGCCAATCAGCCCGTCCAATCACTCCTTGTGTTCCAGTGCGGCCTTCAAATCGCGGCTACGGTAGCGTTCGCGCAGCATAGAGAATCCACCGAAGCCCACAAGCCACACCAGGCCGGCAATCGCGGAATTGCGCGTATCGTCCGCAAGGAACAACGTCAGGTAGATGAACACGAAGAACACGATTGCCACCGTATTGAGCACCTTCCACGCGGGCATGACGAACCCGTCCGGAATGAAATCAGCGGAACGGCGGTACCTGCGATGCGCCAGCAGCGTCAGGATGTAGATGAACAGGAACACCGCGGAGCTGGCGGACGAGAACAGCACGAACGCTCCGGACACACCGGGGATGGCGTTGACGATCGGCGACAGCAGTATCAGCGCCGCGGACACCAGGATGGCGCGGGCCGGCACCTTGCGATCGGACACCTTGCCGAGCTTGTTCAGCATCGGGTTCGGCGACACCTCGGACAGCTGGTACAGGTGGCGGCCAGCGAGTACAGCAGCGAGTTCAGCGCGGAAGATGCGGCGGTGATCACCACGAAGAACACCAGCGCGGACGCCCAATTCAGCCCGGCGTACTGGAACACCATAATGAACGGGGAGGCAAAGGAGCCGTCCTCGTTCGGCTTGAACGAGGTCCACGGCACGATGCACATGATGGCCACGAGCGCGCCCACGTAGAAGATGAGCACACGCACGATGATCTCGTTGACGGCTTTGGGCAGCACCTCACGAGGATTCTTGGTCTCGGAGACGGTGACGCCCACGAACTCGAGCAGCTCATAGGCGAAGAACACCATCTGGAAGCTCATGAGGAAGGCCATCCAGCCGTTCGGGGCGAACGAGAAGCCGGCGAACAGGTTGTCGAGTCCGGCGTGGCCCGCCGGACTCACATGATCCACGCCATGAATCCGCGCGGCCGGGTAATGGTAGCCGATCACGATCATGACCACGGCGGTGACGATCATCGCGCAAATCAGCGTGATCTTGATCATCGAGAACCAGAATTCCACCTCGCCGAACACCTTGACGGCGATCAGGTTGACGGACACCAGCGACACCAGGAAGCACAGTTCGATCAGCCATTTCCAATGGGTCAGGTCGATGCCGAACGTGTCGAAGAAGGTGATGAAGTACGTGGAGACGGCCGTGATCTCGGTCATGCCCAGCAGCACGAGCGCGGCCCAATACGTCCAGCCGGCGAAATGCCCCCACCGTTGCCAAGGTAACGGGTGATGAAATTGATGAAGGTGTGCTGGCTGGGGTCGCGGTACATCATCTCGCCGATGGCGCGCATCAGGAAGAACATGATGACGCCGACCAGAATGTACACGAAGATGATCGAGGGCCGGTTAGCGAGATTGACTTGCCCGAGCCCAGGAACAGGCCGGTGCCGATGGTGCCGCCAATGGCGATGAACTGTACGTGGCGATTGCTCAGGCCACGCTCCATCTCGTTGGTCTGGTCCAGGCTTTCGACAGACTTGAGTTTGCCCGTAGCCTGCTGTGTACCACCATTCACATTCGTATCGGCCATACTGATTTCATTTCTCTTCTCTGCCGCCCGATTGTTACGCACCAGACGCGATACTCGTTCAAAACAAGTTCAAACTGTATCACCGAAATATGTCACGAAAACCGCTCAGCTCAAGAATACATGCGATGATACTGTAAATATTCCGCCAAAAAGTTCAATTCATCAACACCAAATTGAACTTCTACCTCTATTCCACGGACTTGAGCGAGCTGACCGGGTCTACGCGATCGAGCACTGGGTTGGTGAACAGCTGCACCAGCAGCGCGAACGCCAGCGTCGCCACCACGGCAATCGCATAGCTGTACCAGTGCACTTCCACTTCGAAATACAGCGACGGCATATTCAACGCAGCAGTCAGTAATCCGCCTATCCACCTGCCAAGCGGCAGACCAACCACCACACCCATACCGGTCAATATCATCATCTCGCGGTTCACGTAGTTGTGCACCTCGCGGTCATAGAAGCCCAGCACCTTCAGTGTGGCCATCTCGCGGATGCGTTCGGACACGTTCGTATTGGCCAACGTAAACAGCACCACCAGCGCCAGGCCGCCGGCGAGCCCCACAATCAGCGCCACCACGGCACCCATCAAATCGAACTTAAACGTGGCGGCCAGATGCGCACAGCTCACGGCCTTGAGCACCGACGATTCTCGCCCAACCGATCCGCATATTCGGCCTGTTCGGTCTCGGAACCTTTCAGCTTGGCGAGCATCGCGTTCCACGTCAAGGTCGAGGCAGTGCCATCTCCCGAAGCCGAAGACGTCACACCGCCGGCCGCAAACTTCTGGTCGTACAGTCGCTCACTGATGTACACATCAGAGCCAATAAGATTGCGCGTCACGGCCGTGACCTGCACCTTGGCCCGGCTGCTACCGCCATTGCCCAGCGTGACGGTGTCGCCGGCATGAATATTCAGCGAGTTGGCGGCGGACTGCGATACAATCACGCCACTATCGTCCAGCGCTACAGTGCCGCCACCCGCTTTGCCGAAGATATTGGGCAGCCCAAACCATCCATCATCGCCAGCTTGTTCCAGCGTGACCATATCGTTCAAGATATTCAGCGAATCGTTGGGCACGGTCATCAGCTGCACGGTTTCGCTTTCCTGCGCCGCATTGCTCATCTCGCCACTATCCACGCGCAGATTCAGCGTTTCGGTGGTTTGGCCATCTTGTGCCACCTGCTTGCGCATCGCGGTGGCGTCATCGTCATTGGCCACGACCATCAGGTCGTACTGGTAGATCTGCTCGTATTGTTTGACGCCAATCGTGTCGACGGTGTCATTAATCGCAAATCCGCAGATAATCAACGCTGTGCAACCGGCCACGCCACCCACGGTCATAATCAAGCGCGACTTGAATCGGAAGATATTGCGCGCGGTGACTTTGCCGAGGAAGTTCAGCCGGCTCCATACCGGGCGAATCCGCTCCAGCAATATGCGAGCGCCCGCTTTCGGTGCCTTCGGCCGCATCAACGCGGCGGGCGTGTGCCGTATCTCCTCGCGACAGGCGAGCGCGGTGGCCACGCCCACGCCGACCACGAACAGCACGATGCCGGCCGAACCGTACAACCAGTCGTATTCGAGTCGCACACCGGGCAATATATACAGTCCCTCAATCACCACCAGCAGGAATGCCGGGATGCCAAGGAATCCGACCAGCAGACCGATGCCGCCGCCGACCAAGCAGGCGAGCAACGCGAACAGCAGATACCGGCTGGACACGGCGAGTCCGCCATAGCCGAGTCCAAGGTAGGTGCCGATAAGTCCGCGGTCTTCCTCGACCATGCGGGTCATGGTGGTCAGGCTCATGAGCACGGCGACCAGCAGGAACACAATCGGGAATGCGCGGCCGATGGATTCGATGGAACTGACGTCTGATTTGAGCGAGCTGAATCCGTCGATCGAAGCGCGTGTCTGCACATACCAACGTGCGTTGGCCACATCGTCGATGCGCCGTTGCTGCTTGGCGAATTCGCTTTCCGCTTCGCTTCGCTTCGCATCGAGTTCAGACTGCGCATCATCCAGTTTCGCCTTGCCGTCCGCGAGCTGTTGTTCGCCTTCTTCCAGCTGCCGCTCGCCTTCTTCGAGCTGCCGCTTGCCGCTGGCCAGTTGGGCGGCCTGCGCTTCAAGTTGCGCCGACTGGGTTTCGAGGGTTGCGGCATTCGCTTCGAGTTCCGCGGATTGGGTATTGAGCTGTGCCTCTCCTGCAGCCGCTTCCTGTTCCTTGGCGGTCAGTTGCGCGTTCTGCTGGTCCAAGGTGGATTGTGCGGGGGCAATGGTTTCGTTTAATGTGCGCTGCAAATCGGCTTTCTGCTGGGCCAGACTGTCTCGCTGCGTTTGCAGTTCCGTTTGCTTGGCGGTCAGCTGTTGCCGCAGATCGCTGATTGACGGCACTTCAGGCACGGTAATGCCAAGCGCGCGAGCAGTTGCTTGATGGCCTGCCATGTGGGTGAGTTGAAGTCGATATTCGGGTCAAGTTGCGCCAGTAGATTGTCGGCCTGTTGAATCATGGACAGCATCTGATCAATTTGTGCCACGCCTTGGTCGATTTGGGTAATGCCCTGTTCGATTTTCGTGCGATTGGCAGTCAGTTCCGTTTGCGCCGCATCGAGCTGTTTGCGAGCCGAGGTGAGCTGCGCTTTGCCCGATTCGAGCTGGGTGCGCGCTTCGGCTATCTGCTGGCGACCTTGCGCGATCTGTTGACGGGCCGATGCAATCTGCGCACGTCCATCGGCGAGCTGCCGTTCGCCATCGGTAATGGTTGTCCTGTTGTTCTCCAATTCGGTACGGCTATCTTGCAATGTCGTTTCGTTGGCTTCCAGCTCGGCCCAGTTGTCGTCGATCTGCTTCTGGGCTTCGTCCAGCTGCTCGTTGGCCTCGTCTTGGGCATCGTCCAGTTTGCGCTGCGCGCTGGAGACGATCTGTTGACGACGGGCTTTCTGGCGTGTGGTCTGTATCTGATGTTCGATACGGTCGGCCACGGTTTTGACGGCTTCATCGTAGGCATCGGAAAACGTGTCAAAATCGGACGCACCAGTGACGGCAACCGATATCGCAGTGTATATATTGCCGGTCACGCCGTCGCTGGGTGCAAAGAACGTATAGTCCTCGGATGAGGTGGACCGGAAGGAGGTCATGCCCGAATAGCCGTCTGGATTGTTGAGGTCGCGCGGGTCAAGTACGACGCCGGTGATGGTGAGTTTCGTGGGGAACTGCGGGGATTGCTCGGCGTCGGCGTCCGTATTGGCGGCGGACTTCGCATCGGATGCCGAGGCATTGGCGGCGACACCTACCGTATCGGCATTATTGGAATCGTCAGTCTCCGTGGCCGCTACCGATATGACGGATGAAGAGGTGTCTTGTGGCGTCACAGTAATGGTGCCGCCAATCTTGAGTCCGCTATCGTTCAGGAACTGCTGAGTCACCGCCACTTCGCCGGCCTTGTTCGGCAGTTTGCCTTGTTGCAGGTACGGCTGATCAAGCCCTTCGGTACCGATTTCCTGCATGGTCACGGTTTTCTTGGTGCCGTCCACCAACGTGGTCACCGTCTGAGAACGTTCGGGCTGCACGGTTTGCACACCGTCGATTCGGCGCAGTGCCGCCGCATCATCATCGGTCAGGCCGTATGTGGATAGCACCTGCAGGTCATGCAGTCCCTGCTGATCGTAAAAACGACCGGCCGCCAGAAAAGCATCGCGGCATCCGGCGTAGATGCCGGTCAGCACGGCCACGCCAAGCAGCGTGATGACGGCGATCGAGAGAACCTCTTCCAGCTGCGCAGCCAGCAACGCAACGTATCTTTGGCAAATACCGCAGAAACGCCCGCTCCTCGACCGCCGCTATCGTCGAGGTTCCGCCGTTTCACAGAATGTTTCACAGGTTGTTTCACGAATCGCCTCGCTTGTTTCACGGGGCGTTTCACAGAGTGTCTTGCAGTGAGCATCGCCAATCACCTACCATTCGATATCGGCGATGGGCCGCGGCGTTGCGTTGACCTCCTCGCTGGTCACCTTGCCGGAGCGGAAGCGAATCACTTTGTGAGCCATCGGTGCAAGCGCGGAATTATGCGTGATGATCATTACGGTCATGCCTTGTGTTTGGCAAATATCCTGCAGCAACTGCAGCACTTCCTTGCCGGTCTCGTAATCGAGCGCACCGGTCGGCTCATCGCACAACAACAGCTTCGGCTTTTTGGCAATCGCGCGGGCGATGGATACACGCTGTTGTTCGCCGCCGGACAGTTGTGCCGGGAAATTCCCCATGCGCTCCCCCAGTCCGACCTTGTACAGGGTTTCCGCCGGGTCGAAATGATCGGGGCAAATCTGTGAGGCAAGTTCCACGTTCTCCAGCGCGGTCAGGTTCGGCACAAGATTGTAGAACTGGAAGACAAAGCCGATGTCGTTGCGCCGGTAGGTCACCAAATCGCGCTTACGCAATCCGGTGATGTCGCGATCGCCCACAATGACGCGGCCTGAAGTCGCGGTATCCATGCCGCCCAGAATGTTCAACGCCGTGGTCTTGCCTGCGCCTGACTGGCCGAGGATGACGCTTAACTCGCCTTGATCGGCGGTAAAGCTCGCCTCATCGAGCGCCCGAATCACGCTGCTGCCGGAGGGGTATTCCTTGACCACATGATCGAATTCGATATATGCCATCACGCACCTCCAACAGTTCCCACCACGGCCCGCTCCATTCGCAATGCCACCTGCGTTCCCTTGCTATACTCAAGTAAAACAACACTGTGTCGGTTCTGCAACCAACAGTTGGATTGTGAGTTGTCGGAACTTGGGGAGAATGCCATGGCCAAGGATTTGACGGAAAGCCGCCGCACCCGATACACACGGCTCGCCATGCAAGACGCGCTCGTCGAGCTGCTGCAGGACCAGCCGCTTGGGTCCATCACCGTCAAGGCATTGTGCGAGCGGGCGGACGTGAACCGTTCCACGTTCTATGCGCATTACACAAGCATTGAAGATCTACTGCACGATATCGAAGACGAGACCATGGCCTGGGTTACTGCCGCGCTCGACCAGTTGCTCGCGCAGCCTGATTCAGCCGGCATCGAGCACGTCATCGAACGTATCTGCCAATACATCGCCGACAATCGCAAGCATCTGCAGGTATTGATGAGCCCGAAAGCAGATATCGGCTTCCAACAGCAGCTACTGGGACTTATTTACAGCCGGCAGACGGTCGCCGAGCAGCTGCAGCCCGCCGCCAACGACCCGGTCGAGGCCCAAATGCGCATGCGCTTCGCCGTATCCGGCAGCATCGGCCTACTGCAATACTGGCTCGCCACCGACCTCGCAGCATCTCCGGAATCAGTGGCCCACACCATTTTCACCATGGGCATGCCCGTCTCGCAGTGAATTGGTGGGGATGGTTTGATGGGCCACTGCCGACTTTAGCTGTTTCGATCAAACGCGAATACCGGTATGGGCTGGCATCGGCATTCTTTGGCATTACGGCATGCCGCGCCTTACAATGACGAGCGTTGCGCATGGCGACCTTCCGCCGGTCATGCTAAAAATCAAAGAGACTCGAGAGAAGAGCACAATGAGTACTACTGACGCACCTAAGAAGTCGCGCGAAACCGACGATGTGCCGGTGCCGGCCACGCTGCGCAAGTCATTGAAGAACCGTCATATCCAGCTGATTGCACTGGGCGGCGCTATCGGAACCGGCCTGTTCTATGGTTCCAGCGAATCCATCGCGCTGGCCGGCCCCTCGATTCTGCTGGCCTACCTGATCGGCGGCCTCGCGATCTTCATGATCGTGCGCGCGCTGAGCGAGATGTCCGTCGAGGATCCGAAGGCGGGCGCGTTCAGCTACTATGCCACTCGCTACTGGTCCAAGCGCGCCGGCTTCATCTCCGGCTGGAACTACTGGTTCAACTACATCCTCGTCTCGATGGTGGAGCTGTCCGTGGTGGGCAAATTCGTAAACTACTGGTTCCCGGCGATTCCGACCTGGGTGTCGGCAGCCGTATTCCTAGTGGTCATCTGCGCCGCCAATCTGCTGGCGTCTCCAAGTTCGGAGAGTTCGAGTTCTGGTTCGCCATCATCAAGATTGTGGCCGTGATTGCCATGATCGTCGGCGGCCTGGCGGTCATCATCTTCGCTCTGCCCACCGCATCCGGCATCAAAGCGAGCTTTGCCAACTGGTTCACCTTGGAAGGGGGCTTCTTCCCGAACGGTCTCATGGAGCAGACCAAAGACGGCACCTGGACCGGCCTGTTGATGGCGCTTGTCGTGGTGATGTTCAGCTTCGGCGGCACCGAGCTCATCGGCATCACCGCCGGCGAAACCGAGGACCCTCGTCGTACGATTCCCCGCGCCACCAATGACATTATCTGGCGAATTCTCGTGTTCTACATTGGCGCGCTCGGCGTAATCATGGCCGTCATACCGTGGAACACCATCGGCGGAGACGATGTTCCCAGCCCGTTCGTGCAAATCTTCGATTCCGTAGGCATCCACGCGGCCGCCGGCATCCTCAACTTCGTGTGCCTGACCGCTGTGATGAGCGTCTACAACTCCGGCCTGTACGCCAACTCCCGCATGCTGTATTCGCTGGCCAAGCAGGGCAATGCGCCCGCGTATCTGGGCAAGCTCAACGCCAAGGGCGTGCCGGTGACTGGCGTGCTGACGTCCGCCGTGATCACCGCCATCGCCGTGGTCGTGGTGTTCGTGTGGCCTGAGTTCGCGTTCAACTATCTGATGTCGATTGCCACCATCGCCGGCATCATCAACTGGACGATGATCATGTTCACCGAAATGAAGTTCCGTAAGGTGGTCGCCGCGGGCGGCGCTCCCGAGGATTCCGAACTGGCCGGCAAGTCCGGCAAGGAAGCGCTCGACGCGATTCACTTCAAGCTGCCGTTCGCCAAAGTAACCCCGTGGGTGGTATTGGCGTTCCTGGCACTGGTCGTGGTGCTGATGTGCTTCTCCGCCAGCTACCGCGTCGCCGTTATCGCCGGCGTGATCTGGCTCGCCATTCTCTTTGCGGCCTACCAGCTCACTCAGGCGAAGAAGTAAGGCTCCATTTGCGAATAGCTCTCACTGATGAGCACTCAGTGAGAGCTATGCAAATGGGATTTATTCATGAAACAGCTCATCGATGCGACGACTGAACGTCGGATTGAGACGCCGCAGCATCGTCGACCAGTGATTGATCGAAACCGCCGAGCGAAAACAGCAGGTATGTTCGCTGGCCGATACCGGTTCGCGCAGCACGGTCTCGCAGTAGATTCAGCACGGAACGGTCCACCGGCGCATTGCGGAATTTGCACTCGCCCACAATGGCAGCATCAGACGCATTGTCAACGGCCATCACGTCTATCTCATCCTGACGATCCCACCAACGGCCAACCGCACGCGCACGGAAGGGCAACCGTCCAGCAGCACTCTCACGCCACATCCATTCACGGCACAGACCCTCGAACGGTTTGCCGGCAAAATCATGTAATACCGGCTTGATATGACGCTCGTATACGCCTTCCACATCGCCCCGCTCCAATTCCGAGCGATACGGAAATACAAACGAATACCAGAATCGGAAGAAATTGTCGTTCAGCTGATACAGCCCACGCGAACCTTTCGCCCGCTCCTTAGCTTCGCCGTGACTGGGAACTCACGTTCCACAATCCCCAGTTCCATAAGATTGGCGAGATACGACGATACTGTTGCGTTTGCCATCATCGTGTGTGTCGCGATCTCATTCAGCGAAGTTGCGCCGAGCGCGATCGCCCGTATCACGCTGTTATATTTCGCAGTTTCCCGCAGTTCTTCGTGCAACAAAAATTCAACCTCGCTGTATAGCGGAGCAATGCGTCTCAGAATATGCCGCTTGACATTTGCGTCTATGGTCTCATCTGGGTCAAATTCCTCTAGGTAACGCGGGATACCGCCCAGTATTGCGTAGGCCAGCGCCTTATCCTCGCTACTATAGTTGGGGAAGAATTGCGCTGCATCCCAATATGGCATCGGCAGCATCTTCAGGATGCCGGTCGCACGACCATATAGCGGCGATTTTTCTCCCAACAGCTCCTTTTCGATGAAGCTCATGGCACTGCCGCAAATCACAATCATCAGATTTGCATGACGCAACGTGTGGTCCCAAAGATTCTGTAGCACTGACGGCAATGACGGATCAGATTTGACCAGATAAGGAAACTCATCGAATATCACAAGCCTGCGGCCGCCATCGCTCGGCTCTGGCAGCCGGGTTAACTCGGTTAACGCCCTTTCCCAAGAAGGATATTGACTCAGATAATCCTTGCCCGGGGCACCCGCCTCGAACATGAGACGGGAGAACGATGCCAGCTGTTCATCTTTAGTGGCATTCTGCGCCGCGAAGAATAAGGTTTCCTTGTCTTTTGCGAGTTGAATAAGCGTCTCTGTTTTTCCCACGCGCCTGCGGCCGTAGACGAACACAAGCTGTGCCCTACGCTCAGTGAAACATTCCTGCAGTTGCCGTAAATCGCTATCTCGTCCGATGAATGTCATACTGCCCGCCCCTCTATGCCATACGTTGGCGAATTCCTATTCGCACCACGATTTATTGTATCACGATTAATATAATCGTGATTATATAAGATGCGGGCGGTGCGGACTCGGGCCCACTTGCAAAAGACTCTCACTGAGGAGTGCTCAGTGAGAGTCTTTTGCAAAATCAGGCCACTCGTTGCAAATTTCTCTCACCGACTCAACGTCAGTGAGAGTTTTTTGCAAATGAGGGGTCAGATACGGCGCTTGCGCCAGATGGTCAGGGCGATACCGGCGGCGGCGAGGACCACCACGGCACCAGCCACGCCGAAGACGGCGGCACCAGTGTCGGAGATGACGGCACCCGGCTTCTTGCCATCAGCGGAGACCTTCACGAGGGCCTTGCGGGCCTCGGTCAGGTGACGAATCGCATCCTGGACCTCGGTGGAGGTGGCGTTCTCCTTGGCGAGCACCTTCTTCGCTTGGGCCAGCGCATCGGCGTAGGCCTTCCACGAATCGGCGGTGTAATCGTCCTGGTTCAGCTTCTCGGCTTCGGCCTTGGCAATGGCGTCTTCGAGCTGCTTGAGCTCTTCCTCAGTGGCCAGATCGGGATCCGGAGTCGGCGTCTCGTCGGCAACGACCTTCACGGTGAACGTGGCGGTCTTGGTCGAATCGGCCACAGACTGCACGGTCACGGTCACCTTGTCGGAGGCCTTCGAGGAGTCGAAGCCGAGCAGCTCGTACTCATCGGCGGCGAGCTCACGGGTGGTGGAGCCGCCGTTGCCATCGGCCACGGTCGCGGTGACGACCAGACCGGCAACGTCGAGCGCTTCACCAACCTTGTACTCGGCCTTGGCGGGCTGCGCGGTCACGGCGATGGAGAGGATCGTGCCTGCGGCCGGGTGCTCCGGCTCGGGCTGGCTCTCCTCCAACGCATTCTGCGCGTCGGTCAGGGCCTTGGCGGCGGCATCGACATCAGCCTGAGACAGGCCGGAGTCAAGGAAGGTCTGCTTGGCCGTCTTGGCTGCGGCGAGCGCATCCTCGAATGCCTTCCAGCTGGCCTCGGTGTAAGCAGAGCCATCGGTGCCGAGCTTGTCGGCCGCTTCAATCGCGCCATCAAGCGCCGTCGTATCGGCCATCTCAATGGACACGCCTTCGTCGGTCGGGTGAATGGTCTGCATCAGGCCGTCCGCGTCGAAGGTGATCTCGTCGATGGCGGTTTCACGGTGGTAGCCGAGGCCGGAGGTGAACACGCCGAGCGGCGTGTAGTGGCGATGGTAGGCCATGAGCCAACGGTCGTTGCCGTCCGCGTCGGTCACATGCACGTCGGACTGGTGCGCGGTACCTTGCAGGTTCTTGGAGGAATCCTTCTGCAGCAGCACACCCTTGTAGGTGATGGTGCCGTCGATGGAATCGGAGACGCCGTACCTCACATGGTAGTTCGGGGAGTTGGCGTCGTCGCACGACCAGGTCCAGTGGTACTTGCCGTCGCGGTAGGCGACGACCACGGACTCGCGGAAGCCGTTCAGACCGTTGAGCTTCTTCACCGTACCGGCCTTGATGCTCACCATGTCGTCGTTGAGTTCGGCGATGGCGGGCGAACCGTTGCCGTACAGGATGTACGACTTGCCGGTGTTCGGGTCGGTGAAGATGGACGGGTCGATGGCCTGTCCAACGGTGACGCCTTCCATCGTGCGAGTGACCAGCGGTTGGTCGGCGGCCTTGTACGGGCCGGCCGGGTTGTCGGCCACGGCGACGCCGATGGCGGATGTACCGTTCGGCAACTTCGCGCAGTAGTAGAAGTAGTACTTGCCGTTCTTCTTCTCGATGGTCGGCGCCCACGCGGAGCCCACGGACCACGGGAGATGGCGGTGTTCTCATCGCCATCGGTGGTCGGCTGGTGGTCCTTATTGACATCGAGGATCACGCCCTCGTCGGTCCAGTTCACCAAGTCGGTGGAGCTGAACGCATGGAAGTAGTTGCCGCTCCAGCCGGAGAAGCCGTCGGTGGTCGGGTAGATCCAGAACTTGCCGTCGAAGTAGTCGATGTCCGGGTCGGCGTACTGGCCGGGCAGTACCGGGTTGTTGCCCACGGTGACCTTCTTCAGCGTCCAGGTCTGCGGCGCACCGTCGCCCAAATCAACGACCAAAGTACGGTCCTTAGCCAGGTCGGCCGTACCACCATTGGTGAACGCCTGACCATCAAGGGTGAGCTTGATGGAGTCGTCGCTACGGTTGACAGACACCTTGACGGGCACCTTGGTCGCGCCGCCACGGCGGTTGAGCACGGTGGTGACGGTCTTCGTGGACCAGTCGAGGGTGGAACGGACCTGAGAGTGGTCGTCAGTGCCACGCAGCGAGTTCGGGTCGGACGGCACAGTGCCCACAGAAATACCCTGCAGAGCAATCGGCTGGTCTTCTCGACTTCCTGAGCAGTGAGCGCGCGGTTCCACACGTTCACATTGTCGAACGAACCCTTGAAGTATGGGTCGTTGTAGAAGGACTTGCCAAGTAGGCCAGCAGATCGTTACCCAAATCGGTGACCTTGTTCTTGGTCGCCTTGTTCTGAGCCACCTGCGCACCGTCAGAGTACACGGTCATCACGTTGTCGTCCAACGTGACCGTGACACGATGCCATGCGCCGTTGCCAGACAACGTAGCGTTAGCCGCGTCCTCCGCACCATACGAGTTGGTGGTGATGCGGCTGGCGAGCTCGCCGGAGTTGTTGTACTTCAGGAAGTAGTACTTGGTGGAGTTCTGGCCGAAAGCGAACGTGAACTGGTTTTTATTGATCTCCGACTTGACATCCATCTGCACAGTCAGCTTGTTACGGCCATCGAACAGGCCCTTCGGGAACTCGGCGTAGGTGCCGTCAGAGCCGTCGAGCTTAAGCACCTTGCCCTTTTCGGCATCCTCGGAGACCTTGGCGTTGCCGTTGAAGGTCAAGTCGTTGCTGTTCTCAGTGGTGTCGGTACCCTTGCTGTCTTCGAAGTCATACTCGGCAATCGGACCGGAGCGTCTTCATCGGGTGTGACTGGCTCGGTGTCCTTGTTCTTATCGAATGCCTTCAGGATTGCGTTGTACTCGGTTTCAGTGACAGGCAGGATGGTGCCGTGACGCTTCTTGAGCGAACCGAAGTTCACATCAGAGGCAAAGCCCCAATCAGCCTTATCAGTGCTGCCTAAATCGGCAGAACGGTATGGGGTGTAACCCTTACCGGCTGAGTACTGGTCCCACATCAGACCGTAGAGCATCTTCTTGCCCGCATCACTGGTCTGCACGTCATCTTCATTGTAGAAGAACAGCTCCGGGCCTTCCAGCTGCGCACCGGTCAGACCGGTACCAGTCAGGTCACCGAATGTACCGACAAGCGTCCACTGGTTCGGATCACTGTCAGTGTTGTAGTAACCATTCGCAATTGTGTCACCAGTGGTGAGCGTTGTGGCATACGGATCCTTGCTACGCTCAACACCGAGGTACGTGTCACCGGACACACGATAGTAATAGCCGTCATCGGCCTTAATCATCGTGGTATCGATAACGGACTTGACTCGGTCGATCCACTTGACAGGCGTCGTGAAGTTCACGAAATCACGCGTGGTGGAGTAGTACATATTGGTGCGATCGCCGGACTTGTTGTCCGCGTCGGAAGCAGTGGCCCAGTACACCATGTACTGCTTGTTCACATCATCCCAGTAGGCTTCCGGAGCCCAAGCCATGCCGGCTCCCGGAATCTGAGAGGCAACGTCAACGGCGCGCGGTTCGCTCCAGTTGACGAAGTCATGCGACTCCCACACGATTAGGTTGGTGCTGCCATTGGTGGTAGCGGTGGCCGCGCCCCAACCGCCACGGTTATGGATGCTCAGCTCGGTAGCGATGAGGTAGACGGTGTCGCCTTCCGGAGAGCGGACCAGATACGGGTCGCGCACGCCGTTGTCCTTACCACGAGAGTTGCCGGTCTGGCTGTTGTTCCAGCTGAGTACCGGATCGCCGGACTCGCGGGTGTCATGCCAGCTCAGGCCATCCTTGCTGGTGGCGAAGTACATCTGCTCGTCGGTAGCGCTACCTTCGGTGCCGGTGAAGTGCGCAAACAGATAGTCCGTGGTCTTCGGCTGTTCGACGGCGGCCTTGACGGTCAGCTCGAATTCCTTGGTTTCCGTGTTGCCGTCAGCATCGGTAATGGTGGCAGTGAGCGTCACCTTGGCGTCGGCCTTCTGGCGAGTGACGACGCCGGCTGCGATGTCGCCATCTGCAGCATCAGTAATGACCTTGGCGTCGCTGGACTTCCATGTAATCGCGGAACCATTAACCGAACCCTTGGCTGGAAGTGTGATGTCGGAATACGCATCGGTGCTGCCGTTGTTGATGGTCAGCGCGTTAGCGTCGGCCTTGGCGGCATCGGACTTCGTGGAATCGTAGGCTTCCTTGATTTGCTCCGCAGTGTGCGCGGAGCCGTAAATATTCAGGTTGTCGAGTGCGCCGGTGTAGTACTCGCCGTTCACCCAGTTGGCCTTGCCGATCTGCAGCACGCCGCCGTCTGCGCCGAGAATATCGGTGAGCTGAGCGAAGCTCGCGCCATCAGCCGGGGCTACGGTTGCGGCCTGCTCACCGTCAATGTACAGCGTGGAAGCGGCCTTGTCGATGACCAAATCGACGTGACGCCACTGGCTGGCGAGACCATCCTTGCTCACATTGCCGGTGGTGTCGCGCTTACCAGCGTTGTTGTAACGCTCAACGTTCACCGAAGTGGTGCGATCCATCACGCCGAGGTAACGCTCTTGCTGATAGGTCTGCGCATTCGTATTCGGTGCCGCAAATACCGACCAGCCTGATTGGTGCTGGCGGACTTGGAATCATACGAAATCGTGACCGCATCCAGGCCCTTGAGCACAGCCGAATCATCCGACTTAGTCACATTCAGCCAGAAGCCAGAACCGAGCTGAGCTGCGGTAGTGCCGTCTTTACTGGCAGTTACTGCGGCGGCACCGTTGATGGTTGCCTTGGTGCCGGTTGCCTCATCGGTGAAGGTACCAGTGGCACTTGCCGTGACGTTGTTGAAGTCAAGGCTGGCAAGCAAATCACTGTCTGCCGATGCTTGGCATTTGATTTCAGGCTGCTGCCAGCGCCCGCTGTGCGGCCGATGAATCGGTGGTATCCGATTCAACCGCATTTGCTGCTGGCGCCAGCGCCATCAGCATCGGGACAGCTGCAAGAGCTGCCACCGCTTTCTTCCACTTACCCATATGTCTCCTCTGATTGTGGGTTTTGGTTTTGTGTTCAGTTATGGATTGAAGATTGAAGTTATGGTGATACTAGGTGCTCCCTCTCCGTCCGCCAGAAGCCGACTGAGAGGGAGCATTTGGATCCGCTCAGGCGCGACGCTTGCGCCAGATAGTGAGAGAGATGCCGGCAACGGCGAGCACAACCACGGCACCACCAAGGCCGAGCACGGCGGCACCAGAGGACGGCAGACCGGAGTCCGCCCCCGTACCAGCGTTACCGTTATCGCTGCCTGCACCATCGCCGGAACCGTCGCCCGAACCGGGCTTACCGGGCTCGGTCTTGGCACTCACGGTCACCACGAACGACGTGGTGAGCTGATCGTTGGCCTTGAGCGTGACGGTGACGGTCTTGGTGCCCACAGCGGACATGTCCACGTCGCCGACCGTGTAGTCGGCGGCATCGAGCGTCTTCACCGTGCCGTCCGACATCGTCGCCTCGATCACAAGACCATCGGCGGAGAACTGCTCGCCCACCGTGTACTTGGTCTTTGTCGCTCGCTCTTGACGCGGATGCCGGTGATGGACGGCTCAACCGGCGTATCAGGCTCGCCGACGGTCACCGTAATGGTCACCGTGCGGTTGGCCGGAGCAACCTCCTGATCCTTGGTCAGCGACATGTCGAGCATGCCGTTGGCGCGCACGTTCACGGCCTTGACCCACGTATTGCGGTCCTGATCGAACAGGCCACCCGCCGCGGAACCGGAGTGAATTTCCGGGTAGGGGCGTGCGTGGTAGGCCATGACGATGTTGCCGGCCTCATCATGTGCAAGCGAGATGTGGCCGGGGCCGGCCTGCTTGCGCTCGTACGAGGCCTCATCCGCACCGTAGGCACCGGTGTAGGTGTCGTTGGTGTCGAACGACGGGAAGTCGGCCGTGGTCCAGCTCGACAGATCCTGCAGGTCGGCATTCTTGGCGGCACGCATCACGTTGGTGTTGTAATACTTATCCACCGTGGCCCCCGCATAGGCAATGTAGACGTAGTCGCCATGCTCGAACATGAACGGTGCCTCTACGATTGCCTGATCAGAACCTTCAGAGTTGTCTTCGGGGGTAGGCGCATACTTGCCGTACTCGAACTGCTGGCTGACCTGATAGATGTGCTCAAGCTGCCATCCACCAGCGGAGTGACGCCATCGCCCATCTTTGCCTTGGCAAGGTACAGGCCTGCGCTCTTCGGGAAGAGCCAGTAGCCCTGGGCCTTGCCGTTCTCCTCGCGCTCGAAGTACGTCACGTCGAATGCGGCGCCTTCCAGCACGGTCGGCTCGCCCCAGTTCTCGGCCTCGAGGAATCCGCCATCCTTGATGGACTGCTCGTCGCCGGTGTACGGGATGAGGATGGTGTTGTTGCACCAGCCACCGTTCGCGGACGAGGCACCCTTGTGGAAGCCGGCCACAATCCACCACTTGCCGTTGATCTTGTGGAACTCCTGGGCCCAAATGAACGCGCTCCAACCGTAGAACGAGTTGGGGTACTGGTCTTCGTGGCCCGGAGTGCCGTTCTCCGGCTTGATGATGATGTGTTCCTCAGCATCCTTCAGACCGTTGATGGTCTTGGCGCGCTTGAGGCCGATGGAACGGTAGCTGTCCTTCTGGTTGTTGGTCGAATCAGTGGACTTTACCTCATAGGTGGAACCGGTGAGGTAGTAGTAGCCATCGTCTTCGTTGTAGAAGATGTCCGGATCGGCGCGAGCGTCGTTGTACATGGCCTCGGTGGTCTGCTGAACAGTGCCCTTGACCTCATGCGTGCCGGCCTTTGAGGTGTCCACGGCGGCCAGATCATCGGCGTTCCAGTCGACGTTGAAGGTCTTCGTGGAGCCGTCGTTGTAGGTCATTGTGGCCTGCGTTCCGGAAACCGCTGCGGTGACGTCCTCGGCGGAAGCACCGTTCTCCACGGTTGCGCCGCCCAGAGCTTTAACGCCGGTGTTCTGCAGATCGACATAGTTCTTGTAGAACGCATCGAATTCAGAGGAGCTCACAGCGAATGCGCGGATCTGCCTTCGCCGGCCCATGCGGGCAGACCTTCGGTCACGTCGCCCACACCCATCGCAACCGCGTCGGCCTTGAGCGTCTCGCCGACCGTTGCTTGGCAGTCAGGTCGGAGAGCGTGGCCATACGGCCTTCGCCGCTCAGGCCATCGGCCAGAAGACCTTGTAGCCCTTGGAGGCGGCATCATAGACGATGCGCGGGTTGGTGACGATGGAGCTGTCGGTCACGGTGATAGCGCGCTCGTTGGTGAACGTGGCACCGTCGCCCTTGCCATCCCACACGTAAATCGCACCGGTGGCGTTGTTCTGCGAGGAAACCACACCAAGGGTACCGTCCTCCGCACGGAAGAAAGCGGGTGAGCCCATCTGCGCATTCAGCTTGGCAGACTGCGAGCCGTCCCACTTGACCGACAGAATCGACTGCGAACGGTTCAGGGGCTCCCATTTGCTGCCATCGGCGGCCTTGGCGGCCACGTACAGCGAGTCGGCGCGACGATCGTCGTTGTAGGCGAGCGGGTCGTACTTGGCACCGTTCTGGTCGGAGCGATCGACATCCTTGACGTAGGAAGCGATTTCGCCGCCGTTGTTGAGGATTTCGGATTCGGCGGTGATAGCTTTATCCACGCCGTCGATGGTGGCGGTGAGCTTGACCTTTACGGCCTTCTCGCCGGACTTCGGCTGCGTGACCTTGCCGTCTGCGGCTACGAGCTTCGCACCGTCGCCGGTCGCGGACCAAGTAACCGTCTTGCCCAGCACAGTGCTCGGCAGGTCGCCGGTGATTTGCGCCGGGATGGCGAGCGCGGCGGCGTAGTCGGTCTTCGCGCTTTCCACGCCAAGCTCGTCGTCGCTCAGGGCCTTGCCCCAGATCTTGAGGTTGTCGAGCAGACCGGAGAAGTACTCGCCGTTGCTCCAGTTGGCCTTGCCGATCTGCAGCACGCCGCCATCAGCACCGAGGATGTCGGTGAGCTTCTGGCCGTTGTTGTTCACGCTACCAGCTTGGAGTCGATGTACAGCTTAGCGGTTGCGCCGGAAATCACGATATCGACGTGCTTCCAGTCGCGTTCGTCTTGGTGTATGAGACGTTGCCGGAGGAATCGCGCTTGCCATCGTTGTTGTTGTAGCGTTCGACGGTAATACCGGTGGTCTTGTCGAGCACGCCGACGTAGTGCTCCTGGCCGTACTCTTGCTTGGTGGCGTTGGAGGCGGCGAAGAAGGTCCAGCCGGTGTTGCCGGAGACGTCAGGCTTGACATCGTAGCTGATGGTCACGTCGTTCTTGCCCTTGAGCAGAGCGTCGCCGTTCTTGGCGGTGACGTTGAGCCAGAAGTTCTTGCTGAGCTTCGCGGCCTTGCCGTCCTTGCTGTCGGCGAGCGTGGCGGTGCCTGAGTGGCACCCGTCGCATTGCCGCCGTCAAAGGTCTTATCGCCATCATCGAACGTGAAGTCGGCGAGCAAATCCGGGTCGGTCGGCTCGGTTTCGCCGGTCACGGTCACCTTGGCGGTCACAGTGATGGCGGTGGAGCTGTATAGCGTGCGGTTCTTGTTGGCGGTTTCGTTGTCGACAAAGCCACCGGTCTGTTTCCAGTTGTTGTTCGCGTTCGCACCGGAGTTGATGAGGTCGTCCTCGTCGGTCTTCGACTCGCCGGCGGCGTTCGTCCACTTCCAGTGGTTCTTGTTCGCGCCGATGGTGTCGACCGTGCCGGTGACGGTGTACTCGCCGGGCTTGGAGGTGTCGACGTTGGAAACGTCCCACATCACGTCGCGCTTGGCAGTGCCGTAACCGTTGGCAAGAGTGACCTGCTGCGTCTTCGGCAGCTTGGCAGTGATGTCCATATCGGCAGAACCCTTATCCACCGTCACATCCTCGGCCTTCAGGTCGGCGTTGTCGGAAGCCTTGGCATCAGCCGCGCGAATCGCGTCGTACTGGGCTTGGTGAGCGAAACAATGCCACCGTGCTTGGTGTTGGCGGTGAGGAAGTAGTCGTCGGCCTTCAGGACGCTCCACGGATTCTCGGAATCGAGGTTGTCGGCTTCGAGTAGGTTGTAGCCGTAGCGGGCACCGGAAGCGACAGATCCATAGTTGTCAACGAACATGTACCACTTGTTCTCACCGTTGACCTTGAAACCGTTGGCACCTTCCTGCGCGCTGCCGAGCGTGTGTCCGATGTTGGTCTGGCGCAACACCCAGCCCTTGGCCGGGTCGGTCGCGTACTGGCCTGATCGTTGGCACGCCACCAATCGGCACGATCGGTGTATTCCATGAAGATCACGCCGGAGCCGGTGGTGCGGTATGTGCGGGAACCGTTCTGCAGCATCGTGGTGTCGATGGTGTTGCCACGGTTGTACTTGCTGTTAGGCACGAAGACGCCGCCAAACATGTAAGTCTCGTTGGTGAAGTCCTTGGTGGCCGCCCACAACACGTGAGTCACCTTCTTGCCGGGCTGACTGTTCTCGCCATCGTATTTGGCGGAGACAGACCAATACACAACGAATGCGCCGCCCTGCTGGTTCTTCGGGTTGTCCTTATCGGAACCGTTGAGCTGGCCGTCGTCGTTGAGATCATAGAAGTTCGGCACCCACGTAGCTCAGGAGCCCATGCCATGCCGATCTCGGAGATGGTCTTGCCGGTCACGGAATCGGTGAGCGTCTGGCTCTTGTTCGGATTGGCAGTGTACTTGTCGGCGGTGGCGGTCTCCAGTTCCGTCATGTCGTTGAAGTGAATGAGATCTTTGGACGACCACACATGCAACTTGGTGCTGTAACCTGTAGCCCACGTGCCCCAACCGGCATTATCGCCGCCGAACACACGCAAATCGGTGGCCAGCACGTAGTAGTCTTCGACTCGGGGTTGTAGGCGATGAACGGATCGCGCACGCCGGTGGTGGATTCGTTACTCACCAGAATCGGCTCGCCGCCGTTGAGCGTATCCCACTGGGTGGCGTCATCGCCGCGCGAGATGTCGAGGTAGATCTTCTCGCGTAGCCCTTGTTGTTTTCGATGAAGTGGACCATCACGTAGCCGTAGGCGTCATCGGCCTTGACCTCGGTGACGGTGACCTTGAGCTCGGCGGTCTTGGCGGCGTCAGCTTCGGAAGCCGCTGTAATGGTGGCGGTGCCGGCCTTCACGCCGGTGACCTTGCCGTTGGTATCCACAGTAGCCACAGCCGGATTATTGGATTCCCATGTCACCGTAGGCTCAGCGCCTTCAGGGGTGACGGTTGCGGACAGGGATGCGGAGTTGCCTTCCTTGAGACTCAGCTTGCCGTCCTTCACATTGGAACCGGAGATCTCGATTGCAGTAGGCGATGCGATGCGAGATCGACCGCGGAAAGCGCGGAGCCATAAATCGTGAGATTGTCGAGCAAACCGGTGAAGTATTCACCGTTGCCCCAGTTGCCTTTGCCGATTTGCAGCACGCCACCTGAGCCGCCAAGAATGCTCTTGAGATCCTCGCCGTTCACGTTGCTCGCCACGAACTTCTTATCGACATAGAGCTTCGCGGTCTTGCCGGAGATGACGAGATCGACATGCTTCCAAGCATCCTTCGTACCGGTGTTCTTGTCGATGGTGGCGATGTCGGATGCGCGGCCGTTGAGATAGCGTTCCACGCGGGTCTTGTCGGTGCGGTCGAGCACACCGACGTAGGTGGGGGCGCTGCCGTTCACCGCACCGGCGGTCGGCGCGGCAAACACAGTCCACTGGCCACCGGTCGCAGCCGCCTTGCTGTCGTAGCTGATCGTCACATCATCAAGACCGTTGAGCAGTGCACTGCCATCGGACTTGGTCACGTTCAGCCAGAAACCGCTGCCGAGCTGGGCGGCCTTGCCGTTGTCGTCATCTTTTCCGTTGACGAGATCCACCGTGCCTTGCACGGTGGCCTTAGCGTCACCCTGAGCACTGGCGAATGCACCATCGTCCGGGTCGCTATTGAAATCGAAGCTGGCAATCGGGTCAGCCGTCGCTGTATTGGCCGCCGCCCTGACGTTCGCACTGGTCGTGGTCGTCTGCACCGCAGGCGTCGCGTCGTCGGCCACGGCGGTGATCGGCATGATCAACCCCGCGCCCAACGTCGACACCGCCGTCAGGCAGGCCGCCAATCGTGTAACTCTCCTCACTGAGTTTCCTTCCTTGGGTCCTTGCTTCTTTGCAATACTGTGATGGATCATCGTTGCGCCATCGCAATATTTGTTATCGAATTGTTATCGAGTGACACCCGGTCGCTCCTTTATCGACCGCTTCTCGCTCCTGCTTCCGCTTCGCCGGAGCCTCTTCGTTCGCCAGCGCGACCCACTTCCGCCCGAACGACGGCCACCGGAAATCCCTACGAACGACACCGTTCGTGAACAGGAGCACCGATGTGCAATCGCACAGGTTTCTGTAAGCACTCACAATTCTAATGTGAGCGTTCACCTAAATTTGAGCACGCTTTGAGCGACGACGCGAAAGCGGTAACGCACATGCTGATTCCTTGCCATACCTGAAATACCCGGCACCCCTCTTAAAACCGGTTTCATCTCCCCGAATGAACATTTACCCCTTCTCAGCACCCCACAACAAACAAAATCGCACATCATCTGTGTGCAATATTGGCTTGTTGAGCCGCGTGGCCTGCATGTCCGCGTTATCCAGTTCACGGGATCACGCTGGTAAATCCCGTGAACTGAAGACATGTGCAATCGCACACGCAAAAGATTGGAATCAAGCCGAACTCGATGGCCGGCCATGTGCATTTCTGTAAGTTTCTGGTTCACGGGATTTTCAGCCGAAATCCGTGAACCAGAAACGGCTCCGTACCGAGCGTATTTCCGAGTTGTAGGGCACGCGCCCGGGTACTCGCCACTCCCAGAGCCGATCAACCACCCGAAAATGGCGGAATACCAACGGGCTCTCATCGGCCGCAACGGCCAATACTTCAGCCATTGCCCTACAACTCGGAAATACACCTCCACACGGGCCGATTTCGCGATTGGAGGCTTACGCCGCTCAGGCTGGCGCTTGCGCTGGAGGGTCAGGGCGATGCCGGCGGCAGCGAGCGCCACGGCCACGCCGCTGAGGCCGAGTACGGCGGCACCGGTCTTAGACAGACCGAGCTTGTTGCCCGTCTTATCACCAGTAGCACCAGCGTCAATGCTCGAGCCGTCGCCCGGCTTAGTCGAATCGCTCGAGCCATCGCCCGAATCGGAACCGTCGACCTTCACCAACGCGGCCTGCGCCTTGTTCAACGCGGCGGTTGCGTCGTCGACGTCCTCTGCGAAGCGTTCTCGTCGGCATAAACCTTCTCGGCGGAGGCCAACGCTGCGGCGAACGCCTTCCACGAGGCGGCGGTATAGTCGGACTCGCGCAGCTGCTTGGCGGACGCGAGCGCCTTGGACAAGTCGGTCTTGTCGACCGTAACCGTGTCGTCGACCACCTTCACTGTCACGGAAACGGTCTTGGAGGCCAGCTCCTCGGAAGAGCTCATGTCGAACACCGGCATGCCGTCGGCGGCCCAGTGCACACGGCGCACGAACATGTCGCGGCCGGCAGCATTCACGGATCCGAGATTCTTCGTGGCATAGGCGTGGAACACGTAGATCTGGTTGCCATCTTCGTCCTCGCTCCACATGCCGTGACCGGTGCCGAGCTGCATCTCACCGTTGAACGGACCGGACTTCTGAATCGGGTAGTTGAGCACCGTCCAACTGGCCGGGTCGGTCAGGTCAGTACCGGAGGCATCCGCTACGGCCAGCCCAGTGGTGTATGTCTTACCCACGCCGGAACCGGAGAACATGAGGTACAGCTTGCCGTCGCGCAGGGTCACGTTCGGACCTTCGGCTATGGCGGCGTTCCACGCATACTCCGGGGTGACGATGCGCACCGGGGAGCTGGTCACATGGGCCGGGTCCTTCGGATCCATCGTGGCGATGTAGGTGGCGCCGAGCTGCTGCCAGGCGTAGTAGGACCTGCCGTCGGCATCCTGGAAATAGGTCATGTCGAGCGACATGCCCACTCCGCCGGACGCTGTGGCTGCGAGCTGCTTGTTACCGTTGAGCAGCGAGGCGTCATTGCGGTAGATCGGTGTCGGCACAGTCCAGTTATCGGGGTCGGCCGGGTCGAGGTCGTGACCGTCGGCATCCTGCTTGAGCTGCATGTACACCGACTTGCCGTTGGACCATGTGTTGCCGTATCCGGCCATGAACAGAATCGTGAGCCTACCATCAATCTCATGAATTTCTGGAGCCCAGAAGCTGTGCATGATGGCATTACCCTCGGAGTCCTTGTCGCCAGCCTTGAGCAGCGACACCTCCTTGTTGTTGTAGCCGTTCGACTGAATCAGGGCATTCGGGTTGCCCGGCTCGTCGGCGAGACCGGAAATCGTGTCGGCCATGCGGAACGGCATGTGGGGCGAACCATGCTGCCAAGTGACGTCACCTTGGATGTCATTGGAAGCGATCATCAGGAACTTGGTTTCGGTGACTTCCTTGCCGTCGGCCTCATGCGTCCACTGCCACTTATACACCGATGGATCGGCGCGGTCCTCAGCGAACGGAATCTGGTATTCGGTCTGCTTGACGGTGCCGGTGACAGTGTAATCACCCACCTTCGTCAGATCTATGCCCTCAGTGTTCCATGAGGAAATCGGCAGGGAGCCGGTAGAACCGTCGGAGTAAGTGAGGTCCACGTTCTTCGGCAGCTGCGAGGTCATCTCATCAATCGAGGAACCTTTCTCGACGGTGATGTCAGTGAGATTACTCGTGCCGGTGTTCTCAGAGCGGCCGTAACGGGTGTTGAGCGCCTTGACGGTCGCCTCGTCCACCGCGATGGTGGCACCGGAGCGGAAGTTCGCGATGCCCTGCACGCCGTCGGCATCGAGTACGCCGGACTTGGCGATGGAACCGTACAGTACGCTGCCATGCTTGGACGCGGAGCCCTTGAGCGAATCGAACGTGGTGTACTTGGCCACGCCGTTGTCATCGGCCCAGCGACAACATACTGCTTGCTGGCGGTGTCGTACACGGCGTACGGAGCGTTGACGCCGTTGATCTCGCCAAGGTCGACGATGGACCCGGAGTTCTCCTGTTCGCTATAGGTGAGCAGGTCTTCGGAGGTGGCGATGAGCACGCTGGACTTCGCGGTGGAGTCACCGGTGGCGGTGCCGCGGTTGGTACGCACGGAAATCACGCCCGACCGACACGCCGGTAACGGAACCATCGGCGGTGCCGCGGTTGGTACGCACGGAAATCACGCCATAGGTGCCGTCGGCCATGCGGAACAGGCTCGGATCCTTGAGACTGCGATAGTCATTGCCGTCGAGGTTCTCGTTGAGCTTCTGCGCCTTCGGCGAGCGTGCGAAGAAAATGCCGTAATTCTCGTTGTACGGGGTGTACGAGCCGTCGGCGTTCTGCAGCGCGAGGTGCATGCTGTAGGCGACGTCGCCGTTGTTGGCCTCATTCTCGCCGGTGGCGTTGCGATCGTAGGCGGCGATGGTCGCGGACTTCGCGGCGGGCAGCACCTTTACGGTGAAGGCTTGGTAATGGGCTCGATGCCGGCGAGACCGTTCTTGGAGAACTCGACGGTGATGGTACCGGTCGTGGCCTCGTCGCCATCGATGGTGATCTTGCCATCCTCGACGGCTACGTCCTTAGTGGACGTAACCGTGGCGGTAGTGCCATTCACAGCCGCCGGGAGGGCGTCTCCGGAACGCACGACGGACGGGATCACGTAGCCGGCCGCGACTTCCTTGAGCTGTTCAGCGGCAGTTTTCGTGGTCGGGTTGACCGTGACCGTGAATTCCTTCGTAGCGGTCTGGCCACGGACCGTGACGGCGGCGGTCAGCGTGACAGTCTTGGCTGCCTCGCCCTTGGCGGGCTGGTTGACCGTGCCGTCAGTCGCGATGACGCTGCTATCGGAGGACGCCCACGTCACGCCGTTCGCAGTGGGCAGCGAAATGAACGGATCGTCGACCGTCGTGGGGATGATGATGCCGTTCAGCACGGAACCGGTGAGTTCACCGGCATGAATTGAGGCATCGGCAGTGCTGATCGCGGCGACCTGATCGGCGGTGAGCGCGGCATCGTATACGCGGAAGTTCGAGACCGCGCCCTTGAACAGGTTGTCGGGCCACGGCGAACGGCCGATGGTGTTGAGCGACTGGTCCTTGACGCTGGACAGTTTGGCCGGCACGGTGCCGGATGCCACCTGCGTGCCGTCGATGTACAGTTTCGCGGCGGTGCCATCAATGGTGGCGGTCACCGACAACCATTGGTCGGCCTTGGCCACGCAGGAGCTGGACTGCACGAGCGTCTCCGTACCGCCCGATTTCAGGCCGACGAGCGGGTTACGCGAACTGCCGCAGTTGAGCGTGGCGAAGAAATACTCCGTATCGGAGCTGTCGTTACCGATGTTCCACAGGAAATGGAAAGCATTGAGCATGCTGGAATCCGCTTTGACCTCCAACTGCACCGTGCGGCGTCCTTGCCGGGCAGCAGATTCGAGGGCAACTTGACCCAGTCGCCGGAACCAGTCTTGGCACCGCCGGAAAGGGTAAGAGCGCTATCGGCCCAGAGCGAGTCGGCGGAGTTCTGCACTTCGGCCGCGCCAAGCGTAGCGTTCGGCGCACTGTTGGCCACGGTCTTGCCGTCACTTGGCTTCGTGGTGAAGTCGTAGGCGGCGATGAGATTATCGGTCGGAACGGTATCGGCCGCGACCGCCGTGGTCGCACCGATTCCCATGCCGGCAAGCGCCATCGGCACTGCCAGCATCACACCGAGCAGGCGCTTGCCTATCGATGGTTTGGTTGTCATTGTTTCTCCTTCTTGCGCGCGGTGATACTGCTTGCCGCGCAACAGATCTAGATGTTGAGTGGTGAAGTTCGGTAATGACTATTGGAGCTATGGGGCCATAAAGCTTATGCGTCTGACAGCGTCGTCGGACGAACGTGCAATACGCCCCCTCTGATGGGACCGCACCATGAAGCAAACAATCCAGTAGGCTGCTTGCTATACGGCTCGGCCCGTCAGAGGGGGCTTGGTCTACGCTGCAAGCAGCTCAGGCCTGGCGCTTGCGGAGGGTGTAGGCGGCGCCGGCGGCGACGAGCAGTGTGACCGCGGTGATACCCACACCGAATACCGAGGCGCCGGTGTTGGACAGAGCGCTGTCCGGCTTGGAGGCGGGCTTTTGGGCACCGTCGTCCTTGCCGTCGGTCTTGCCGGAGTCGCCGGACTTCTTGACCAGCTTGTCGGCGGCGGACTGGAGCCGAGACAGCGCCTTGTCCACTTCCTGCTGGTCGGTGGAGTTCTGCAACACCTGCTGCGCGTCGGCGAGCGCGACGGCGAAAGCATCCCAACCAGACTGGTAATCAGCCTTGTTATAGCCCTTCACCTTATCGACAAGCGCCTGCAACTTGGACTTGTCCAGCGTGGAGCCGGGCTCGGCGGCCTTGATGGTGAACGTTGCCGAGACAGTACCGGAGTACTTGCCAGCGCCGGTTACGGTCACTGTGGCAGTGCCAGGTTCGACGTTGTTCGTATAGGCCACCGTGTAGTCGGCGCCTTCCTTGAGCGTCGCGCCATCGAGTACAACGGTCACGGCTGGTTCCTTGGCAGCGCCGTCTGCGGTGAACTCGTTGGGTTCGACGGTGACGGTCGCCTTGGAGAGGTCGATGCCGTTCACAATGACGGTAGCCTCAACCGGCATACGGGAATCGTCTTGGGTGATGCCCTTGACGGTGAAGGTGCCGGTCTTGGCGTAGAAAGATGCGTCAATGGCATCCCACTCAACTGCAACGTCAGAAACGGAACCGTCCGCATGAGTCAGATGCGCGGTCTCCGGCAGCGTCGGAGCCACACCAACCGTTGTCTCGGCAGACAGCGCGTCAACGGACTTCACAGCCACAGCCGGGGCGTATGCCTCCAGCACCTTCTGGTACTGGGCGCGGGTCACGGGCAGCACGGTTCCGTGGCGCGGCTTGCCGCCATCGGAATTGGTCGGGAAGTTCGCCTCAGGCATCTTATTGCCGATAACGGTCCACTGACCGCTGGCGATATCCTCAGTCGCCATCGGCACATAGTGGTTTGGACCTTGATGATAGCTCGGCTGGTCGGCGAACAGGTAGTACTGGTAGCCGTTCGCATCGCCATCGTTGGCCTTGAATAGCGATGGACCTTCGCCGGAAGTGAAGGTTTTACCGTAACCGTTAGCCTGGCCTTTACCGATGTTCGTGGCAACTTCGCTCCATGCACTACCCTTAAGCGCATCGGCGTAGTTCTTCACGCCGGCACCACCAATTGCGGCAGTCAAATCTGTGGACTTCTCCTGACGCAAAGACATCGTGTTTTCATCTTTGTAGATGCGGTAGTAGGTATCCCCTACCTTTTGCACGGTCACATCGATGGATCCACTGCCTGCACCGCCTCGGCGATCAACGTCAATCCACACTGTCGGGTCGGAGAAGTTGACGAAGTCATCGGTGGTGACGTACACCATGCGGTTGTAGGTCAGCTGCTTGCGGCTGTTCTCGTCGGTGTTGTCGTACAGGTTCGAGGCCCAATAGACCACGTACTTGCCGATTTCCTCGTCGTAGTAGGCCTCAGGCGCAAGTGTTGCCTGCGTAATCAGAGCTCACTTTGACGTGGCTTTGCTTGGACCAGTTGACCAGATCGTCGGACTTCCAGATCTCAATGTACTTGGAACCGTTAGCCTGTGCACCAGCAAAGCCATTCAGCCCGTTGAGGGGGGCACGACCGTCAATCTTCAGATCGGTGGCGAGCATGTAGAACTTGTCGCCGTCCTTGGACTTCATGATGAACGGATCGCGCAAACCCTTCTCGCCAAACTCGGAAGTGAATATCGGCGTGCCGTTGTTCAGCGTGTTCCAGTCGAGCGCATCGTTGCCCTTGGAGGCCGCGAGGCTGATTTTCTCGCCGCCCACGCCCTCGCCGGTGAAGAACGCCCACACGTAGGCCTCGTCCTTCTCTTCGGCGGCAGGCATCGGCTGAATGGTGACGGTGAAGGTCTTAGTTTCAGTGGCGGTATCGTACTTGGCAGTGGCTTTGAGCGTCACAGTGGCGGCATCGCTACCGGCGGCAGGGCGCTTAACAGTGACCGTTCGAGATTTGTCGTTCACGCCTTCGCCTAGTGTGGCGATATCCTTGCCACCGGTCACTTCCCACGAGATGGTCGAACCATTGTTGCCCTTGGTGGGCACGGAGAAGTTGCTACGGATGTCGTCGGAGTCCTCGATGGTGACGACGTCAAGGTCGGCCTTGGCTTGCTCGGCATCGGAGAGCTGCTTCGGCACGAGGACCGTGTAGTCGGCGGTTTTGGCGTTGTTGCCAAACGTGGCGGTGAGGATCACCTCGGCATCAGCTGCGGTTGCGGCCGGACGAGTGACTGTGGCCTTGCCGGTAGCGTTGTCAACGGCGATGGCTGCGTTGCCCGACTTCCACGCGATGCTCACGCCAGCGGCGCTGGTCGGCAGCGCGAAGTCCTCGGTAGCGGATGCGGGCACAGCGGCCTTGACAGCGGCCTCGGCCTTGTCGAGCACCTGAGCGTCATACAGCTTGGTCACGTCTGCGGCGCTGATGGCAGTGTCGTATACGGCGTAATCGTCCACGTCGAGCTTGGAGTTCGGGTCAGCGTAGGAGGACTTGCCAATGTAGGCGACGAGGTCGCCGTAATTGGTCAGGCCACCGGCCGGAATGGTGTAGGTGGCGTCTCCAACCTGCTTGCCGTTGAGGTAGAAGCTCATGGTGCTGTTGGTGCCGCTGATGACGGTGGTGTACAGAGCCAAATCGCTGGTGGCCTTGGTGCCGGTGGTGGCGGCGTTCGTCGATCCAGGGCCGACTTCGGTGCCCCACGGGCTGTTATTCGGGTCGGCCGCAGTGGCATTGGTCATTACGGATTTCGCGTAGCCACTCGGGTTGGCCGGGTTGAGCAGCCAGTAGCCGTTGGCCGGATAATTGCCGGTCTTGGCCGCGCCGATGTACGCGGCGGCGGTATTGCCGTTGCCGTAATTGTTCTTGAGCCAGATGGAGACGGTAACGTCCTTCTTACCGGCGATGGCCGTGGTCGGCACGCTAATGGTTTGCGAGCCGGTCAGGTTGATCTGGCCATTGGCCACCGTGGCGTCGCCGGATAGGGTGGCATCGCTGTTGGCCGCGCTGCCCTCGTTAGCGATGGTCTTGGACGTCAGTGCGTTATCGAATGAATAGTGGATGATCGGACTGGCATCGATTGGCGATGCGCTCTCGGCACTGGCCGTCATCGGCAGCAACAGACCAGCGAGCAGTGTTGCCATGCCGACCGTGAGTCCGGTTGCCTTTCGTATCAGCTTTCCCATGTTTCTCCTCATTGATAGGGTTGATTGTGGTTGCGCCTTCAGTTATGGAGCGAAGTTTTGTGGCCGCCCTCTGATGAGCTGAGCCGTGAAGAAAACGCCAGAGTCGTTTTTAGGCGAAGGCGAACGACAGTGAGCAAATATGAAGCCAGCTGAAAGCTGGTCCTTAATTGCGTTCGAGGTGGCCGCCGTTAGGCAGTCGGGGGAGAGACCTGCGGCGGCAGCCGCGGGATACAGAATCGGCCGAAGGCCATGCCGTTCTTTCGGTGGCTTCGCCGCGGTCTCTCCCCCAGTCAGCCTTCGGCTGACAGGCAGATTCTAGTGGTGGTTGCAACACCTGAGGTTTGAGCGGCCTTCCATGGTCACGTTGTCGGTTGTTGAGGTTATCACGCGGCGTCGAGCAGTTCGATGATCTTCTCGCTTGGTTTCATGAACCGAGGGTTTTGCGTGGCCGGTCGTTGAGTTCCTCGGCGACCGCGTCGAGGTAGTCCTCCGGGTAGACGGATAGGTCGGTGCCTTTGGGGAAGTACTGGCGCAGGAGCCGTTGGTGTTCTCGTTGGTGCCGCGCTGCCACGGGGAGTGCGGGTCGCAGAAGTAGACGGCCATGTCCAGCGAGGCGCCGATCCGTTTGTGCAGGGCGAGTTCCGCTCCCTGGTCCCAGGTCAGGC
>ENA-OQDE01000110-OQDE01000110.1-human-gut-metagenome-genome-assembly--contig:-NODE-110-length-50613-cov-2.845482_pt1 | contig 50613 bp, 53 predicted proteins | sample MGYA00242768_ERZ504595 | MGnify/ENA primary metagenome ERZ504595 (study PRJEB26092, sample SAMD00036307) | human gut metagenome | host: Homo sapiens | study: EMG produced TPA metagenomics assembly of...
TACAAGTGCAAATCGTTCTGATATACGTTCCCATAAATATTTGTTCCAAACGATATTGAATTATAACAGAACTTTTCGCAAGCATACGGTAGGCTTGATGGCTGGTTACTCTATGGAGTCTTCTTCTGGGGCATCAAGTAGTTTGTCTGCAAAGCAATTTGCGGATAACTCTTTAGAAGTTTTTACTTTGAATGATCAGGCGATTACCGGAGCATCTGCTACTTTAACGACTCCTAGCCGTTTACTTTCTTATTTCGGACGTTTTCAGTATGAATACGATAATCGCTATCTATTGACAGCGAGTATTCGCCGGGATGGTTCTTCGCGTTTTGGCAGGGAGATAGATGGGGTACTTTTCCTGCTGTATCAGCAGCTTACCGTGTCTCGAATGAGAAATTCTGGCCTAAAGATTTTGTGATGAATCAATTAAAGGTGCGTGCAAGCTGGGGACTGAATGGTAATAATTCCATCTCTAATGGTGCTGCATTAGGATTGATGGAAAGTGCAAATTACTCATTGGGAAGTTTGGTTAATGCTTTGCGCCAAGTTCTATTGACAACGAAAAACTGGGTTGGGAAAAGACACATAGCTGGAATATTGGTATAGACCTAGGATTCTTTAATAACCGTATTGTGCTGGCTGCCGACTATTATGATAAAACGACCAAAGATCTTTTGTATAAAGTTTCTGTTCCTGCCATTATGGGATTCACCAAAGCTTGGGGAAATATTGGTAGTATAGGAAATAGAGGTTTTGAATTGGAACTGACAACTCAGAACTTGACAGGGAAGCTGAATTGGAGTACATCCTTAAACGTTTCTTATAATAAAAACGAGGTAAAGAGTCTGGGAGAAGATAATACTACTGTATTTATTGGTTATAGTGATTCTAATACTCAGGTATTTATGGTAGGTCAGCCATTGAGAGCTTATTATATGTATGATGCTGTCGGAGTTTATCAGACTAAAGAAGATTTGAAGAAATATCCTACCATGACAAACTCACAGGTGGGAGACGTGAGATATCGCGATGCTAATGATGATGGAGTTATTAATGACCAGGATCGTACATTAGTAGGTAAACCGTCACCTGATTATACTTTTGGTTTCACAAACTCGTTCAGATATAAAGATTTTGATTTGTCTATTCTGCTTACGGCTCAAACCGGTGGTAAACTTACAGTGTGTTAGGCCGAGCTATGGACCGTCCAGGTATGGGAGCTTCTATTAATGTATTAGCTAAATGGAAGAATATGTGGAGATCGGAAGAAGAACCGGGAGATGGAAAAACTCCAGGTATTGATAATAAAAATACAAGTTCGTTATATGACTCACGGTGGTTATATAGTACAGACTTTATAAAGATAAAAAATATTACTCTTGGTTATCGTATTCCCGTTAAAAGGTTTAAATATCTTAGCAGTGCCCGTTTGTATATGTCGGCAGAGAATGTTTGGATGTGGGATAAATATGACGGGGGATTCTCTCCGGAATCTAATAATGGTGGTAAAACTGCAGATTATGATTATGGAGCTTATCCTCAGCCAAGAACGATTACTTTGGGAGTTAATGTTACATTTTAATAAAACGGAAAATTATGGAATTGTATAAATACATATTAGGTGGAGCTTTATGTTTAGGATCGCTCTTTTCATCATGTAGTGATTGGTTGGAAATAGAACCAGTAGACACTCGTACAACAAACTATTATTATAAGACACCCAAAGAGATGGAACAAGCGTTAATGGGGATTTATAATGGATTACTTCCTGTGTCGGAATATTCGTTATTAATGTCGGAACTTCGCTCTGATAATGTTTGGTGTGGTGAATATACGGGGCCAACGGGATTATTTGGCTATTAGTACCTATGATCCTAATTTGGCTATTACTTCCACTATAAGTGGAGCATGGGAAGAATTATACCGGATTGTATATCGTACCAATGTATTTCTGTCAAAAGTTGATGGAGTAACATTTATCATAGAAGGAACAAAAGAACAGATGATAGGGGAAGCGCGTTTTTTAAGAGCGTTGGCCTATTTTGATTTGGTACGCTATTTTGGACGCATACCTTTGACTCTATCTCCTTTGACTATTACCGAGGCTATGTCTGTTCCACAATCAGAAGCGCATGAAATTTATGAAAAAGCCATAATACCCGATTTAGAATATGCTATAACTAGTTTAAATGATGCTCCTACTGATTATTTGGGAAAGGCAACTTCCACAGGACGCGCTACTTTGCAAGCTGCACAGTCTTTACTTGGCAAGGTTTATTTAACTATGGCAGGTTATCCTTTATATGATGAAAGTAAAAAAGAATTAGCAAAAGACTTATTTGAGAAAGTAATAGATTACGCTGACGCAAAAAAGAAATTTTGGGCGAAAAATGCTGATGAGTGGAAGAGGATATGGATTAGTGACAATGATAATAAATATCATATATTTGAGATTCAATATATCGCAGCTAAAGATTATGGTAATCCGATGGCAGGTATATGTACTCCTAAACTTCCCTCCCAATATACCGCAGTACAATTGGCAGGATGGAGCATGGGATGTGCAGATGGTTTGAAAGAACTTCTGGGGGAAGAGAAAGATGCAGAAGGACATTACTTGGATGTACGTTGTCTGGCAACTATTGATACAACGAAATTTGTCAATAAAGACAACCCAAACCAAATTACTAGATATTCGGGCGATGATTTCTTTATTAAATTTATGGAACATAAGATTAAGAGACAGGAACTGGGATATTCCGATATTGATGGGCAAATAATAGATCGTACTTATTTCCCTATTAATTATCCATTAATTCGGTTGGAAGATGTCATGTTAATGTATGCGGAGATTGTGGGGCCTACGGATAGGGGGATAGATATGGTAGATAGGATTCGTACTCGTGCCGGCTTGAGTGAATTAAGTGATGCGGAGAAAGTACCGGATAAATTCCAGAAGTGTATAGAAAAAGAACGTCGTAAGGAATTGGCTTTTGAGGGTATTCGCTGGCATGATCTTGTCCGTCATAATAATTTGCAAGCCGTGAAAGACAAGTTTATGCATTATGCTACTGATTCAGAAGGTAATATCACTCGCCCTCTAGTTGCTCAATATGCTGATCGTGTAAAAGAAGGTACTTATCTTTATCCGATTCCTGATACACAGATGAAAGTGAAAGAAGGATTATATGAACAGAATGAGGCTTATAAGTGATTAAAACATAATTGTTAATTTAGAATTAGTATGAAGAATAAATTTCTTATATTATTGTATATCTTTACTTTTACATTTGCCATTAAAGGATATACTACGGAATGTGGAAAATATAGTTTTAATAACGACTGGCTTTTAAAAGTAGGCGATATTCCTGATGCACAGAAAAGTCAGTTTAAAGATGATGATTGGAGCAAGGTAACACTTCCGAGAGCTTTTAATGAGGATGAAGCATTCAAAGTTTCGATAGAGCAACTGACCGATACGGTTATGTGGTATCGTAAACATTTTAAGATTGAAAATCGAGGCAATCGGAAAGTGTTTATTGAGTTTGAAGGAATACGTCAGGCTGGTGATTTTTATTTGAACGGACATCGTTTGGGAAAGCATGAGAATGGTGTAATGGCAGTAGGTTTTGATTTAACACCTTATATGAAAGACGGAGATAACGTGCTAGCTGTACGTATTGATAATAACTGGCAATATCGTGAGGTGCAACAAAAGCCAAATTTCAGTGGAATGATCGTAATTTTAATGCTAATTATGGCGGTATCCCCAAAAATGTTTATTTGTATGTAAAAGATAGCGTTTATCAAACTCTTCCATTATATAGTCACTTGAAAACAACAGGAGTATATGTTTATGCGACTGATATAAATATAAAAGACCGTAAAGCTAAGATTCATGCGGAATCCGAGGTAAAGAATGATAGTCGTGAAGTTCGTCGGTTTAGTTATCAGGTGACATTAATTGATGCAGACGGTAAAATTGTAAAATCCTTTAGAGGTTCTGATATAACATTAAAAGCTGGAGAAACAAGAATAGTTAAAGCTGCCGCCGAAGTCGGAGATTTACATTTCTGGAGTTGGGGATACGGTTATCTTTACATGGTGAAGACTGCACTTGTAAATGCTCAGAAACAAATCTTTGATGAAGTAACAACGCGTACAGGTTTTCGTAAAACTAGATTTGGAGAAGGAAAGATCTGGTTGAATGATCGTGTCATACAAATGAAAGGGTATGCTCAACGTACTAGTAATGAATGGCCTTCGGTAGGAATGTCTGTTCCGGCATGGCTTAGTGACTATTCAAATGATCTGATGGTAAGAAGTAATGCTAATTTTGTTCGTTGGATGCATGTTACACCATGGAAACAAGATGTAGAATCATGTGACCGTGTTGGTCTTATTCAAGCCATGCCTGCTGGAGATTCAGAAAAAGATAGGGAAGGTCGCCAATGGGAGCAACGTACGGAGTTGATGCGTGATGCGATCATTTATAATCGCAATAACCCGAGTATTTTGTTCTATGAATGCGGTAATAACTCGATTAGCCGAGATCACATGCTGGATATGAAAGCTATTCGGGATAAATATGACCCGTTTGGTGGTCGTGCTATTGGTTCCCGTGAGATGTTAGACATTCGTGAAGCTGAATGGGGAGGAGAAATGCTGTATATCAATAAGAGTAAACATCATCCGATGTGGGCTACGGAATATTGTCGTGATGAAGGACTGAGAAAATATTGGGATGAATATAGTTATCCGTTTCATAAAGAGGGAGATGGTCCTTTGCATCGCAATCAACCAGCTACCAGTTATAATCATAATCAAGATGAGTTTGCAGTTGAATTAATTCGTCGTTGGTATGATTATTGGCGTGAACGTCCCGGAACGGGGGAACGAGTTAGTTCCGGTGGAGCAAAAATTATCTTTCTGATAGCAATACCCATCATCGTGGTTCGGAAAATTATCGTCGTAGTGGTGTGACTGACCCGATGCGCATTGAGAAAGATGGCTTTTTTGCTCATCAAGTGATGTGGAATGGTTGGGTAGATACAGAAAACCACCAAACTCATATAATTGGTCATTGGAATTATCCGCTAGATACAGTGAAACCTGTGTATGTAGTATCTACAGGAGAAGAAGTGGAATTGTTTCTTAATGGGGAGTCTTTAGGTAAAGGCAATCGTGATTATAATTTCTTATTTACTTTTGATAAAGTTGCATTTAAACCGGGCAAATTAGAAGCTGTAAGCTATGATAAAAAAGGAAAAGAATTGAGTCGTTGTACTTTGGCAACTGCGGGTGAACCTGCGAATTTGAAATTGACAGTTATACAGAATCCCGATGGTTTCCAGGCAGATGGAGCTGACATGGCTTTAATTCAAGTGGAAGTTGTAGATAGAGAAGGAAAGCGCTGTCCACTGGACAATCGAATCATTAAGTTTGATTTGAAAGGGGAAGCTGAATGGCGTGGTGGCATTGCACAAGGTGAAAATAATTATATTCTTAGTAAGAATTTACCAGTTGAATGTGGTATAAATCGTGTCTTTGTCCGTAGTACTACAAAAGCAGGAAAAATAATATTAACTGCGAAAGCTAAGGGACTTCCCGATGCTTCTGTTTTATTGGAAACAATCCCTGTTACTATAAAAGATGGTTTGGGAACTTATTTACCTCAATATACATTGAAAGGGAGATTTGATAAAGGTGAAACACCTCGAACTCCATCTTATAAAGATACAAAAAAAGAAGTACGCATTGTTTCTGCCAAAGCGGGTGCTAATACACAAGATGTAGAAAAGAGTTATGATGATAATGAACTAAGTGAATGGGGTAATGATGGTGCGTTATCAACCGCTTGGATTACTTATAAACTTGAACGTGTAGCAGAGATTAATGATATCTGTTTGAAATTACGGGGATGGCGTAGAAATAGTTATCCGTTGGAGGTGTATGCAGGGAAAACGTTGATTTGGAAAGGAAATACGGATAAAAGTTTGGGTTATATTCATTTGGAAACTATTCCGGTACGTACAGATGAAATAACAATCTCTTTAAAAGGTAGTGCTACAGAAAGTGATGCATTTGGTGAAATTGTGGAAGTGGCGGCTACAGTGACCAATAAAATGGAACTACAAGATAACAAACAGAAGGGAAAACGCTATCTTAAGATTATAGAGGTTGAATTTCTTGAGAATGTGAAATGATATCTTGCTTAAATTGTAATAAGATTGATTAGACTAGTAAATGGTGTCGTTTTAATGAGAATTGAAACGGTGCCATTTTTTTAAGGAAGGAAGTTGTAATTTGTTAACTTAAATAGCGAGAAATGAAGATATATATACTTTTTGTGTTTGTAGGTCTATGTATGGTTACATCTTGTACAGATGATGAGATAATTGTTAATGAATCGCCAGTTTCGGAAATACCTGATTATTCTCCGGTAACTAATATGGCTTCTCCTTTGAAACGGATGTTATGGGCATCTATTAATAGTCGTCTGGATGCTTCGTTGAAGAAGTTTAGAGAATTTAATGACAAGATATTAGTTAGTTGGCGTATGTTTCCTATTGATGATGCTTCTACAGCATTTGATTTGTATCGTACCAGTGGTAATACTATGGAAATAAAGTTGAACTCAGAACCAATAAAGAACTCTACTAATTATCAGGATGTAGAGGCAGATCGTACTGTTGATAATACATATAGATTATGCTATGCCAATAGTAATGAAACATTGGATACTTATACAATTACGGCTCGGCAGGCTAGTGAAGGACTACCATATTTATCAATTCCATTGCAGAGTACAGTAAATGTGAGCCCTCTGCTTCTATATGAAGCTAATGATGCTAGTGTCGGTGATCTGGATGGAGATGGAATTTATGAAATTGTTTTAAAGAGACTGGTGCATACTTCGACAACAGATGGAGGTGAAGGTAGTACAACGAGCGAGGTCAGACATACGACCTTATTTGAAGCTTATAAGTTGAATGGGGAATTTATGTGGAGAATAACTTCAGGTCCTAATATTCCTATGGGGAACTCGGCCTCGTTTGCAGTCTATGATTTTGATGGAGACGGAAAATGCGAGATTGCTCTTCGTACTTCCGAAGGGACGATATTTGGTGATGGAACGGAAATTGGGGATATTGATGGAGATGGAAAGACTGATTATCGGGTTCCTGGAGAAAATTACATTCATGGTGGGCCGGAATTTCTTTCTGTCATAGAGGGAGCTACAGGGAAAGAATTGGCTCGTACAAATTATATTTCTTTAGGGACAAGTGAGGATTGGGGAGACAATTATTATAAACGTTCCAGCAGTTATCGGGTTGGTTTGGGAAATTTTTCAGGGACAAATACTTCGATTTTGATTTGTAGAGGAGTTTATGATAAAATGGTTTTGGAGGCATGGGATTTTGGGAGTGGAAAATTGACGAAACGATGGAGATTTGATACCACGGATGGTATTCATGGTTCATATGCGGGACAAGGGAATCATAGTTTGAGTGTGGGTGATGTAGATGGTGACCGATTAGATGAGGTTGTATATGGTGCTTGTACTATTGATCATGATGGAAAAGGATTGAACAATTCAGGTTTTGGTCATGGAGACGCATTACATTTGGGTAAATTCGATCCGTCGAGACCGGGGTTACAGATTTGGTCTTGCTTTGAGACGGGAGCAGTCGGGGCGGCTTTCCGAGATGCTCACACAGGAGAAGTAATATGGAAATACGATGATTCTTCGGATATAGGACGTGCATTAGTTGCTGATATAGATCCGGAGTCTCCAGGTTGCGAAATGTGGTGGTTCAGGAGTAATGTATATTCATGTACTGGAGTAGACTTGGGTTATAAGTCACAATCCTGCAATATGGCGATTTGGTGGTCTGGTTCTTTGAACAGGCAACTTTTGAATGAAAGTGCAATTGACGCGCCTGTGAAGAATGCTTCTAATGACAGGATGTTTACTATTTATCGATATGATGTGACAACTGTTAATGGTACCAAATCCAATCCATGTTTCTATGGTGATATCACCGGAGATTGGCGTGAAGAGGTTATTATGATTACCAAGGATGGCACAGAACTGCGCATTTTTAGTACATGGTATCCTACTGAATATAAGTTTCCTTATTTGATGAGTGATCATGTCTATGAGATGAGTGCTGTCAATCAGAATATAGGTTATAATCAACCTACACAATTAGGATACTATCTTGGATCAGATTTGATAAAAAAATAAGATGATGAAGCGAATTTTAGTAATAACATTTATTCTATGCGTTTTCAGCCTGTCAGAGGGGTGTGCGGCAGGACGTGAAAAATATAATTTCAATAGTGACTGGCTATTGAAGATAGGTGATGTTCCCAATGCACAAGCTGTTGGTTTTGAGGATAGTGATTGGAATATGGTGACTCTTCCAAGAGCTTTTAATGAAAATGAGTCTTTTAAAGTTGCCATTGACCAACTGACTGATACAATAGTATGGTATCGTAAGCACTTTAAAGTTGCAGTTTTAGATGCTCGTAAGGTTTTTGTTGAGTTTGAAGGAGTTCGTCAGGGAGCTGATTTTTATTTGAATGGATATCATTTGGGCAAGCATGAAAATGGAGTTATGGCGGTGGGATTTGATTTAACTCCTTATATGAAAAATGGTGATAATGTTATGGCTGTACGTGTAGATAATGACTGGAGCTATAAGGAAGTAAGTACAAATACAAAATTTCAATGGCATGATAACCGTTTCAATTGTAACTATGGCGGCATTCCTAAAAATGTTTTTTGCATGTGACGAATGATGTATATCAGACTTTACCACTATATAATAATTTGAAAACAACTGGACTTTATGTCTATGCAACAGATTTTGATATTAAAAACCGGAAGGCTAAAATTCATGTGGAATCGGAAGTGAAGAATGACAGTCATAAATCACGGAAATTTAGTTTCTTGGTAACTTTAGTAGATGCAGATGGAAAAAATGTCAAAGTATTCAAGGGGCCTGATGTGTGCTTGAAATCAAAAGAGGTAAAGATTATAAAAGCGGAGGCTGAAGTGAATAATCTTCATTTCTGGAGTTGGGGATATGGTTATTTATATACAGTAAAAACAAAGTTGGTAAATGCAGATAATGAGGTTGTTGATGAAGTGAATACTCGAACAGGTTTTCGAAAAACAAAATTTGGCGAAGGTAAAGTCTGGCTGAATGACCGTGTGATTCATTTAAAAGGCTATGCACAGCGTACAACTAATGAGTGGCCGGGAGTTGGAATGTCTGTTCCTGCATGGTTGAGTGATTATTCTAATGATTTAGTCGTGAAAAGTAACGCTAATCTCGTGCGTTGGATGCATGTTACTCCGTGGAAACAGGATGTGGAGTCGTGTGATCGTGTCGGATTAATACAAGCAATGCCAGCAGGTGATCAGGAGCGGGATTCCAAGGGACGTCAATGGGAACAACGTACAGAACTGATGCGTGATGCAATTATTTATAATCGTAATAATCCGAGTATTTTGTTTTATGAATGTGGAAATAAGGGGATTAAGCGTGAACATATGTTGGAAATGAAAGCAATACGTGATAAATATGATCCTTATGGTGGACGTGCTATTGGTTCTCGTGAGATGCTTGATATTCGTGAAGCAGAATATGGTGGTGAAATGCTTTATGTTAATAAGAGTAGGCATCATCCGATGTGGTCAATGGAATATTGTCGAGATGAAGGATTAAGGAAATATTGGGATGATTATAGTTATCCGTATCATAAGGAAGGTGACGGTCCTTTACACCGTGGAGGATCTGCCAAGAGCTATAATCATAATCAGGATATGTTTGCGGTTGAATTAGTCCGTCGCTGGTATGATTATTGGCGTGAGCGTCCAGGGACTGGATTGAGAATCAATGCTGGAGGAGCTAAGATTATTTTCTCTGATAGTAATACACACTTTCGTGGAGCAGAAAATTATCGTCGTAGTGGTGTGACTGATGCTATGCGTATAGAGAAAGACGGGTTCTTTGCGCATCAGGTGATGTGGAATGGTTGGGTAGATATAGAATCTGAACAGACTTATATAATTGGTCACTGGAATTATCCGGAAAATACGGTGAAACCTGTATATGTAGTATCTACCGGGGAAAAAGTGGAATTATTTTTGAACGACCGGCTATTAGGTGAAGGAGAACGTGAGTATGATTTTTTGTTTACTTTTGATAAAGTGGCATTTAAACCGGGTAAACTGGAGGCTGTCAGTTATAATAAGGCTGGAAAAGAATTGAGCCGCTATGTCTTGACTACTGTTGGTGAGCCTACAAATATAAGATTGACAGCTATACAAAATCCGGAAGGTTTTCATGCCGATGGAGCAGATATGGCACTTATTCAATTCGAGGTAGTAGATAAGGATGGAAACGTTGTCCATTGGATAATCGGATTGTCAAATTTGATTTGAAAGGTGAAGCTGAATGGCGCGGTGGTATTGCGCAGGGTGAGGATAATTATATCCTTAGTAAGGACTTACCTGTAGAATGTGGAGTAAATCGTGTTCTTATCCGTAGTACAACGAAAGCCGGGAAATTGATACTTACAGCAAAAGCGAAAGGCCTTCCTGAGGCTTCTATAACCTTAGAAACTATTCCGGTGGAAAAAGTTGATGGGGTAAGTAACTATTTGCCACAAATGACATTGAAAGGACGATTAGATAAAGGTGAAACGCCATTATCCTCTTCATATAGAGATAAAAAAGTTAATATAGGCATTGTTTCGGCTAAAGCAGGTGCTAATAGCCAGAATGTAGCGAAAAGTTATGATGATGATGAACTTAGTGAATGGACTAATGATGGGCAGCTTAGTACGGCTTGGATTACTTATCAGCTTGAACGTGAGGCGAATATTGATGATGTCTGTTTGAAGTTAAGAGGGTGGCGTAAGAATAGTTATCCGTTAGAGGTATATGCAGGAAATACCCTCGTTTGGAGTGGAAAGACAGAACGAAATTTGGGATATATACATTTGAAAACAATGCCGATGCGTACGGATAATATAACTATCCGTTTGAAGGGATCTGTTAGTGTGAAAGATGCTTTCGGAGAAATTGTTGAGGTAGAAGATAAAGCATCAAATACACGCGTACAGGAAAAGGCGGATGAAGAACGTTATTTACCAATTATTGAGGTTGAATTTTTGGAAAATAGTAAGTTGAATTTTTAAAAGATAGAATAATAAAATGAGAAAAAATGTAATCACCCTTTTTGTAGGGATATTGTTACTGGGAATACCTATGGTATATGCAGGCAAACCTGTGAAGAATATGGATTTGTATCTTTGTATTGGACAATCTAACATGGCCGGACGAGGAAAACTTTCTCCGGCGGTGATGGATACGATGCAGAATGTTTATTTATTAAATGCCGAAGACCAGTTTGAGCTAGCAGTAAATCCTTTAAATCGTTATTCTACTATCGGAAGGGGACTTACCGGTGAATATTTGGGACCTGTATATAGTTTTGCTAAAGCAATGGCTTCTAAAAAACATCCGGTAGGCTTGATAGTAAATGCTCGTGGCGGTACTTCCATCCGCTCTTGGTTGAAGAGCACAGAAAAAACAGGTGGCTCTATTATAATGAAGCTTTACGCCGAACTAAGGAAGCAATGAAATATGGCAAACTGAAAGCTATTATTTGGCATCAGGGAGAGGCAGATTGTCAGTATCCTGAAGGATATAAAAAGAAAATAATAAAGCTAATGACGGATCTTCGTAATGATTTGGGAATACCTGATTTACCTGTCATTGTAGGACAATTGGCAGAATGGAACTGGACAAAGAAGCCTTATATACCTGAAGGAACGAAACCATTTAACGATATGATTAAGGATATTTCTTCTTTTCTTCCAAATAGCGCCTGTGTTTCGTCCGAGGGGCTAAAGCCACTGAAGAATGAGAAAGATCCTCATTTTGATGCAGACAGCCAAATAATACTAGGCAGACGTTATGCAGAAGCCGCAAAAAGATTATTAAAAAAATGATGAATTAGAAAGATTTGTGCAAAAAGCTCTCCCTTGTTTATCTGGAAATAAATGTATATCTAGCAAATAAGGGAGAGCTTATGATGGAAATAGTGTTTTAATATTATGTATTATTTAGTAGTAATATCGGTCCAGCGGCCGGCGAAACGAATATTTCCAATATTTCCTTGATATGTGTGGTTATTTCTGATAGATATTGCTTTTAATCCTGCTTTTAATGCACCTTCTTCTCCTTTAGCCATGGCATCAGATTGGGCCTCTTCTCCTTTTAGAGACGGATTTACGAATAATTCTACTCGATTATTAGTGTAGTCTACTTTTAATACGAGTAAATGGGTTTTCTTGAAATCGTATTCATTGGGAACTTCCGTACGATTCTTACCTAGTCCAACTGTGAATTTTAACTTGCCATTTTCATTACGATGTGCATATATGTTTCCGCGTGCACTACCGCCTACATGGTTAGCGATTAATGCTAAAAATTCACTAGGTTTTTTAGTTCCTAATTTTGAGAAGTTGACAAGGCAAGCAAGGTAATAACTACCTTGCCGATATGTTTTGCCGGATGATGTCATAGAATACACACTGGAACGTGTCCCTTTTATCCCATCCTCAAATCCGAATTGTATGGATGGACACCTTCCTGATATTCGGGGTAACTTAGTTCTTTTCCAATTATGGGACTTGATGTTGTTGCTGCTTTGGGATCTTTAGTATAGGCAGCACACCAAGTATTTTCTTGAATCATTGCTTTAGGCTCAATATATGCCGATTTCTCTAACTTGTCTCCGGTTTTATATCCATCAAGAAGATTGTTTTTGATAATCTGTGCATTGCCTGTCAGACTAAGGGTGATTAATGAGATAATTAAAATAATCTTTTTCATAATGCTATTGATATTTTAAGTGTTAAAATGCTAGTGCGAAGCGGTAGTATGAATTTGTTTTTAGATTGAGGGCAAGATAATTCTTTTCTCGATGTCCTTCCTCATTAAGTCCGGTATATACCCATATTGTTGACTCACTACGTAGTGTGGATGTCCAATAACCACTTCCGGAAGTTAATCGCTCCCATGAAGAATCCTGCCATAGCGTTTCTCCATCGGCTTTGGTTAAGCTGCTTGAGATAGTGGTATTTTGCTCTTGTATGATAAGTAGCTCTTTGACTGATGGAACATACCAACCGGTCGTGAATGATGGAGCCTGGACTGAATAGCTGGAAAGTTTCTCTTTTACAACAGAGTTGATATCTGCTCCAACAACATCGATGTCTGAATTTAACCATGCTTTGGTATCTTGGTAGCCAGTATTTGAAAACTCTTCTTCATTTGGAATTTTTTGCCCGTTGACTGAACTTGTACCGACTGGTGCAGGAAGAATGTCTGTATACCATGTCTTATTGCTAACACTGGATACGGTTCCCCATCTTTGTCCGGTTCCTTCGTTACGTTTTAATGCGTATACCAGTGCGTGCGTACATTCAGGATAGTCTTTTCTTATAGCTTCAGTGGTCCCTATTTGATAAATGACCCCAATGATTTTGGTTTTATCTTCTGATTCTAAATCTTGATCTGCTTTAATTAAAGTGCCATCTGCACAATAGAAATCTCCAATCTTCAGTTCGTGCTGTATTTTCTTTGTTCCACCATCAACAGTGTATGGTGCGTATGTTCCTTTTTCTATTCCTGTAATTGCGATTTCGTACTGCTTGTTCTCGCTTGAAATGAAAGTGCCATTTATTTTATAAGTAGTTGTAGGGTTTATCAATAAGCGATATTTATCTGTGCTTGGTTCATAATATGGTTGCACTTCTATATTCTCACTTTCTCCTTTGGTTAGCTTGAATGTTGGATTAGCAGCAGGAATGTTGTATGGAGCTATTGTTGTTCCTTGGTTTGTAAATTCATATGTGGTGGACGGTAACTGAATAACTACCATTGCCATTTGATGTTCTAATGTTAGATTGAGTGAGTAATTCTTACCGGATAGTTCAGCTTCTGCAGAGCCTGTCATCAAGTCATATTGGGTATATTCACTTCCACTCATATTAGCACCTATCTTCCAGTTACTTATGATTTCTGCAAAAGGGTTTTCAATGGATGCTTTAAAAGAATTGCTAACTTCCTCTTTATAAGGATAATATGCATAATAAGTGGCTCCTTCCAGTTCGCTGCTATAAAATAAAGAGCCATTTGCAGGTATCCATACATCGTGAGTCTTGTTGTAAATTAGGCATACATTATTAATTGAGCCTGCAATTTCTCCATTTTTAACGGCGAACAAACCTATCTGATCTTCGTTTTCGAATGTTGTTTTATATGTTTCATCTGTTGTTGCACGGGTTTTGCTACTATTATATATAGCTTTATCTGTGATATTAATTAGAATCTTATTTTTATCATTGTTTGAAAGAGTAATGTTCTCGTCTTGTGAACATGCCGCTATAAGTAAAGAGCATGCGAGTGCTATTGTATATACAAATATATTTCGTTTCATATCTTCTTGTTTTTTATATTTATTAGAAATGAGGGAAAATATTTCCTTATTTTTATTTTTCGGTTGATTGCGATTTTATATCTTGTGTCTCACCTGAGTTATTCCAATAGGAAGAATCAAAAGCGGTATCTGTTTCAGGAGCATCAGTTGTAGAGTTAATATTTCCTCCATTACCAGGTTGCCAATCTGTGATGCCACTTTTCTGTGATGGTAATACTAGGATTTTCTCCTTCTCCTCCCAGAGTAACCGTGTATAGGTGTCTTCTAATTGCTTTTCTAATGTTATATTATCTAATTGTTTTCTCATAAAAAACCCCATCGGCTACCACTTCTATTGTAGTTTGTACTACTTCTTGAGGTAATAAATTAATTGTCGAAGTTGTTGATGTATTGTCATTCACTAGTACACTTACATCTTCGCTTTCTGTTCCTAAAGAGGTTGTGCCATTTGAGGTGTTGAAGAATCCCTTTGTGATAAATCCTTTTAAAGTGTAAGAAACATTTTCGGGTTTACTCTCATCTTTATTTTTGAAAATCAAGCTAAGTTGGCTCAGTTGATGTGTAAATTGAAAATTGATCAGAGGATTACTTCGGGTAGTAGTGGCTTCGGCAAACAACCAATCGATATTGAGTTGATTAGTTGCGGTTTGATTTTCACTTTTGGTGTCTACTGTAACAAGCCCTCCTGCTGTACCGTTGATACCGGTGTAAGGGTGATATGCAGTCAGTGAGACTTTACCATTTCCTTTGATATAAATATCATTATGGTCACCTACAGCAGTAAAAAGTTGTTCGTTTTCTCCGGAGCATTGATATAAGATATTAGTGCTTCCTGTATCCCCTCCGGTAACGGATACACCTATACTTTCTCCCTGACCCCACATGGAGCCGTGGTAGCGTGTTTGAGGACTGCTTATACTTCCCCAGATTTCAGCTTTTGCACCAGGGGTATCTGGTCCACCATATTCATTGCTGTTGCATCCGGTGAGAACCAGTATTCCTAGTACTACTGTTAAATACATGTTTTTCATAAATGTTACTGTTTTATATATAAATAATGTGGTTGTTATATATTCCCTGTTTATTTATAGGTCTCTCTGACTTTGTATAGAGCAAAGGTATGCGATTTGCTTATAATGTACCTTGACGGCTGTACATTTCCATGTACCCCAGTTCAAACATGCATAAAATGCCATATTCTTAGGGATTTTGTGCAGGATTTTTCGATATTATCGTTTATATTTGCGTTATTCTTTAAATCAAAACACCATGTGGAGTGCCCGTATAATCCTAATTCTTTTGCTTTTTTGCAGTCGAGTAGCTGCTTTTGATGTTTTAAATATCAGTACTATCACAGATCGCAACGGTTTGTCACAGAATACAATTAGATGTATGATGCAGGACAGTCATGGGTTTATGTGGATGGGAACAATTAATGGCTTGAATCGTTATAACGGAAAGGATTTTGTTGTGATACAGCCGGGAATTGCCACCTCTCAATCATCACCGGATAGTAGAATTCGCAGTATTACCGAAGATAAACATGGCTATATTTGGATACGTACTTTCTCAAATACTCTTTTCTGCTATGATATGAAATTGGAAAAAATTGTTGATTATGATCCGCAGAATACTACTAAGATTTTTAGCCAAATAATGGTTACTTCTAATGGTGATGTGTGGATGTGGGGAGATAAAGGATGTTGTCGTGTGAGCCACATAGATGGAGAACTGGTTTCTTGGAGACCGACAGAGAAGAAATTGCGGGATAAGTCGGTGACATTTATCTTTGAAGATTCGGATCGTAGAGTTTGGATAGGAGCTGATAAAGAATTGTTCATGGTAGCTCATGATAAGGTGAATACAATGTTGGAGGGAACAACATTTTGGGGCGCACAGGAATTAGATGATTTGTATTTTATAGCTGGAGATCGTATTCTGATTTTTGATAATTTGCGGAAATATTTCTTGCCTGCTATTTTATTTGTTCCTACACAAACGGAACCTGCGAGACATGCCCGCTCATGTGTGTTAAATGACGGATTGGTTATGATTGCTACAAATGAACGTATGTTTGTATTTGATACTATTAATAAAACATGGGTTTCCCCAGAAAGATTCTTTCAGGGGACAAGTCCGCGTAATGCGAACTTCTATATTGATAATAAGGGGCACATTTGGGTATATAATATGTCGGGAGTGCTATGGAGACATCATACTGATAATACGTTTGAGCCTTTGACATTGATTCCTGCTGATGTCCTTTCATTAATAAATCAGGAACGTTTCCAGATATATCATGACTCAAGGGATATTATCTGGATAACTACATTTGGTAATGGTCTATTTGCCGTTGATGAGAATACGGGAAAAAAATGCCATTATACTGCCGATAAAGATTTATCCACTAATTACTTACTCTGTATAACTGAGGATACTTCTGGAGAAGTTTGGGTAGGTACAGAGTTGGGAGGAGTGAATAAGATCTCTTTAACCAATTATCCTTTTGATATATTTTATCCAACTCCTGGTGGTAATGCTGATAGGGATAATGCTGTTCGTTTAATTTATCAGGATGTAGAGGGAAGATATTGGTTTGGTACGCGTGATGGAAATTTGCAAGTTTGTGATTCTACTTTACATCAGTTATATAAGCATCGTATTACAGGTGGTTTACCCTTTACAATTGCTGAAGATACTCTTGGTTATAAATGGTTGGGAACAAAAGGAGGGGGATTATTAATTCTATCTCCTCAAGGAGACAGGATAATAAAAGAATATACGCTAAATGATCAGACCAGGCAATCATCTTCGAGCAATAATATCTTTACCATAATGCGCGATAGTAAAAATCGTATGTGGCTAGCAACTTTTGGTGGGGGGCTGCATCTTGCGGAAGGCTCCCGGGAACAGTTGAGGTTCAAGCAATTCAGTTTTGATAATAGACATCAGAATATGATGCGTTCTATTATCAAGATAAGACAGGGATTGTATGGATAGGAACCAATGATGGAGTTATTGTTTTTGATCCGGATGGATTGATAGAGGATCAACAGAATTTTAAGGTTTTGCATTTGTATGCTGAAGATCAACAATCTTTGGGGCACAATGAGGTTAAGGTTGTCTTTGAAGATAGTAAAGGGCGTATTTGGTTAGGAGCTACCGGAGGAGGACTTAATTTGTTAGTGAAAGGGGAATCATTAGAACAATCTACTTTTGAACATTATGGGGCAGATGACGGTTTATCCAATGAAACGATTCAAGCTATTTTGGAAGATGAAGAAGGTTTTATTTGGGTAAGTACGGAGAGTGGTATCTCGAAATTTAATTTAAATACTAAGCGTTTTGAGAATTTTATATTCTCAACAACCGCCATGCTGCTATATTTAATGAGCTGTCTTGTTGGAAAAAAAAGAATGGAGAATTGATGTTTGGCAGTTATAACGGAGTATATACATTTAATCCATCCGGTATTACATTTGATACATATGCTCCAAAAGTGGCAATTACCGGTTTCTTGATTAATGGAAATCCTGTGACACCGGAAAGCCTGGATTCTCCTTTGACTGAGAGTATTATCAATACCCGGAAGGTGGTTCTGGCATATAATCAGAATTCCTTTAATTTGGAATGTACGATGCTGAACTTCCATGCTCCCGAGCTTAATCAATATATTTATTATTTAGACGGATATGAGTCTAATTGGAATAGATCATCACGTAATAATGTAGCTGCATATAGAAATGTTCCTCCGGGAAAGTATCTTTTCAAAGTGAAAGGATGCAATAGTTTCGGAGTTTGGAGTGATCAGGAAACAACTTTGGAGATTATAATTCTTCCACCTTGGTGGGAGTCTACTGAAGCTATTCTTTTGTATATTGTCCTTGGGATAATCATCATTTATTTTACATCGAGGCTTGTTCTCAAGATGCATCGTCTGAATATGGCAGTGGAGGTCGAGAAACAATTGACCGAGTATAAATTGCGTTTTTTTACGAATATATCCCATGAGTTTCGTACTCCGTTGACGATTATTCGTGGGGCGATTGAGGATTTGGTTAATCAAAAAGATCTGCCTTCTTCTGTAAGTAAACAGTTGAGTCTGCTTTCAAAAAGCTCGGGGCGCTTGCTCCGATTGGTAGATCAGTTATTGGAATTTCGTCGTTTACAGAATAATAAGATGGAACTAAAACTTGAGCGAACAGATACGAAACGCTTCTTTTATGATATTTATCTGACGTTTAAGGATATGGCTGCCAGGAAGCAAATAGAATACCTGTTTGAATCTAATAAACCTGTACAGACTATGCTACTTGATAGGAGTAAAATGGATAAGATTGCTTATAATCTTTTGTCCAATGCTTTTAAGAATACTCCAGTAGGGGGTAAGATTGTGATGAAACTTGACTTTTCAGTGGTAAATGACACCTTTACGATGAGTGTTTCGGATAATGGTCCGGGAGTGTCTGTTGATAAGCAAAAAATGTTGTTCGTACGTTTTGAACAGATTCATTATGCATCGGAGGGAACTGGTGTCGGATTACATTTGACCGCGGAATTGGCTAAGGTACATAAAGGACAGGTAACTTATGTGGATTCGCTGTTGGGAGGTGCTTGCTTCTCACTTACTATCCCGATGTCGGATGAAAATTATGACCCTGCCGACATTATAGAGACTATAAAGGAAGATAAAGAAATTGCGATGACGGAACTGACTACTGATATATCTATTTCAGAGGAACGTGCGGCAGAAATTCTAGGAACATCGGTAAATAAACCTTTTAAAGAATATAAAGTGATGGTGATTGATGATGACGATGATGTCCGTAACCTTATTGAAGCTCAACTTGGGAAGTATTTTACTGTGTCGACGGCTTCTAACGGAGTAGAGGGACTTGAAAAGTTAATAGGGGAACAGCCGGATATTGTGGTTTGTGATGTGATGATGCCAGAGATGGATGGGTTGGAATTTACAAAGCGTTTAAAGGCCAATTTCAACATTAGTCATATTCCTGTAATCTTATTAACGGCTTATTCATCTGAGGAACATCAGTTGAAAGGTATTCAAGCCGGAGCGGATTCTTATATAACGAAGCCTTTTAGTATGAAATATTTATTGGCTCGTATTGTGAAATTGGTTGAACAACGTGAGAAATTACAACGAAAATTTGCTACTGAGCCGGGTACGTTACAGCCGCTGATAAGTGCCACTGACAGGATAAAGCGTTTTTGGATAAAGTAAATGCCATCGTAGAGAAGAATATGGGTGATGCTGAGTTCAAACTTGAATCGTATACTTCGGCATTGAATATCGGACGTACTACGTTTTATAACAAGCTAAGAGGTATTGTAGGTTGCTCTCCTAATGAGTACGTGCGAGTACTTAGAATGAAGAAGGCTGCAGAACTGTTGCTAACGACCGAAATGAATGTATCAGAAATTGGTTTTCAGGTAGGTATTAATGACCCCTTTTATTTTAGTAAGTGTTTCAAGAATTCATTTAGTAAATCTCCTTCTCAATACAGGAAAAGTGCAGGGAAGTTGATACCGAGGAAAATATGAACGGAGAACTTTCTTGAATATCCATGGACGACCGAAGCTGGCACGGCCAATCATCACTGCATCTACTCCATAGCAGTCAAAACACTCTTTGTAGCTGGAGACAGATTAGTATCCTCAGGCATTATAGGTGAATCTTTATTAGTAAGGATATGATACACAGTGGCTTATGTGTGGCGTTCATTTATTAATGAACGCCTGTAGTCTCTTAGGACTTGACAAAGGCTTTTTATGTTGTATATTTGTAGATGTGAAACATAAAACAACGAATAAAAAACTAAAAACGAATGAAACGATTCTTATCTTTTGCCGTACTCGCTGTGATGTACTTCCCCGGATGTACAACTAGTAAAAATGCAGTGCGTTGTCTGAGCCGATGGATTAAAGACTGCAACCCGTTGGTCAAAGAACTTATACCAACAGGTTACTTGCCGTATAATCATCGGTATCTGACTGCAAAACAGTATAAGATTATAACAAAACATCTAGGAGATCCTTATGAGGATTAGGGTATAAGTAACCCGCCAATGGGCTTGAGGCTGCAAACTTCTAGGAGTTTTGCAGCCTTTTTTGTTGTATATATTCGATTGCTTTCTATGGAAAAGGGAAGTTAGAGTTTATAATAAACTCGGATACCGTTTATAATAAACGGTGCAAGAATTTATTAGAAACGTTGACGGGGATTTGATATAAAAGATCAGCTTTTTTCTGTGTAAGGGGATGTTTCTGACTTGAATTTTGTTTTGTTACACATGTGAAGTGGTAAAATAATGTTATATAAATAATATGTACTTCTTAGTTGGTACACTTTATCGGGCTGATGCAAATCTAATACGGGAAAGTGCGTATTGTGGAATATAGTATTCAATTTGTGTATTGATAAGATGATAAATAGTGAATAACATGATATTTAAACTAAAATGTATAACAAACTGTTTGTTTGGAAACGATAGGCGGCAGGCACTTAGGCACTTCTAATAGAAGGTGCCCGGTGGATAGGTAAATCCACTCTTGTGGAAGAGTTCACAAAGAATGAATACCGAAGCTATCTTTTGATGGATTTCAATAAGGTAAGTGACTCGGTTGGGACTCTCGCTGAATGAAGACAGGACTTATGTGAAGTACTATATGGGTGATACCGGGCTACTTATCCTAAAATGTAAAACTTTTCCAATAGAGGTAAAATCGAATGACAAGTATACCATTTGTTCGCTTATCAGGTTCAACGAGAGTTTTATCAGCGCATAGGAGAATGCTATGTGATTCATCCTAGGAACCTATGCGTAAAGGAAGGGATAGTGTGTCTGCCTATATGGCCTCCTGTTTGTGATACACTTCAAAAACACAAATTAACTCCTGTGGAATAGAAAATAAACCGGATGAATCTGTTCTGCAAATGCGGACTGAAACAGGAGTCCCATCCGTTGGCAGGTTCAGTATCTTGTAGAACGCTGATTTACAGAAAAAATAATTAATTCATATAGAACGCTGTCTAATAGATGTTTATGCCTAAGTAATTGTAAGTTTCAGGTTGTTAAAAGGAGACATAAAAGGGACAAAAGGGGACTGAGCGGTATCTGCCCTGTTATATCTTTGCAGAGTCATTCAAACAAAGAGAATGACAAATAGATAACCTTTATTTTTTTAACCATTTAAACTTTAACAATTATGGCTTTAGAGTATGTAGTAACAAAACGTGTGTTCGGTTTTGACAAGGACAAAAACGAAAAGTATGTAGCAAAATCGGTTCGTTCCGGTAAGGTGAATTTTGCAAAGATGTGTCGCAAGGTGAGTCAGCTTTGTGGTGTCCATCGTAAGGTGGTTGATTTGGTGGTCAGCGGTCTGGTAGATAAAATGGCCGAGGATATTGACGATGGAAAGAGCGTTCAGTTGGGTGAGTTCGGTATTTTCAGTCCTACTATCCGTGCCAAGAGTGCGGATGATGAGAAAGATGTTTCGTCCAAGTCGATCGTTCAAAGAAAAATTATTTTTTATCCGGGAAAAATCTTTAAGGATACGTTGGAAGATATGAGTATTACCCGTCGTGTGGAGATTGAAACGGATTATACGGATGGAAGTAGTAACGGTGGTAATAATGGCGGTAATCCTGATTCCGGTGATGATGGTAAGGGAGATAACGGGGAAGCACCGGATCCGGCTGCATAATTTAGTTAGTTTTGTCTTAAAAGTGTTTTTAGAGTAGTAGTGATGCACAGAGAATCGATTTATGATCGGTGATCTGTGCATCTTTTATTGTATATATGTCAGTAAAGCATTTCTTTTTTAAACCATACTCCAAATACTGGATCTGCAAGAACTATCTCTTTTCCATTTGTCTCTATGAGCTCCTTTTGTAGTAATGCATTTTTTAAGCGGACAATATTGGCCGATGTTCCTAAATTGTATTTTGAAATGACTTCTTTGCTGCTGAATTTAGTGTGTATTCCATCAACAATCGCTTTTAGAAAATTCATTTGATAGGCAGAAAGGTTTTCTGTTTCACTTTGGAATAGAATATTGTTTTGGTCGAGTAAGTCTTCCAATGCATAAGTAAGTTGTTCTGTGGTTGCTGTATTAATGGTACGTATCCAAAGTAGCCAGGAAGTTGCTGTACATAAGACGAATGGTTGTCTACAAGGCGGCAGATTTCTTCTGCAAGTTCGGGAGAAATGTGTTTTCCTGTATTTTCAAATCGTTTGCATATATATTCAATCCAGTATTTTGTTTCTATTTTTGTGAGATAGATAGCATCTCCAAATTTATAGAATGGTAAATTTTTCTTTTCAAAGAGTTCGTTCATTAAATGTTTTTTACTTCCGAAAAGACAATATGAGACATGTTGTTGTAATTGCCATACGCTACGTAGCTTTTTCTGAAATGTTTTGGAATCTTCGAAATCTGAAATTTGTTGGAACTCATCAATGCAAATGACTATCTGTATCTCTTTCTCTATTGCAATTTTTTCGGGTAACTGTAAGATGTCATTCTCCGTATTATTTTGCATGTTATACTCGAATGATATAGAGAAATCGTTCATCGGATCTGCTCCGATAGAGATTTTGGGATTGATGTGTGAGAGGAATTGTTTAGTATTCTCTATCCATTCCTCCCATTTGGAAGAAGTTTGTTTTAAGATAGAAGTGGCAAAGAGACGATAAAACTCATTTTCGGTGCGACAGGAAAAAATGTCTATGTAGACCACTTTTCTCTTGTTATCTTGTGATAGCTGGGCTACTTTCTTAACTAGTGATGTTTTTCCCCATCTTCTAGGAGAAATAAGCACTGTATTTACACCATGTGCAAAGTTTAGGAGTAAACGTTGAGTCTCTTTTTCGCGATCTGTAAAGTTATCTCCGGAAGTGGCTACACCAAAAACAAACGGCTTTTCCATAACTATTCTTTATTATTCTTATTGGGCAAATATAGTGATTCTTTGAAATACTAACAAGTTTGTTACTAACAATGTTGTTACTAACATACTTGTTAGTATTCTTATAAGAATAAATGCGAACATAAAACAATTTGATTTGTTATTTATAGTAAATGGATCTAAGTGAAGATGGTTTTCTTGCATTATGATATTAAACATCTCTTTATATCTATTTTTTAAGGCGATTGTTTGACTATATGTCAGTTTAAACCTCTATATTTGTATATGTGAAGTTAACCGAAGAAAAAATCACTTATTATTGGCTATGATGAAAAAGGAAATTAAATTCAGTCTTGTTTATCGGGACATGTGGCAATCTTCCGGTAAATATCAACCTCGGGTTGATCAGCTTGTACGTATCGCTCCTTTGATTATTGAGATGGGCTGTTTTGCCAGAGTTGAAACGAATGGCGGTGCTTTTGAGCAAGTGAATCTGTTGTACGGCGAAAATCCTAATAAGGCCGTCCGTGCTTTTACCGCACCTTTTAAAGAAGCGGGTATTCAAACGCATATGCTCGATCGCGGATTGAATGCGTTGCGCATGTATCCGGTTCCGGCAGATGTGCGTAAACTGATGTATAAAGTCAAGCATGCGCAAGGAGTGGACATCACACGTATTTTCTGTGGACTGAACGAAACAAGAAATATCATTCCTTCTATTAAATATGCTTTGGAAGCAGGTATGATTCCGCAGGCAACTCTTTGTATCACCTATTCTCCCGTACACACTGTTGAGTATTATGCCCGAATTGCCGATCAACTGATTGAGGCCGGTGCACCTGAAATATGCTTGAAGGATATGGCGGGTATCGGTCGTCCGGGTATGTTAGGAGAATTGGTCAGGACTATCAAGGAGAAACATCCGGATACATTGATTCAATATCATGGTCATAGCGGACCGGGATTGTCTATGGCTTCTATCCTTGAGGTTTGCGAAAATGGCGCGGACATCATTGATGTAGCTATGGAGCCTATGTCTTGGGGCAAAGTGCATCCGGACGTAATCTCCGTGCAGGCTATGTTGAAAGATTTAGGCTTCCAGGTTCCCGACATAAATATGAAAGCATATATGAAAGCTCGCGCTATGACGCAAGAATTCATTGATGATTTTCTGGGTTATTTTATGGATCCTACCAATAAATATATGTCTTCTCTTCTACTGAAATGCGGTTTGCCGGGTGGTATGATGGGTTCCATGATGGCAGACCTGAAAGGAGTGCATTCCGGTATCAATATGATATTAAGGAGTAAGAATGAGCAGAACTTAGTCTGGATGATTTGCTTGTGATGCTCTTTGATGAAGTGGAATATGTATGGCCTAAGCTGGGTTATCCTCCTTTGGTAACTCCTTTCAGCCAGTATGTGAAGAATGTTGCATTAATGAATCTTATGCAACAGGTAAAAGGGGAAGAACGCTGGACAATGATAGATAACCACACTTGGGATATGATTCTGGGTAAAAGTGGACGTCTTCCGGGTAAGCTCGCTCCGGAGATCGTAGAATTGGCGAAATCTAAAGGATATGAATTTGTCGATACCGACCCGCAGTTGAATTATCCGGATGCTTTGGATGAATATCGGAAGGAAATGGATGAAAATGGCTGGGAATATGGAGAGGATGACGAGGAACTGTTCGAACTGGCCATGCACGATCGCCAATATCGTGATTATAAGTCCGGCGTTGCCAAAAAGCGTTTTGAGGAAGAGTTACAACATGCAAAAGATGCGGCTATGGCAAAGAACGGCTATTCAGAAGAGGAAATTAAGAAATTGAAGCGTGCCAAGGCGGACCCGGTCATTGCTCCTGATAACGGCAGGTACTTTGGGAAGTTTCCGTAGAGGCCCATCCATTGCTCCATTCATCGGACGTAAATATCAGCATGACGAAGTCTTTTGTTATCTTTCTACCCCGTGGGGAGAATATGAAAAGATTCTGACCGGATTTACCGGACGTGTGGTGGAGGTATGTGCACAGCAAGGTGCTAATGTGCATAAGGGAGATGTAATCGGTTATATTCTGCGGAGTGATATTTTTGCGTAAGCCTTTTTATAAGAGCTAGGGTATAGATTACCCAATAAAGAATTTCAGGCTGCAATCTTTTATGAGGTTGCAGCTTTCTTTTGGTATGAATTCGATGGAGGGACGTTATTAGTGGATACACAGAGGATCGATTCATAGTCGGTAATTTGTGTATCTTTTTTGTTTATGACTGACTTTAATTCCTCAAACTTGCAAAATCGTTTCAATCGTTTCACAGAACCTTTCACACCCTATTTTTTGTTCTCCAAGTATGATTTAATTTATTTTCTAACTTCTATATTTGTCATCAGAAACGAACGACAATGAAACATGGTATCTATATATTGACTATTCTTATGGCTTTATTAAGCTTCCAGAAAGTGGGTATGCTTCGATTCCATTTTTCGCTGTTGCGAATGATACAATCCGGCGGGCAGTGATATGTTTTGATGCGAATGAAGCGAAAGTGGATCTTAGTTATAAAATTAATAATCAGGTAATTACAATTTTAGATTCTTTGCTTCTCGGAAACTTGAATACGAAATATATAACAGCGCTGAATGTGGAAACTTTTGTTTCTCCTGATGGTGATGAATCTTATAATAGAAGTTTGGCTGCTCGGAGAATGATTCGATAAAGGAATTCTTACAACGGTATAATTCGGATGTTGGTGTTGATAAGATTCATTTTTTTCAGAGGGAGAGGATTGGTCGGAGTTTCGTAAGTTGGTGGCATCCGACTCCAACTTACCAGATCGGGAAGAAGTGCTGATATTGATTGATTATCATAAGAATGATGTCAATAAACGGAAGCAACTGTTGCGAAAATTGAATCGGGGAATTGCTTACCGATACATTGCTCACAATATCTTTCCAGAACTGCGGAGATCGGTTATTACGATTGTCGGAGAAACTTCGAAATTAGGTAAAGAGGCTTTTGAACCGGTATCTTCTGTCTCCGGGTTGTTTGTTTCAAAGCAGGAAGAGGCGCTTCCGAAAGATCAACCTGATAAGCCTGTGGGAGAAAGTGAAAAAAACAGGCCTGTGAGGTCGATATATCGGAGGCAGAAGGCCGGTGAAAAGCCAAACTGTACTTGCAGTGAAGAATAATCTGTTATATGATTTGGCATTGGCGCCAAATATAGAAGTGGAAATTCCGATAGGCAAGAGGTGGTCTTTGAATACTGAATATAAATGTCCGTGGTGGCTGAATAGCAAACATGATTTCTGCTATCAGCTCCTTTCGGGAGGGATGGAAGGACGTTGTTGGCTGGGAAACCGTCAGAAGCGTGACCGATTGACCGGACATTTTATCGGACTTTATGCTGAAGGCGGGATATATGACTTCCAGCTGCGTGGAGACGGCTATCAAGGTAAGTATTACGGAGCTGCGGGAGTGACTTATGGATATGCACGGCAATTGGCACGGCATTTTTCCCTTGAATTCAGTCTTGGCATAGGGTATTTGACAACAGAATATAAAAAATATACTCCTTATGAGGGAGATATTGTATGGACAAATAGTGGACGTTATAACTTTATTGGTCCTACCAAGGCGAAGTTTCTTTGGTATGTTGATAACAACAAAGAGATAGGAGGGCGTAATGCGAAATACAAGATACGGGTTTCTTGTGCTTTTGTCCTCGCTGCTGATGCTAACTGGATGTAGCCGTCGCGATATATTGGATGATTATCCCGTAAGTGGGGTAGATATAAAGCTGGATTGGGATGGAGTGACAAATCAACTGCCGGAGGGAGTTCGGGTGATTTTTTATCCGAAGAACGGAGATGGCAGGAAGTAGATAAGTACCTTTCGGTACGAGGTGGAGAAATGAAGTTCCTCCGGGACGGTATTCGGTAGTAGTCTACAACTATAACACGGAATCTATACGAATCAGGGGTGAAGAGTCCTATGAAACGATAGAAGCCTATACGGGAAACTGCAATGGTTTAGGGATTGAAGGAACGGAAAAGATGGTTTGGTCACCGGATTCATTGTATGTGTTGAATATAGATGAGCTGAAAATAGAGAAGAGTGAAGAAGTGCTTCGCTTAGACTGGAAGTTGGAATCTGTGGTGAAGAAATATTCTTTTGTAGTAGAGGCTAGAGGCTTGGAGTATGTTGCAACAGTGGTAGGAAGCATTGATGGATTATCCGATTGTTACTGTATAGGCAAAGGTCGTGGAGTATGTAGCTCACAACCTATCTACTTTGAGGTAAGGAAGGGAGACAATAAGGTAACGGCATCTTTCACCGCTTTCAAACAAGTAAAGGAAATGACAATGCCGACGCGAATGTCAACATCAGAGAGAGAAACTTCTAGTGAGAAAGGTGCTATAATATTAATATTGAAATTTGTCAAAACAGATAATACAGTTCAGGAAGCAACAATTGATGTTACTGAAATAATAGGTACACTTGAAAATGCTGGAACAGGGGAAGATGGAAAACCAACCCCACCACCGGAGATTGAGTTACCGCCTGATGATAAGATTGAGGTTGATAAGCCGGAAACACCACCGAATCCTGATGGAGGTGGAGGAATGGGCGGCAATGTTGATGGATGGGGACCCGAAGATAATGTTGAGTTACCCGTGAATTGAAATAGATGGTATAAACAAAATATAACAATATTATAAACTTTAAAAAATACAGTTATGAAGAAGATTTTATTGGCAGTTACAGCTGCTTTGGCAATTACGGGTTGCTCACAGAATGAAGAGTTTGACTCCCCTTCACAGAAAGCCGAAATTAATTTTAGTACAGCTGCTGTTACAAGAGCAACTGCTATGATTACTGATAATTTTAAGCAGTTTAAAGTGTATGGCTATGCGCATACAGGTGGATTTACTACTGAGACTGAAAGTAAAACTCTTGTTGAAGGAATTTTTAATAAGTCAGAAGACAAAAATGGTCAGAGAAAGATAGTAATAAGTTTTACTGGCCATCCGAAGGTAATGTAACTTTCTTTGGATATAGCCTGTAGCAGAAACAGGGACTACTTATACTGCTCCAGAAAGTTCTAAAGGATATCCTACAATCGTTTATACAGTTAATGATGATATTGCTAGTCAATCAGATTTTTTGGTTGCTGATAAGACTGGTAATGGAACTACTAATGTGGATGGTATTTCTTTAGGATTTAAACATGCTCTGACCCAGATTGCATTTAAGTTGAAAGGGAGTGATTCAAATGTTAATTACACTGTTACAAAATTAGTTCTGAAAGGGATTAACAATGTTGGAACATATAAATGGGGAACGAATACATGGGAGTCTACAACTGGAACGAAAGATTATACGATTGATATGGTAAGTTCTGCTGCAACATTTGTCGGTGATGGTGCAGATGCTGTCGAATTGACAGGTAATGATAAAGTGCTGATGTTGATTCCTCAAGCTCCAAATAGTGCAAAAATAGAGGTTACATATACTGCTACTGATAAGACAACGAATATTGTGTATAATAATGCTCCTAAAGAAGTAAATGTACCGACTGACCAGTGGGAAGTGAGTCAAAGAATTGTTTTCACTATTGCTTTAACCCCTGGTAAGATCATGAATATTTCAGGTGAGGTTGTAAACAATGGTTGGGCTGATAAGGAGCCTCAACCGGATGATCTTAAGTAAATATAGATACTGTTCTTTCATATAGAGTTAAATAATTATATTAATAAAAAGCAGCATGAAGTATTCACTTTGTGCTGCTTTTGTATATAATATGGGTTGTCTTATAATTGGTTCGTGATAGTAAAAGGTTTATTTTCACTTTTCTCTCTTTTTTTATGGCAATATGAAAGATTTCATATATTTTTGCTGGCAGCATAAACAAAAACAAACACAGTCAGCGTATGCCATCTATTTGTCAAGGAACCTGGGATTGTCAGATATGTCCAAAAGCGGTAAGTAATGCCATTACTCATGTGATTTATCAGCGTGGTTTTCATAAACCGGCTCAAAAGTGTGAAGAAAACCTTATCCTTTTTTTGATGAAGGGAGAAATACTGGTCAATAGTAAGGAATATGCGGGGACAATGCTTAAGGGAGGTGAATTTATCCTTCAAGCTATTGGTTCTATGTTTGAGATGCTTGCTATGACTGAATGTGAGTGCATTTATTATCGTTTTATCCAGCCCGAACTGTTTTGTGACTTCCGTTTCAATCATATCATGAAGGAAGTATCTCCTCCACTTATTTATACTCCATTAAAAATAATTCCAGAACTACAATATTTCCTCAATGGGTCTATTACTTATTTGAAAGGAGATAAAGTCTGTCGGGATTTGCTATCTCTGAAACGAAAAGAATTAGCGTTTGTATTGGGATACTATTATTCCGATTATGATCTTTCGAGCTTGGTGCACCCACTCTCTAAATATGTAAACAGTTTCCAATACTTCGTTATTCAAAACTATAAGAAAGTAAAGACAGTGGAAGAACTGGCACAATTGGGTGGATATACTCTTAGTACATTCCGTCGTATCTTCAATAACGTCTTTCATGAACCTGTTTATGAATGGATGCTGGCGAGACGTAAAGAGGGCACTTTGGACGACTTGAACAACTCTAAATGTAGTATCTCGGAGATATGCTATAAATATGGTTTTGAATCTTTACCCCATTTTTCTAATTTCTGCAAGAAATCTTTTGGTGCCTCTACACGTAATTTACGTAGGCAAGACATTTCATAAATGCAACTATGTAAGATAATTGCGGTTCACCGGTTTCACCCAATTCTCTAAATGCCGATGAATAAGGTAACAGCGGGTGAAAGCAAGGGAGAAATTCAGGTGAAACTGAACCTTCTTGGTTTCACCTATTGAGTTTATTCATACCGACTGTTGGACATATAGCTCCAAGGTGTTGAATATATAGCTCCAAGATGCTGGATATATAGATGCAACAACTCAAGTATTAACACATGAGAACTAAGGTGTTAAGACTTGGCGGCCAAAGTATTACATCCGCACAGTTCACTCATTAATACCTGAAAGCGGATTTGCTATAAGCATATCCGGATTAGCTATAATGATATTTGTTTTAGCTCAAGGGATATTTTAATAAGACAGGTGAAAGCGGTAACGAATGATTTTACCTTATTTCAATCTTCGCTTTCACCCGTAATTCTCTCATTCATAACAGTTTTGGCTATAAGGTGAAATCGGTGAAACTTATGAATTAAAAGTTCATGTTACTGATCCGTATTAATAATAATTGTGATCTACTCATATATAAAGAAATCCCCTGTCGAACTAGCCGGCAGGGGATTCTGTCATTAATCAAATTAAGCTCTCGCTATTGAAATCTAGCAATTTCTAGTCTTTTAATTTTGCGATGATGAAGTCGCGGTTCAAGCGGGCGATGTTGCTGATAGAAATATTCTTCGGACATTCAGCTTCACAAGCACGAGTGTTTGTACAGTTACCGAATCCCAGTTCGTCCATCTTTGACAACATAGCTTTTGCCCGACGCAAAGCTTCCGGTTTACCTTGCGGCAGCAAGTTCAACTGGCTAACTTTGGCAGAAACGAACAACATAGCAGAACCATTCTTACATGCAGCTACACAAGCACCGCAACCGATACAAGAAGCAGCATCCATAGCTTCGTCAGCGATAGGTTTCGCGATCAGGATAGCGTTAGCATCCTGCGGAGCACCTGTGCGTACGCTTACATAACCACCAGCTTGCATAATCTTGTCGTATGCAGTACGGTCTACCATCAAGTCTTTGATGACAGGGAAACCAGCCGAGCGCCAAGGTTCAACAGTGATGGTGTCACCGTCGTTGAAACGACGCATATAGATTTGGCAAGTAGTAGCACCTGTTGCAGGACCGTGCGGGTGTCCGTTGATGTAAAGAGAACACATACCGCAGATACCTTCGCGGCAGTCATGATCGAATACTACCGGTTCTTTTCTTTCGCTGATGAGCTGTTCGTTCAGAATATCCAGCATTTCGAGGAAGGAAGTATCACCGGGGATATCTTTCATTTGGTAGGTTTCAAAAGCACCTTTAGCTTTCGGACCAGCTTGGCGCCATACCTTCAGTGTAAATGATATATTTTTATCCATTTTCTTCTAATTCTTTTAAATGTTTAACTTCACCGATTAGCTCTTGTAGTTACGAGTCTGAACCTTGATAGCTTCGTATACCAGCGGTTCTTTGTGCAATACCGGAGCCTTTTCATCATCACCTTGATATTCCCAGCATGCTACATAGAAGAAGTTTTCGTCATCACGTTTTGCTTCTCCTTCTTCAGTCTGGTATTCTTCACGGAAGTGACCACCACAACTTTCGTTACGGTTCAATGCATCGTAAGCAACAAGCTCACCCATAGTGATGAAGTCGTACAGACGGATTGCTTTGTCAAGCTCTACGTTCATACCTTCCTTAGAACCGGGGATAAACAAGTTCGTTTCGAATTCCTTGCGGATTTCTTTCAGTTCGGCGATACCTTTCTTCAGGCCTTCTGCCGTACGTCCCATACCTACATATTCCCACATAACATGACCCAGTTTCTTGTGGATAGAATCAACAGATTCTTTACCCTGGATGCTCATGAACTTGTCGATCTTAGCTTGAACTGCTTTTTCAGCTTCAGCAAATTCAGGAAGATCGGTAGAGAAACGAGGAACAGTGATCTGGTCTGCCAGATAGTTCTGGATAGTGTAAGGCAATACGAAGTAACCGTCAGCCAAACCTTGCATCAATGCAGAAGCACCGAGGCGGTTTGCACCATGGTCGGAGAAGTTACATTCACCGATAGCGAACAGACCCTTGATAGTGGTTTGCAGTTCGTAGTCTACCCAGATACCACCCATTGTATAGTGGATAGCCGGATAAATCATCATCGGGTTATAATATTTCACACCACTGATTTCTTTAGCCAGTTCGCCCGGATTAACATCAGTGATTTCTTCGTACATATCGAAGAGGTTACCATAACGTTGAAGAACAACGTCGATACCCAAACGGTTGATAGCTTCAGAGAAGTCGAGGAATACGGCCAAACCTGTGTTGTTTACACCGAAACCAGCGTCGCAACGTTCTTTAGCGGCACGGCTGGCAACGTCACGCGGAACCAGGTTACCGAATGCCGGATAGCGGCGTTCCAAGTAATAGTCGCGGTCTTCTTCCGGAATATCACTTCCTTTGATTTCGCCTTTCTGGAGTTTTACAGCATCTTCTTTCTTCTTCGGAACCCAGATGCGACCGTCGTTACGGAGAGATTCAGACATCAAAGTCAGCTTAGACTGCTTGTCGCCATGTACCGGAATACAAGTCGGGTGAATCTGAACGTATGCAGGATTTGCGAATACAGCACCCTTGCGGTAGCAAGAGATAGCAGCTGTACAGTTACAACCCATAGCGTTAGTAGACAGGAAGTAAGCGTTACCATAACCACCGGTAGCGATTACTACAGCGTGAGCAGCGAAACGTTCCAATTCGCCTGTTACAAGATTTTTGCGATGATACCGCGGGCACGTCCGTCAACGATGACAACATCCTGCATTTCATAGCGGGTATACAGTTTAACAGTACCTACGTTTACCTGACGGCTCAATGCAGAGTAAGCACCCAGCAGCAACTGCTGACCAGTCTGGCCTTTAGCGTAGAAAGTACGGGATACCTGTGCGCCACCGAAAGAACGGTTATCTAGTGTACCACCATATTCGCGAGCGAAAGGAACACCTTGCGCTACACATTGGTCGATGATAGCGTTAGACACTTCAGCCAAACGATATACGTTTGCTTCACGGGCACGATAGTCACCACCTTTTACAGTATCGTAGAACAGACGGTAAACGGAGTCACCGTCATTTTGATAATTCTTTGCAGCATTGATACCATGTGCAGCGATAGAGTGTGCACGACGGGGAGAATCCTGAATACAGAAATTGAATACTCTGAAACCCATTTCACCAAGTGAAGCAGCGGCAGAAGCACCTGCCAGACCCGTACCCACAACGATGATGTCCAAACGACGTTTATTAGCGGGGTTCACCAATTTCTGGTGAGCTTTATAGTTGGTCCATTTCTCAGCCACCGGGCCTTCTGGAATTTTTGAATCTATCTTGATCATAATATTATTTACAATTTAATCATTTACAATTTACTATTTAGCAAGCACCGCCACAAATCAGTGTTTTCACGAAGAATACCACTACTACCAGTGCGAAACCGAGTACAACAATCGTAGAATAGATGTTAGAAATGCATTTCCAACGATTGATCCATACTTTGTTGTTCCATCCCAGTGATTGCATAGAGCTCCAGAAACCGTGAGTCAGGTGGAACCACAAAGCAAACAGCCAAACGAGGTAAAGAACTACGTAAACCGGGCTAGAGAAAGTCTGCTGGATGTGATAAGCACCGTTAGCGGCATAAGCCAGCGTCAGTGTATCAGCGTGCATGCCCATGTTGTGCATCAGTTCCGGCAACTGCATTTTTGCCCAGAAGTTGAAGAGGTGCAAACCAAGACCTACGATAACGATCAGACCCAGCACCAACATGTTTTGAGATGCCCATTCTACAGTTTTTGGTTTGTCAACCACTGCATAGCGTTCGCTACCACGCGCTTTGCGATTCTGCATTGTCAGCCAGAATGCGTAGATGATGTGAATCACAAAAGAGCGGCCAGTCCTGCGGTAGCCACTAACGCATACCAGTTTGCTCCCAGGAACTCACAAATCATGTTGTAACCATCAGCCGAGATGATTGCAACCAAGTTCATCGCCATGTGAAATGTTAGAAACAGGACAAGGGCGATACCGGTAACGCTCATCACCACTTTCCTTCCTACAGATGAATTACTTAACCACATAAATGATTGAATTTAAATTATTTAATTGTTAGAACTAAAATTTCGACGTTTTACACCTCTTACGGACTGCAAAAATAGGGGAAATAGATTGATTGAGCAAGGAATTAAAGAAATAATTCTTTAATAATGGATCAATGCGCCAATGTGTCAATATGCCAGCCAGTATGCGCGCATGGTGCAACTGATTGGCACATTAGTAGGATGGGACTGTTTATTGTACCTTTCCGATTTTCTCACCACCGGCTGCTTTTTTGCGTAAAGCGCGTGGGGTATCGCCAAAAGAGTCTTTACAGAAGTGTGCGAAATGAGACAGAGAGTCGAATCCGTATCTGTTACAGATTTCAGTGATTCGCATTTTGGTGTGCTGCAGGTCTTCCAGAATTCCTTCCCGTTTCTTTTCCAGTATCCATTCGTATACGGGCACACCATAGAGGTTTTTGAAAAGGCGGCGGAAAGTAGTGGTCGTATATCCTCCCAGATGCGCAAATTCTTCCACGTTCTTCACGTTACTGTAATTCTGCATGACGAAATAGTGGAAACTTTCCGTATAAGTGCTGATCGGATAGAAGAATGAACAGTTGGGGCAGCGGATAGAAGTTGGTAATCAAGAAAACCAGTTCTTTGCATTTTAAGTCGATATACTTGCTGCAAGGGTTTTCTTCAGCGAGGAATTCGGGCATACTGGTGACAAGGTGGTAAAGCCTTTCGCTCATAATCAGTGGAGTGTAGGTCAAAGGAGCTTCCGCCTGTTCCATCATTTCCTTATATCGGTCTTCGCAAAGCAAAGGCAGTTCGTTGAACCAGTAGACAACGTATTCAACATCTGTCAGTGCCAGTATTTCGACCTTGGAGCCAATAGCTTGCAAAACAATTTGTCTCTCGCGTAACGTTATTCCGGGATGCTCTTCGCTATTGATAAGTAATTCGCCCTTTATCATAAAAAGCATACAATTTTGCGTACACTTATCCTTGGGGATATGCTCTCCTTTAGGTAAGTTTCTATATACAAGGATATTCTCAACATTTTTTGGACATCCCGTACAGTTGGTATATTGTATGCAAAATGAATCTCCTGGCATGAGTTTTATGCGTGATTTATTATCTTAACGGAACAAAGATAGGCTTTTTTTGCGGAAAATGGAACTCTTTCTTTTATTTATGTTTTAGTAGAAACCTGCAAATATTATTCTTATCCCTTTGGATGATGTTAGAGAATTCAATATTTATCTGTTGTAAATTTCTGAATAGAAAACTTTATGTTGATTTTTGGAAGTATTATAGTTGTTTTTGAACATCTGTTTGCTTTTGATATGCGTATTTTTGCGATCTAAACGTTTTAATTATCAATCATTATGCTAATGCTAAGAAAAATTGTATTCTTCCTTTTTGTGTTTGTTGGATTATCATTGTTTGCACAACAAGACTATATGGTCAGTTCTTATGTGCGGGGTAATTTTTACAACCGTGGTCGTATTTCTACAGAAAGCTTGCGGGCAAGTAACGACCTTATTTTCTTGAATGTTCATCCTAATAAAGACGGATCATTGTCATTTGAGAATCCACGTGTATTTCAGGGAAAAGGGGTGACCACTTGGGAAGGTTTGATTAAATCGGTTCGTGCAAAAGTAAAAGGTACAAAAGTGAAAATACGTTTGGGTGCTTCCAGTGGCGAATGGAAAGCGATGGTGGCCGATGAGGCCGCTCGTACGACGTTTGCAAAGAACATAAAGACTGTACTGGAAAAGAATAAACTGGATGGCATTGATCTTGATTTTGAGTGGGCAGAAAATGAGAAAGAATATAAAGATTATAGTTTGGCTATCCTGAAGATGCGGGAAGTGTTGGGAGACAAGTATCTTTTCAGTGTATCTCTGCATCCTGTTTGTTATAAGATTAGTAAGGAAGCTATTGAAGCTGTTGATTTTATTTCACTTCAGTGCTATGGTCCTTCACCGGTTCGCTTTCCGATAGAGAAATATTGTTCGGATATACAGATGGTATTGGAGTATGGCATTCCGAAGGAAAAACTGGTGGCAGGAGTTCCTTTCTATGGTGTGACAAAGGATAATTCGAAGAAGACAGAGGCTTATTTCAGTTTTGTACAAGAGGGACTGATTACGGAACCTGCACAAAATGAAGTAATATATAAGGGAGAGAAATATGTGTTTGACGGACAGGACAATATCCGCACTAAGACCCGTTATGCGATGGAGCAAGGACTGAAAGGCATGATGAGTTGGGATTTAGCCACAGATTTGCCGCTGGATGATTCTAAATCATTGCTCAAAGCGATGGTTGAGGAATTAAGAAAATGACCTCCCCTACAGGTCGCAGAGTTTCCTATTGGGAGGTATCAGAAGGGATTTTTCATTATTGTTCTGAATGATAGAGCAACATGAAAGTAAATTCTACTTCTGATACATCTTCCTTTCTCAAGATTGTATAATCTGCTTCAGGTAATCCGAAGGCGAGACGCCAAATTCCTCTTTAAAGCATTGACGGAAATACCCCGTACTGTTCATTCCTACTTTATAGGCGATTTCAGAGATGTTGAACTTCCCTTCAAGCAATAAACGTTCTGCATTCTGCATTTTCACTTTCCGGATATATTCGTTGGTCGATAATCCTGTCAGTGCTTTCATTTTCCGGTAGAGGGTGGAACCGCTCATACACATCTTGTCTGAAAGATAGGTAATATCAATCTTCTCCGAAGAGAGGTTTTCTTCGATTAAAAGGGTGATTTTTTCAATAAATTCATTATCCAGCTTGCTTAGAGCTTCGGCGATTACGATACGTTTTTCTTTTAAATCTGCCTGATTGCCCGGAACGGATTGTGTCTGGAATTGAGCTATCAGTTTCTTTCTTGATTCCAGCAGATTATTGATACGGCTACGCAGCAGAGAAGCACTGAAAGGCTTTGTCAGATAAGAATCGGCTCCTACCTCATATCCTTCTTCTTTATCTTGCAGAGAATCTTTGGCTGTCAATAGGATGATAGGGATATGACTGGTCCGTACGTCCTCTTTCAATTGCCGGCAGAGAGTGATACCGTCCATGACAGGCATCATAATATCGCTGACTACGATATCCGGGATGCGGCTAAGAGCTTGTTGCTTTCCTTCTTCTCCATTGTAGGCGGTGAGTACTTCGAACGAATTTGCGAAGGACTCGGCGATATATTTCTGTATCTCTTCATTGTCTTCTACAATCAACAGGATCGGTTTGCCGGTATCCAGTGTGGTTTCTTGTGGATATTCAAGGCTTGCTTCCTGATTCGTATCCTCTTGAATCGGTTCTGTAGAATCTGCGTGTAAAGCATTGGGATAGATATTATCCGTCAATAGGCTGATATAGAAAGTACTTCCTTCGTTTTGCATACTTTCTGCCCGGATTTCTCCTTCATGCAGGGTGACCAGATTCTTTACTAGGGCCAGGCCAATGCCTGTACCGGATGCCTGATGTTTGCCGCTTTCCTGATAATAACGGTCAAAAATATGTGGCAGGGCTTCAGCAGAAATTCCATATCCCGTGTCACTGACTTTTATCTCCGTATAAGCAACTTCATTGCGCATTGTCTGATACAAACTTAGAGTGACGCGTCCCTGTTCCGTATATTTGATCGCATTGGAAATCAGGTTGTCCAAAACGATGGTAATGATTTCCTTATCAAAGAAAAGGAGCATTTCTTCTTTCTCTATCTGAATCTGGAAATCAATCTTGGTCTTTTGATTTAGTTCTTTGTATTTAAGCCCTATCTCATGGATCAGAGGAGCGATATTGCCTTTGCTGACACACAATTTCTTGTTTTGTGTCTCTGTCTTCCGGAATTCCAGTATTTGATTAATCAAGTTGAGCAACCGTAGTGCACTCTGATGGATGACAGATAACTTCTGGCTTGTTTTGCCGGAAGTGAGGTCTCTTTTTGCATATCTTCCAGAGGACCGAGGATTAAGGTCAACGGTGTACGTAGCTCATGGGTAATATTAGTATAGAACCGCAAACGTTCCTGGTTCAATTCCTGTTCCTGCTCATGGTTTTTCTTTTCCAAAGTATAGAGGCTTTCCAAATCCAGCTTCTTTTTATATGCATGCAGGATAAGATAAGTGATGCTGATAGATACCAAAATATAGATAAGCTTTGCCCACCATGTCAGCCAAAGAGGGGGATTGACACGATGGTAAGTGAAGTCGCTTCTTCCGGCCATTCCTGATTATGTACCCTTGCTTTGATGAGGAATTCATATTTTCCCGGAGGAATGTTTCGGAAAGTGACGCTGTTGTTCTCATTGACGGTGTACCATGAGTTTTCAAGCCCTTTCAGCATATAAACATATTCCACTTGGTTGACTAGTGAGTAGTTTTGTACGTTAAATGTAAGTCCAAAGCTATTTTGCGCATGACTTAGTTCTACATTCTGTCCTTTGGATAAATTGATAATCATGTCATTATTTTCCAGGTTGCTCAATCGTCCGAGTATTTTCATTTCTGTGATAACTGCTGCCGGAGCTGGTTGTTCGTTCATGGTGATATCGGGATTGAAGCAGCATACTCCATTGATAGAGCCGAAATAAATCCATCCGTTCTTGTTTTGTGTTACACAACTGCTTGAGAAACTTCCCGCCGGTACATCATCAGAGTGACCATAAGTTGTAAAAACAGTCTTTGCTTGTAACATAACAGCTGATCCCTTTGTTGTTACTAAACCAGATATTTCCTTTTTTGTCTTCTGCTATAGCGCAGATATTCGTATTGATCAAGCCGTCTTTCCGTTGATAAGTCTTATAATTCAGTTCATCGGTAGACAGGAAACAAACCAATCCCTCTCCTGTCCCTATCCACATTCTTTTGTGTTTATCCTGTATGATCTGATTGACGGTATTGGAACAGAAGCCCTCCCTTTGGACAAAGGTCTTGATTTGCTGTAGATCGGGCGTGTATACGCCAAGTCCGTCTCCGAAGGTCCCAATCCAGAAACGCCCTTTCTCATCTTGAGCTATAGAACGTACAAAATCACTGTGTAGTTCGCTGTTTTCAGTGTTGTAGTGTCGGATAATTTCCATGTTGAGGGGATTCAATACAATGATTCCTCCGCTATATCCTACCCAGATATTATGTTGAGTATCTTCGTAGATCGTACGGACATCCTGATTGTACTGTCCCATGAGGGAGATGGAACGAAACCTTTTATTCCGAGTGTCATAATAACTGATTCCTCCTTGAAAAGAACCGAACCATAGATTTCCTTTTGAATCCTGTAAAGAGGTCAATATGAAATTGGAAGGGATGTCTCCAGTCTCTTTTTTATAAATAGCAATACGCTTGTCCCCTTCAAATACATTGATACCACCTCCGTCTGTTCCAATCCATATACGTCCTTGTCTGTCGGTACAGAGACTGCTTGCAACTTTATTGTTCAGACTGTTTTCATTGTTGGGAATCGGAGAATAACTTAATGTTGTGAATAAGGGTGGCTTTCTGCTGATAAAGTTGATTCCTCCTCCCATGTACTATCCAGATATTGTCAAAAGAATCTTGGAATATACACCGGCACTTGCATTGGAAAGGCTTCGGCTATCATCACCTTCCTGAATATATTCGAGGGAAATCTGTTCGGGTGAGAGAAACATACTTTGTTTGAGATCCAGTATAGTAATGCCATTAAGTTCGGAAGCAATCCAAAGTTTACCGTCGTTTAATTGTTTAATAGCCAATATCCGATTGCATAAAGCAGCATATTTATCATTTTTGTTATTCTTAAAAGTGATAAAGCTTTGATCGGTAGCATTGAAAAGAGCCAGGCCTTTATCTGTCCCTAGCCATATATTACCGTTTGTGTCTTTAGTGAGACATCGTACATCATTACCGGGCAGGCTCTTCGGGTCGTCCGAATGATTCTGGAAGTTTTTTACACTTTTATCTTTGAGAGAAAGAATACTGAATCCGTGGCCGACATGGCCGATGTATAGATTCCCGTCTCCTCCGTCCAACACAGTCCATGTTTGTTCACAAGATAAGGCGGGCACTGTATTCTTGTTATAATGAGTGAACTGCCCACTGTTAATGTCGAGATATTCTATACCTCTATAGTAAGTACTGATCCACAAGCCATCTTCATGTTGAGCAGAAGGAGCGATGTCCGTTACGTCATTCGTAATTAGGCTATGAGGGTCATCCGGATTATGTGAATAAGCTGTAAATACCTGTTTGTTGTAATTATATGCATTTAATCCGTCCCGTTGAGTCGCTATCCATATAATGGGACGTTTATTGTCAGCATATACCCGATTGAGTTCATTGCCAGTGATTCCCTGGCTACTTTGCGATAAGTCATTCTTATAATAGGTCATGAAACGGGTCCCGTCGAATTTATTAAGTCCTTCTTCCGTAGCAAACCATAAGAAGCCTTGTTTATCTTGTGCGATACTAATCACATAATTATTAGATAATCCCTGCTCAATACCCAATCGTTTGATAGAATGGGATTGAGCTATCAATTGAGAAACTGATAACAGACACAGAAAGAAAATAGAAGTAATGTGTTTCTTCATAACTCGTACTTATTCGTTTCATTTACAAGCTCAAAAATAGGAATAAATATTTTATTTAGAGTATGTAAATCGTGCATTGCACGATTTATGTAGCTTCTCTGCATGATTTTTGTCGGTTTATATAGTTGGAATCGTCTACATTTGTAATGTCGATTTGTCGATATTTTATATATTGAGAAGTCGTACCGAGATAATATTAATCATTAAATACTAATTATTATGAAAGCTAAATTGTTGCAAAGCACGGTTTTGTGGACTTTCCTTTCAGTAGCGACCTTGTTGGTTGGATGTAGTGACGATGAGGATTATAGAGATGTAGACGGACAATCTCCAACTCTTGAATTAACATCTGATCATATCCGTACATTGACAGGCTATGAATTCAAAATTGCAGGTAAAATTGTGGATAAAGATGGTATTCGTTCTATTAATCTACAATGTGCAGAGCTTTACTTGGACAAGACAATTGAATTGTCAACTCTTTATTCAGAATCATTGTATGAGTATAATCTGAATTATGGTTTCACTATTCCTGAAAAAACGAAAGGTGACAGTTTTACTATAAAGGTAACAGTTACAGATTTAGGTGGGCGTACAGCAACAAGCGATGTCCTGATTACGATGGATGGTGATTATACAGAACCAGTCTTGACTCCGTCTATTGGTCTTTTAAGTGATAATATTAATATAGTGTTGTCTGAAGGCACTTCTAAAACATTCCGGTTCACTGCACAAGATAATAAGGAATTGGATTATCTGGAATTGGCTGTTCCTGATTTGGAAATCTTGGAACGTCTGGATATTGAAGAAGGAGAGAAAAAAGGAACATTGAATACTACTGTTGTATTTCCTTCTGATAAGACTGGGACCTATACGTTGGTTATACGCGCTGTTGATACTTTTGGCAATGTTGCGGAAAAGAACTATTCAGTACTCGTTTCCAGAGTGAAAGATTATGAGAATATGTATCTGGTTGATTTTGAAGGAACAGACAGCAAATTGCTAACAGGCAATGACGTATGGGGAGTTCCAATGCCTATAGAACGAGTAACGAATTTCACCTATAAGGCTCGTTGTTATTCACCTGCTCCAAATACCCCGATCCGTTTCATTACAAGCAAATATAGTTTTAGCATCTGTTTTGGTGATGACAAAAATAATCCGGGAAAACTAACTGGCATTTCTGAAGATGTACAGCCGATTATTCTACCTGAAAAGAGCTATTATGAAATAAACTTTAATACAGAAGAAGGAACCTATACAGTAGAAGCTTATTCTCCGGGAACACCAATTATTGACGGACTTAAAATGGGATTCGTTGGCGGATGGTTTGATGGTGCCAAAGGCTGGGACGGACCTAAGAATGTCTATGAATTGACTCAAGATCCGGATAATCCGCATTGTCTCACAGCAGAATTGACTTGGAGTAAACAAGATTCTTTTGACGTGACAATCACTCCTTATGATGCAAATGGTGCTTGGTTGGAACCCGGTTGGCGTTTTGACGGTAAAAACGAATCATTTGCTACTAATACTAATGATTCATCTAAAAAGGTACCCGCAGGTAAATACACCTTTATATTTGATACACATCTTGTTCAGTCTAAATTACTGAAGAAATAATTAAAATAATACCATAAAAACATGAAACGATATCTATTTTTATTATTATCGTTCTTTGCGCTGAACCTTTATGCTCAGCAGGGAAATCTGACTGGTACTGCTATTGCAGCTAGTGATAAAGAACCAATGATTGGTTTGACCGTTCTGGTGAAGGGTACTACAAATGGTACTGTCACAGATTTGGATGGAAACTACACATTGACTAATGTTCCTAAAGATGCGACTATTGTATTTTCCATGATTGGATATAAGACACAAGAAGTCAAAGTCAATGGAAAGAATGTCATTAATGTAGTCATGGAAGATGATACACAAGCTTTGGATGAAGTAGTTGTTATCGGTTATGGTGCAGTGAAGAAGAGTGACTTGACAAGCTCTATATCTGCTATCAAAGGAGATGAACTGAAAAAACTGACTGGCGGTAATGCATGAATGCTTTGCAGGGAAAGATTAATGGTGTGCAGATTACCGGTGGCGGCGGTCCGGGTACTTCGCCTCGTGTTATTATTCGGGGGGTATCTACTGTCAATGGTTCTGACCCGTTGTATGTTGTTGATGGAATGCCGGTGGGAACCAATATCAATTTTCTTGACCAGAACGATATTGAATCCATGCAAGTGCTGAAAGATGCTTCTGCAGCAGCTATTTATGGTACACGTGTTCTAACGGCGTTGTTCTTATTACTACCAAGAAAGGTAAAAAGGGAGCTACCCAATTCGGTTTCTCAGCTTCTGCCGGTTTTCAGACGTTGAAGAAACCGGAGATGGCAAAAGCTTCCGAATATGAATATGTATTCAAAGCGCGTTATATTAATGATAATGCAGAGCCTCGTTATAACAGCAAGGAGAATATAACAGATGCGGAAGGTACTGACTGGTGGGATGAAAGCATGAAGAAGACAGCACTGATTCATAACTATAATTTTAATTTTTCCGGAGGTACGGATAAGTTGCTTTACTCTGCTAATATTGGTTATTTCGGACAAGACTCACAATACACTGTAGGTAACTGGCAAAAGCTGACAGCTCGTTTCAGTATGGAATATACTTTTAATAGTATAGTAAAAGCAGGTATTGACTTTACCCCGAAATATGAAAATTGGACAGATACTCCCAATTTATTGGGTAATATAATGGCTATGGATCCCACAACTCCGATCATGCGTCCTCAAAGTGAATGGACGACAAATGAATACGACAACTATGCCCGTTCCAGCAACAACTTGGTGTGGAATCCGGTTGCACAATTAGCTCGTATGGATAAACATAGTGATGAATATGGTTTATTAGCCAATCCGTATGTAAATATTGAACCGATTAAAGGTTTGGTTATTCGTTCACAGTTTGGTGTCAATGCCCGTTTCCGTATTTCAGATGAGTTTACTCCTTCTTTCAATATCGATACATTAGAGAAATCCGATTATAGCAAAGCATATCGTAAAACCGATAATTGGGTGGACTGGAACTGGACAAATACAATAAACTGGATTAAGAGTTTTAATCATAAACACAATTTGAATGTGATGGCTGGTTATACGATGGAACGTTTCCAGGAATATTGGCTGGAAGGGTCAAAAGAACGTACTCCTACCAATGAAGAGAACCTGCACTATGTTTCAGCCGGTACGCAGAATCCGCAGACGGCAGGCGTGAATGCCTATTCTTCATTGATCTCTTATCTGGGACGTGTGATGTATAATTACAACGACCGTTACTATTTGACTGCTTCTATCCGTGTAGATGGTTCTTCTAAATTCATGAAAGATAATCAATACGCTACTTTTCCGGCAGTATCTGCGGCATGGCGTATTTCAGAAGAGCCATTCATGAAAAACAGCATATCTTTGATAACTTGAAGATTCATGCAGGATGGGGACGTGTGGGTAATCAGAATATTGACAATTCGGCTTATCAGTCTACTATTGGAGCTGCCGATTATGTATTTGGTGGTAATCGTGAGATTGGTACAGCGGTAGGTTCGATTGGTAACTCATTGATTCGATGGGAAACTGTAGAAGATTATAATATCGGTATTGATATGGCATTTTTGAAAAACCGTTTGTCGGTGACTGCAGAATGGTTCCGTAAGGAATCCCATGATATGCTGCTGAAAAAAGATAATATGCTGATTTTAGGGTTCCCGATGTGGAATGGGCAGATGTGGGAGAATGTAGGTAAAATGAGAGCTACAGGTTGGGAACTTTCTATTAACTGGGAAGATCGTAAAGGTGATTTTGATTACGGAATTGGCTTGAACCTGTCATCAGTTAAAAATAAAGCTATCAAACTGTTGGGGTCTACTCCGATTAATGCCGGAAGTTTTAATGGAGATTATATTATACGTAATGAGGAAGGTGGTGAGATCAGCCGTTTCTATGGATATGTGGCTGATGGTATTTCCAGAATCAGACCGAAGTAAATGCACACACCGATGAATATGGAACAGTCATTCAACCCAATGCTCAACCGGGAGATATTCGTTTCAAGGATTTGAACCATGATGGTAAGCTGGATGATAATGATAAGACTTTCATTGAATGCATTTCCTGACCTTATGGTTGCATTAATGCCCGTTTAGCATGGAAGAATATTGACTTTGCAGCCAATTTCTATGGTACAATAGGAAACGATGTATACAACACGACTAAAGGACGCTATTCGGGAGTGTCGGGTGAGAATGTATATGCCGGAACCTACAATGCTTCCTGGCACGGTGAGGGAACAAGCTATGATTTACCCCGTCTGTCGTACAATGATGCCAATCAGAACTGGACACGTGTTTCTTCTTTTTATGTGGAAGATGGTTCTTACTTACGTTGCAAGCAGTTGCAGATAGGATATACGTTGCCAAAGAAATGGACGAAGAAGATTTCATTGCGTCTGTCTTTCTCGGCACAGAATCCGTTCACTATTACCGGTTACTCAGGAATGGACCCTGAAGCTGCTGCCTTAGGTACTGAAGGAAAAGTAACAGAGTCGGGTATTGATTGGGCAGGGTATCCTAACCCGCGTACATACCTTTTTGGAATCAATATGAATTTCTAATGCTATTAACAGAGATAAGAGTATGAAAAAATATATTTTAGGCTTGACTATAGCCGCTTCTACATTGTCATTAGCCGGTTGTTCGGATTTCCTGGATACGCCAGTACTCGGTCAGCAGGACTTGAGTGAGTATTTTGTGAATGAAGATCAATGTAAGCAGCAGATTACAGGATGTTATCAATCCATATTCTGGGATGATTGGTGGCAGGTACAGAAATTTTATTTGTGCGGTGATATGTGTACAGATGATATGTGGGTTGGTAATACTGGTGAAGATCAGGCTGCTTATGAAGATCTGGCATTTTTTACAGGTGACGCATACGGTGGAGGAGAATGTTGTCAGAACTTCTGGCAGTACCGTTACAAGGGTATATTGCGGTGTAACATTGCGATTGAGAGAATACCAGGTGTAGAGTTTGAGGACGAATCGTTGAGAGATCGTTATGTGGCTGAAGCTAAATTCTTACGTGCTTATCAATATTTTGATCTGGTGAGATACTTTGGTGGTGTACCATTGGTACTGGGGATGAAGATGCCTTCAGAGGTAGAAGGGATTCAGCGTGCTTCCACAGCAGAGGTGTACACACAGATTGAGAATGACCTGAAAGATGCTGCTAATGTATTACCTGTTAAAAGTGAATATGCCAGTGCCGACTTAGGACGTGCTACTAAAGGGGCAGCACAAGGTCTATTGGCAAAGGCTTATCTTTATCAAGAAAAATATGAGGAAGCGGAGGATATGCTGGAACAAGTGATGGGGTTGAATGGTCATGCATCACAAGGGTATGATTTGTTGGATGATTTTGGAGATGTGTGGAGTATTTCCCATAATAATAGTGTTGAATCACTGTTTGAAGTACAGACTAATAGTGATATAGCCTATAGTTTAGGACTTAGAATGCCTGTTGTATGTGGTTCCCGTGATGACGGTGGCTGGGCATGGGGCTTGCCGACAAGCAATTTGGAGACAGCTTTCAAGACAGCAGGAGATGACATACGTTTGAAATGGACTATTATTAAAGACAAAGCGACCAGTGTGCCGGGTGATACTCATTGGTCTTCTACTGTACCTTATTCGGTTTCTACCGATTCGCATAAGTCAGGTCGTGTGACTCGTAAAGTATACATTCCTTATGCCCAACGTCCTGAACCATACGATGCTTCTCATAATCCATTGAACTATCGTATTCTACGTTATGCGGATGTATTGTTGATGTATGCTGAAGTTGAAAATGTGTTGAAAGATGACGGACAGGCTCGCTGGGCTTTGAATAAAGTCAGAGAACGTGTAGATTTAGATCCGGTAGAATCCAGTGGCACTGAACTCCGTGATGCGATACGTCAGGAACGTCGTCTTGAACTGGCATTGGAAAACCAACGTCTGTTTGATATCCGTCGCTGGAAAAATGATAGTGGAAGTCTGTTATGAGTGATATTATGGGACCAAACGGTTCATTTGTGATATACAATACAAAAGAATCTACCGATGCGTATGAGCTTGGAAATCAGAAGGAAAGTAGCTCTAAGGGACGTGATTTCAAAGAAGAGCGTGACTTGGTATACCCGATTCCGACCACAGAGATTAGTCAGAGTAATGGTAGTATAGTACAGAATCCCGGATATAATTAATTAAATGATTATGAAACACAGAAATTTATTTATAGGACTTTCATGCATGGCGGCAGGGCTTTGCGCATGTAATGATGAATATACATTCGTGCCGGAATATGAGGTTAAACTACCGACCGATACCACTATCAATGTTACGATTGATGCCTCGACTGTATATCAGACTATCGATGGCTTTGCATCTTCCGATGCATGGGATATGGAATATGTAGGCAAATACTGGAGTACTTCCAATAAAGAAGCCATTGCAAAATTGTTATTTTCCCGCGAAGTTGATGAAAAAGGGAACTCGCAGGGCATCGGTTTATCGATGTGGCGGTTCAATCTGGGAGGAGGTTCGGAAGAACAAGGAGATGCGAGTGGCATTGTTTCAGATAAGAAGGAACGGCGCGTTGACTGTTTTTTGACAAGTGCAAATGGAAGTTATGATTGGTCCAAATCTGCGGGTCGGAGATATTTTATGGAAAAGGCTAAAGAGTATGGCTGTGAGTCATTCGTACTATTCAGTAATACACCTCCTGTATACTATACTTATAACGGACAAGCACGTTCGGATAAAGGGTCATCCAGTAATTTGAAGACAGAACATTATGGTGACTTTGCTGATTTCCTGGCTACTTGTGCCAAGCATTTTGTTGATGAAGGCTATAGTATTAGTTATATTAGTCCGGTTAACGAACCGCAGTACAACTGGAATGGTAATGAACAAGAAGGTTCGGCCTGGCAGAATACAGAAGTGGCAACGTTAGCAAAAGCATTGGATGCGAGTTTGACAGCCAAAGGGCTTTCCAATACCCAGATGTTATTAGCTGAAGCAGGAAAGTGGGACTATCTATATGGAAACGGTGATGCGGGAAGTGCCCGTGGCAATGTAATAGAGGCTTTTTCAATCCCAATAATACAAGTACTTATATTGGTAATCTTACGCATTTGCCTAAATTGATTTGCGGGCATAGCTATTATCTGGATACGAACTGGAGCAATATGTACTCTGTCCGTTCTTCTGTTAAGTCCAAAGCAGACCAATATGGTTTGAAGGTATACCAGACGGAGTGGAGTATGTTGAGTGAGAACTATGAAGATTATGCAAGCTATGGTGATGCTTCTTATATGGACTTGGCTTTGAGTATGGCAAAAGTGATTCATCAGGATTTGGCAACAGCTAATGTAAGTTCTTGGTCATACTGGACTACTTGTAGCCGTGAACGTTGGAGCCAGAAAAGCCGTTTTTATCTGATTCGTCTTTCTCCTGATAGCAATGATGGCGAAAGTTATGCGGATTTAGCTACTAATGGCACTTATAAAGCTAGTAAGAACCTTTGGGTACTGGGTAATTATAGTGCATTTGTACGTCCGGGTTATCAGCGTGTTGATTTGAAACTGGAGGAAGAGACAAAGGATTTCTTTGCTACTGCCTATATTTCACCGGAGAAAGATAAATTGGTAGTGGTGTACACTAACATGACTGATAAACGTGCGGAAATAAATAATACATTTGAAGGATTGGGCAAAGAAGTAGGTGAATTTGAACAGTATACTACTTCTGAAGCAAAGGATTTGAAACGTGAACCCAGCTATAATAAAGGTGTTGTTCCTGCTAAAGGTATATCCACTTTTATTTATACTCTTCAATAAAACAGTTTTCAACAGGTATTAGACTAGACAATGAAAGGTAAAAAGATTTTAGCCGCTTTAGGCTTCTTCTCAATAGCCGGTGTGGCAGGTGGATGTTCCCAACCTGCCCCCTATATACGTTATCAGATAGAAACAGACCAACCCTGTCAGACGATGGCATACTTCAGTGCTTCCGATGCCTGGAGTATGCAATTCATCGGGCTTTGGCCGCAGGAGAAACAAAACCAGGTGGCTGACTGGCTGTTCAGCACGGAGAATAACGCCAACGGACAGCCGAAAGGTATCGGCTTATCACTTGGCGTTTTAACGTTGGAGCAGGTAGTACGGAACAAGGAGAGAACAGTCAGATTGCTTCTCCCTGGATGCGTGCCGAGTGTTTCCTGAATTCCGACGGAACATACGACTGGAACAAGCAACAAGGTCAACGCAACTTTCTGAAACTGGCCAAAGAACGGGGAGTCAACAAATTTCTGGCTTTTCTGAATTCGCCTCCCGTATATTATACGCAGAACGGATTGGCTACAAACACCGGACGTGGAGGGACAGCGAACCTGAAACCGGATTGTTATGAAAAGTACGCTCGTTTTCTGGCAGATGTAGTACAAGGCGTAGAAGAACATGATGGCATCAAGTTCAACTATATCTGTCCTTTCAATGAACCGGATGGACACTGGAACTGGGTCGGTCCGAAGCAGGAAGGCTGTCCGGCAACAAACAGGGAAGTAGCCCGCACGGTTCGTCTGTTAAGCAAAGAGTTTGTAGACCGGGACATGGATACACAGATTTTGGTTAATGAGTCTTCCGATTATCGTTGTATGTTCCGTACCCACGAAACGGACTGGCAACGGGGGTATCAGATTCAGGCTTTCTTCTGTCCGGATAGTGTGGACACATATTTGGGAGATACTCCGAATGTTCCCCGTTTGATGCTCGGTCATAGCTATTGGACAACAACTCCGTTAAGCGAATTGCGTAATATTCGCTGTCAGCTGCGGGACACATTAGATAAGCATCAAGTTGGTTTCTGGCAAACAGAGACTTGCATCATGGGTAATGATGAAGAAATCGGTGGTGGAAATGGTTTCGATCATACGATGAAGACAGCGCTCTATGTGGCACGTATCATTCATCACGATATTGTGTATGCCAGAGCTGAAAGCTGGCAGTGGTGGCGTGCTATTGGCGGCGATTATAAAGATGGATTGATTCGCGAATATACTACGGACAATAATTTCTTAGATGGCAGAGTAGAAGACTCCAAACTGATGTGGGCTTTAGGTAATTATAGTCGTTTTATCCGTCCGGGAGCAGTCCGATTGTCCGTTTCGGCTTTCGATCAAACAGGAGCTCTGATTCCTGATGGCGACACCGATCAGCAAGGATTGATGTGTTCTGCTTATAAAAACGTGGACGGAACGTATGTGATGGTAGTGATTAACTATGCTAATGAAGAAAAAGAGTTTTCTATTGATAAAGAAAAAGTAGGGAATGCACAATGGCAGGTTTATCGTACTTCGGATAAAGAAGGGAGAATTTGCTACCGGTAGAAAAAGTGAAAAGTGGAAAGACTGTTCAGATTCCGGCACGTTCTATTATAACGCTTCAGAGTTACTAATAAAACAGCTTTATTTTCTTTATTTTTTTGAGGAGAATAATACATCTATGTGCCCGTCTATTGCTGTAAAAGTAATAGGCGGGCATAGTGTATAAGAAGAGGTCTTTCATAGACAATAGAGGAATTTTTTGGTCTTTATATCCTTTCTTCGGGTTACAG
>ENA-OQDE01000111-OQDE01000111.1-human-gut-metagenome-genome-assembly--contig:-NODE-111-length-50603-cov-3.681670_pt1 | contig 50603 bp, 80 predicted proteins | sample MGYA00242768_ERZ504595 | MGnify/ENA primary metagenome ERZ504595 (study PRJEB26092, sample SAMD00036307) | human gut metagenome | host: Homo sapiens | study: EMG produced TPA metagenomics assembly of...
TTGTAAAAATCAATACTAAAGACGGTACAAACATTTTTTCAAAGACATACAAAGCAACCAAATAATTTGATTATTTGCAATCTACGGGCTGTCATCTGACAGTCCGTTTTTGTGTATAATGTCAATGATGATTTTACATATCTGAATGTTTTACCGCACAAATGTGATTTATTATCCTATAAAATCATAAACATTACTTTTATTCTTTACGGGCAAAAAATCATATAATTTGTATGTTGACTGAAAAAGAGCGATAAGTTAAAATATGTAGGACGGTATTTGAAAAAATTATGAATTTAAATTTGCAGGAGGATAAAACGAGTGGTATTTTCGAGCCTTGTATTTATGTTTGCGTATCTGCCGATTACCTTGCTTGCTTACTATCTTGTACCAAGGCAGGGACGCAATATTTTTCTCTTTATCGTAAATCTTATATTCTACGGTTGGGGCGAACCTAAGCTTGTTCTGCTCATGGTGTTCAACATCTTCTTCAACTACATAGGCGGTTGGCTTGTTGACAAATACAGGGCCGACGCCAAAAAGAAAAAGCTGTTTCTGATTCTTACCTGTGTGCTTGATATAGGTATTCTTGCAGTGTTTAAATATACGGGAATGATAACCGAAACGCTCAATATGCTGCCGTTTCTCAATATTCCGGAGCTTCAAATCAGCCTGCCGATCGGCATCAGCTTCTACACATTCCAGACAATGAGCTATGTTATTGATGTTTACCGTGACGATGCGCCCGTGTCGAAGAACTTCATCAACTTCGGTACTTATGTTGCACTTTTTCCGCAGCTTATTGCAGGTCCGATTGTCCGTTACCGTGATGTTGCCGAACAGCTTGTAAACCGCCGTGAAACGCTTGAAATGTTCACAAGGGGCGTGAAGCTCTTTATGGTCGGTCTTGCAAAAAAGGTAATTATCGCAAACACCATGGGAACGCTCACAACAAACATTTTTGCAACAACCGATGAAACGGTGTTGTCGGAACATGGGTGGGTATGATAGCCTATACATTCCAGATTTACTTTGATTTCTCGGGTTACTCCGATATGGCTTGCGGTCTTGGCAATATGATGGGATTCGAGTTTCTTAAAAACTTTAACTATCCTACATCGCAAAGTCGATTACAGACTTTTGGAGAAGATGGCACATTTCCCTTTCGACATGGTTCAAAGAATATGTTTATATTCCTCTCGGCGGCAACAGAAAAGGCGTTAAAAGGCAGATTCTCAACCTTCTTATCGTGTGGGGACTTACAGGACTTTGGCACGGTGCGGCATACAACTTTGTACTTTGGGGACTTTACTACGGATTTCTTCTTATTCTTGAAAAATTCGTACTCAAAAAATTTCTCGACAGACTGCCGTCATTTGTTCAGCACATTTACACTCTGTTTATCATAATCATCGGTTGGGGGCTTTTCTACTTCACGGATGTCGGACAGCTCGGTGAGTTTATGGTTGACCTTTTCAATTTCGGCAACGGAATTTGCGGTGATCAGGCGTTCAATCTTATTATGAGCAACCTGCCAATGCTTATTATTGCGGCTGTTGCTTCAACTCCGCTTGCAACAATGCTTTATACACGCTTTGAACACAGACGCTTTATGTGGATTCCCGAAACACTCTACTGCATTGGTGTTCTTGCTGTCAGCACGGCAAGCCTTGTTAATCAGAGCTACAACCCGTTCCTTTATTTCAGATTTTAAAACGGCTGTGAACAATTAGAAAAAGTCAGGTGAATATATATGCGTTTTGCTGATAACAGAAATAAAATCGGAAAATACATTCCTGCGGTTGTATTTCTGATTTTCATATACGGGATGGCTTTGTGGTTTATCTTTTCTCCGAAACCCGACTACAGCTCTTCCGAAAAAAGATACTTGCAGAAGTTTCCGGAGGTTACAGCCGAAAAATTGCTTTCGGGTGATTTCGGCAGTGAGTTTGAAACATTCTTTGCCGACAGGTTTCCGCAGAGAAACACATGGGTAGGTCTTAACGCATACACCGCCCTTGCAGAGGGTAACAACGGTGCAAGCGGTGTGTATAACTGCAAAAACGGCTACCTTATCAACAAGCCTGTTTCGACTGAAAACAACCTCGATAAGAATATCGGTGCGGTTGCGGATTTTGCAAAATCAATCGACACTCCGACAACGGTTATGCTCGTTCCGTCAACAGGATATATTGTTGATGATGTGCTTCCGACATTCCACGATAAATACAATGATGATGAGGATATAAGCAAGATTTCTTCAACGCTTTCAAAGGATAAAATCGGATTTGTCGATTTGCGTGAACGCTTTAAGAGCGAATACAAAAACGGCAGTCAGCTTTACTACAAAACCGACCACCATTGGACAACAAAGGTGCTTACACGGGCTACCAAGAGCTTTGCAAGGCACTCGGCATTACTCCGATTGATGATTCAACCCTGAAAAAAGACAGCTACCCCGACTTTTACGGCACAACATATTCTTCAAGCGGTTTTTGGCTCACTCCGCCCGATAATATCGAAATTTGGAATAACCCTAAAAATTCCGACAGGAATATCTCCGTAAAAATTGCCGAGGTTCAAATATTAAAACTTCGGGTTCAATGTACTTTACCGACCATCTCAAAGAGGACGACAAGTACCCCGTGTTTATTGACGGCAATCACGCTCTCACGGAGATTACAAACACCAATGCAAAGAACGGCACAATTCTTCTCATCAAGGACAGCTTTTCGCACAGCCTTGCACCGTTCCTTGCAGAAAACTACAGCAGGGTGGTTCTGGTTGACCTGCGTTATTATAAGGAAAGCGTGTCAGACCTTGTGACAACCTACAACCCCGAACAGGTTGTTGTGCTTTACGGAATTGACAACCTTGCAACCGATACCGACATTGTATGGCTCAAGTAAGTTCTTTAATATTCAATTGAATTAAAACGGCTGTTGCTGATGAATTGACTTTCGTCAAGTGACAGCCGTTTTTCTGTAATTCTTTAATCCGTTATATCCCACATTCCCCATAAAACAATGCAAAAAATAACCACCCATAAATCGGGTGGTGTCGGATACGCTTTTATAAGCGCTACGCTCGAGCGTTTTATGTAAATTAAACTATCTGCACAAGCTTATAATTAAAATTCAACACCGATTCTGCCGGTGATGCCTCGGTCGTAGGGGTGCTTGATTTTCTTGAACTCGGTCACATAATCGCAAAGGTCAATCATTTTTTGTGACGGGTTATGACCTGTCATAATGATTTCCATGCTTGAGGGGGCATTGGTGATGAACTCAACAACCTCGGATTCGGTGAGCATTTCAGCATTGATTGCGTCAATAATCTCGTCAAATACAACCATGTCGTACTTTTCGGTCAGGGCAAGTGTGACACTGTGGTCAAAAATACCCTTGAAAATTTTTGCCGCCTGAGCCTTTTCCTTTTCGTTCATCTGAAATGTGAACTTGAGGTCGGCGGGACAGAGCGTAAGAGTCACATTCTCGGTGTGACTGAGAACATGGCGTTCCCCCGAAAATTCCGTTTTTAAAAATTGCACAAACAGCACCTTGAGGTTACTGCCTGCCGCCCTGACGGCAATTCCTACAGCGGCTGTGGTTTTGCCCTTACCGTCGCCAAAATACAAATGTTTCATTGTCTGTCATTCCTTTTCATAAAACTGCACAATTGACAAAATGGAATCCCTTATATACAATAGTATAGGAAAGACATCTTCGTCTGCCTAATTATAACATAAAATCGGCAAACGGGAGTATGTACAAATTAAACAAAATTAATTAAAAATATTTTAAAAACTTCTATACCGCTTATTTTGCCGAAAAGGTTGAAATAATGCGGTATTTCGTTTATAATAATGCTTGTGTGACTGCACAAGATATGCGATGAAGCGGGAGGTTGCGGCATTAAGCCGGTTTTTCCGTGGAGTATGTCCGATTTTAAACCGGGCGATTAAATTGAAACACAGAGCGATTGAGTGGCAATGGGGTTGCTTTGCCATAACTGCGCTCAAACGCTTTCAGAACTTCCCGGTTAACTGAATAGTTAAACGGGTTTTTTAATGCGGGGTGAGGAAACACCCGGCAGAGTTTCAAAAAGTTTTGAAAAGCAACGCCCGCCAACTAACATTTTTAAGGAGGCGACGATAATGGCAGTCAAGGAAAAGATTAGAATAAGATTAAAGGGTTATGATCATCAGCTCGTTGATCAGTCTGCAGAGAGAATCGTGGCAACAGCTAAGCGCACAGGCGCAAGAGTTTCAGGTCCCGTTCCGCTCCCGACTGAGAAGCAGGTTGTAACAATTCTCCGTGCTGTTCATAAGTACAAGGACAGCCGTGAGCAGTTTGAAATCAGAACTCACAAGCGTCTTATCGACATCTTAAGACCGTCAAACAAGACAGTCGAGGCTCTTATGAGCTTAGAGCTCCCTGCCGGCGTTGATATCGAGATTAAGTTATAATCGGATACCAACCTACAAGCAGACAGGGTCATGTTGGGAAACCAACCAATAACCTATAAGGAGGATACAATTTATGCAGAAAGCAATCATCGGTAAGAAAATCGGTATGACACAGATTTTCGATGAAAAGGGAATCATGATTCCCGTAACTGTTGTTGAGGCAGGCCCTTGCGTGGTAACAGCCAAGAAAACAGTTGAAAACGACGGCTACGCTTCGGTACAGCTCGGCTACGGCGATGTTAAACCTCACAAGGTAAACAAGCCAATGAAGGGCTTCTTTGATAAGGCCGGTGTAGCACCAAAGAAAACTCTTAAAGAGTTCCGCTTTACAGACACAGACGCTTACAGCATCGGTGATCTCGTTAAAGCAGACGTATTCACCCCCGGCGACAAGATTGACGTAACAGGCAAGAGCAAAGGTAAGGGTACAGCAGGTGTTATTAAGAGATGGAACTTCCACCGTCTTAAGGAATCACACGGTACAGGTCCTTGCGTACGCCACGGCGGTTCAATCGGTGCCTGCTCATCACCTTCAAGAGTTTGGAAGGGTAAGAGAATGGCAGGTCACCTCGGCGCAGAACAGGTAACGGTTCAGAACCTCACAGTTGTTAAGGTTGACGCAGAAAACAACCTCATCGCTGTTAAGGGTGCTATTCCGGGTCCTAACAAGGGAATCGTTGTAATCAAAGATTCCGTAAAGGCTTAAGGAAGGGGGATTATAAATGCCAAATTTAGCAGTAGTAGATATGGAAGGCAAGAATGTCGGTACAATCGAGCTTGCCGAGTCCGTATTCGGTATCGAACCAAATGCAGCTGTTATGCATCAGATGGTAGTTAACTACCTCGCAGCACAGCGTCAGGGCACACAGTCCGCTCTTACAAGATCAGAGGTTTCAGGCGGCGGTAAAAAGCCGTGGAGACAGAAGGGTACAGGCCGTGCAAGACAGGGTTCAACAAGAGCTCCGCAGTGGACACACGGCGGCGTTGTATTCGCTCCGAAGCCAAGAGATTACAGATTTTCCGTAAACAAGAAGGTAAGAAGACTTGCTATGAAGTCAGCTTTCTCTTCAAAGGTTATGGAGAACGAGCTCATCGTTGTTGATTCAATCAGCATGGACGAGTACAAGACAAAGAAGATTGTTGCAATGCTCAGCGCAATCGGAGCTGAAAAGAAGGCTCTCATTGTTCTTCCTGAGGTTGACAGCAAGGTTATTAAATCAGCTAACAACATCCCCGGTGTTAAAACAGCTCAGGTAAACACTCTTAATGTATATGACATTTTGAATGCTGACAAGCTTATCATCGTTAAGGATGCGGTAAGCAAGATTGAGGAGGTATATGCATGATAGCTCATGATATTGTAATCCGCCCTGTTATTACCGAAAAGAGTATGCTCGGCGCAGTTAACAAAATTTATACCTTTGAAGTTGCTAAGTCAGCAAACAAGATTGAAATTGCAAAAGCTTGTGAAGAAGTTTTCGGCGTTAAGGTTGCAAAGGTAAACACAGTAAGCATGAGAGGCAAATTCCGTCGTCAGGGCAGAAACAACGGCGGCTACTCAAAGAGCTGGAAGAAAGCAATCGTAAAACTTACCGAAGACAGCAAGCCTATCGAATTTTTTGAAGGCATGATGTAATACTGACTCAGGTTCAGTATTGAGTCTGAAAAACATTATTCAGGCAGAATGTATGGGAAATGCCATATTCCCGCAAAGCCATCATGAGGAGAGTGAAACCAAATGGCCATTAAAGTATATAAGCCGACCATTAACTCAAGAAGAAATATGTCGGTTACAGATTATTCGGGTCTTTCAAAGGTTGAGCCGGAAAAAAGCTTGCTTGCTCCTTTAAATAAAAAGGCAGGTCGTAACAGCTACGGCAGAATCACCGTTCGTCACAGAGGCGGCGGCAACCGCAAAAAGTACCGTATTATTGACTTCAAGCGTCAGAAATTTGATGTTGAAGGTACAGTTCAAACATTAGAGTACGATCCAAACCGTTCTGCATTCATTGCTCTTGTAGAGTACACAGACGGCGAGAAGGCTTACATTATTGCTCCGGAAGGCTTAAGGTAGGCGACAAGGTAACAGCAGGTGCAAACGCTGATATTAAGCCCGGTAACGCACTTCCGCTTACAGCAATCCCTGTTGGTACATTTATCCACAATGTAGAGCTTTATCCCGGCAGAGGCGCTCAGCTCGCTCGTTCAGCCGGCAACATGGCTCAGCTCATGGCTAAGGAAAACGGTCTTGCACTTTTAAGACTTCCTTCAGGCGAGCTCAGAAACGTTCCTGAAAATTGCATGGCTACAATCGGTCAGGTAGGTAACACCGATCACGAGAATGTTAAGATCGGTAAAGCAGGTCGTAAGAGAAACATGGGTTGGCGTCCTACTGTTCGTGGTTCTGTAATGAACCCTAACGACCATCCGCACGGCGGTGGTGAGGGTAAGTCACCTGTTGGTCGTCCGGGCCCTGTAACCCCATGGGGTAAGCCCGCACTCGGCTACAAGACTCGTAAGAACAACAAGAGCAGCGACAAGCTTATCGTAAGAAGAAGAAACGGTAAGTAAGGCGGAAAGGAGCTAAAACATGAGTAGAAGTACTAAAAAGGGCCCTTATGTTCAGCCTGTACTGCTCAAAAGGGTTATCGAAATGAACGAAGCAGGCGAAAAGAGAATTCTCAAGACTTGGTCAAGAAGTTCAACAATTTTCCCTGAATTCGTTGGTCACACATTTGCCGTTCATGACGGCAGAAAACATGTTCCTGTATATGTAACCGAAGATATGGTTGGTCACAAGCTCGGTGAGTTTGCTCCGACAAGAACATTCAAAGGTCACGCAGGATCAAAGACAAGCAAATAAGCGGAAGGAGAGTATTGCAGATGGAAGCAAAGGCAAATGCAAAATTTGTTCGTATTTCACCCCGCAAGGTTAATGTAGTTCTTGACCTCGTAAGAGGCAAAGACGTTAAGTATGCGGAAGCTGTTCTCAAGCACACTCCCAAGGCCGCTTGCGAGCCGCTTTTAAAGCTGCTCAATTCAGCTATGGCAAATGCTGAGAACAACCATGACATGGATGTATCCAAGCTTTACATTGCTCAGTGCAATGCAACAGCAGGCCCCATCCTTAAAAGAATTCGTCCGAGAGCACAGGGCAGAGCGTTCAGAATCAACAAGAGAACTTCTCACATTTCCCTCGTACTCAAGGAAAGAGAAGACGACTAAGGGGAGGTTAGATTATGGGTCAGAAAGTTAATCCGCACGGTCTCCGTGTCGGCGTTATTAAAGATTGGGATTCCCGTTGGTTTGCAAACAAGAAGGACTTCGGTGCTACACTCGTTGAGGACTATAACCTCCGTAAGACTCTGAAGGCTCAGCTTTACAACTTCGGTATCTCAAAGATTGAAATTGAGCGTGACGGCAAAAAGGTTAAAATCAGCATCCACTGCGCTAAGCCCGGTCTTGTAATCGGTAAGGGTGGTTCTGAGATTGAAAAGCTCAGAACACAGTGCGAAAAGATGCTCTCAAAGCCCGTTGCAATCAATATCGTAGAAGTTAAGGCTCCTGAGCTTGATGCACAGCTCGTTGCAGAAAGCATCGCTCAGCAGCTTGAAAAGAGAATCTCTTTCCGCCGTGCAATGAAGATGTCAATCGGCAACGCAATGCGTCGTGGCGCTAAGGGTATTAAGATCATGTGTTCAGGCCGTCTTGGCGGTGCTGAAATTGCTCGTTCAGAGCAGTACCACGAAGGTACTATTCCGCTTCAGACACTTCGTGCAGACATCGACTACGGCTTTGCAGAAGCTAACACAACCTACGGTAAAGTAGGCGTTAAGGTTTGGCTTTACAAGGGCGAGGTTCTTAACGAAGTTAAGTCAAGAAAGCCCCGCAGAGAAGGAGGCAGAAAGTAATGTTATTACCTAAGAGAGTAAAATATAGAAGAGTTCACAGAGGTCGTATGACAGGTAAGGCTCTTCGTGGTAACAAGGTTACTTACGGCGATTTCGGTCTTCAGGCTACAGAGCCTGCATGGATCACCTCAAACCAGATTGAGGCTGCCCGTGTCGCTATGACTCGTTACTGCAAAAGATTCGGTAAAGTATGGATCAAAATTTTCCCTGATAAGCCTGTTACAGCAAAGCCTGCTGAAACACGAATGGGTTCAGGTAAAGGTTCACCCGAGTACTGGGTAGCCGTAGTAAAGCCCGGCAGAGTTATGTTTGAACTCGGCGGCGTAGATGAAGCTACTGCAAGAGAGGCTCTTCGCCTTGCTGCAAATAAGCTTCCGATCAAGTGCAAGTTTGTTAAGAAAGAGGAGGGTGAGCAGTAATGAAAGCATCAGAACTCAGAGATATGTCAGTAGAAGAGCTTCAGACAAAGCTCACTGAACTCAAAGAAGAATTATTCAATCTTCGTTTCCAGCTTGCTGTTAATCAGCTCGAAAACTCATCCAGAATCGGTGCTGTTAAAAAGGACATCGCAAGAATTTCAACAGTTCTTCGTCAGATGGAACTTAACGGCGCTGAAGCTTAAGAGAGGAGGACTTAACAGTGAGTGAAAGAAATATGAGAAAAACTGTTGTCGGAAAAGTTGTAAGCGACAAGATGGACAAGACAATTGTCGTTGCAGTTGAAGACAGCGTAAAGCACAAGCTTTACAACAAAATTGTTAAGCGTACAGTTCGTTTCAAGGCACACGACGAAAACAACGAGTGTGGCATTGGCGACCGTGTAAAGATTATGGAGACCCGTCCTCTTTCTAAAGACAAAAGATGGAGACTCGTCGAGATTATTGAGAAAGCTAAATAAGTTTATTTTAGCGGCTTTGAGTAAAGGAGGAATTACACTGTGATTCAGCAGCAAACTATCCTCAAGGTTGCCGACAACACCGGCGCAAAGGAACTTATGTGCATTCGTGTACTCGGCGGTACCAGAAGGAGATATGCCAACATTGGCGATGTAATCGTAGCCTCGGTTAAAAAGGCAGCACCCGGCGGTGTTGTTAAAAAAGGCGACGTTGTAAAGGCTGTAGTTGTTCGTTCTGCAAAGGGCGTCAGAAGAGAAGACGGTACTTATATCCGTTTCGATGAAAATGCAGCTGTTATTATTAAGGAAGATAAGAACCCGAAGTACTCGTATCTTCGGACCGGTAGCAAGAGAGCTTCGTGATAAGGATTATATGAAGATTCTTTCTCTCGCTCCCGAAGTACTTTAATTGGAGGTGTCACAATGAGTAAAGTTCATGTTAAAACAGGCGACACCGTTATCGTATTAAGCGGTAAGGACAAGGGCAAGACAGGTCAGGTTATGGCTGTAAGCCCTAAAGAAGGCAAAGTTATCGTAGAAAAGGTAAACATGGTTTCAAAGCATGTTAAGCCCAAGAAGATGGGCGAGCAGGGCGGTATCATTAAGGCTGAGGGTGCTATGTATGCATCTAAGGTTCAGATTGTTTGCCCAAGATGCAAAAAGCCTACAAGAGTTGCTCATAAGTTCTATGAGGACGGCTCTAAGGCAGAGTTTGCGCTAAATGCGGCGAAGCACTTTAAGGAGGAAATAAGATATGGCAAGACTTAAAGAATATTATTCAAAAGAAGTTGCACCTGCTCTTATGTCAAAGTTCTCCTACAAGAGCACAATGCAGATTCCTAAGCTTGATAAAATCGTTATCAATGTTGGCGCAGGCGAAGCAAAAGATAACTCAAAAGTAATTGATGCTATCTGCACAGACCTTTCTGCTATTACAGGTCAGAAGCCTCTCATCTGTAAGGCAAGAAAGTCAGTTGCTAACTTCAAACTCAGAGAAGGTATGGCAATCGGATGTAAGGTTACATTAAGAGGCGAGAGAATGTATGAATTCCTCGACAGATTCTTCAATGTAGCACTTCCCCGTGTTCGTGACTTCAGAGGTATCAACCCTGATTCATTTGACGGCCGTGGTAACTACAACATGGGCCTCAAAGAACAGCTCATCTTCCCCGAGATTGACTATGACAAGATCGACAAGGTTCGTGGTATGGACATTTGTTTCGTAACCACTGCAACAACAGACGAAGAAGCTCGCGAGCTCTTAAAGCTTATGGGCGCACCGTTTTCAAAGTAAGGAGGGATTGTTGTGGCTAAAACTTCAATGAAAGTAAAGCAGCAGAGAAAGCAGAAATTCTCTACAAGAGAGTACACAAGATGTAACATCTGTGGTAGACCACACGCCTACCTCCGTAAGTATGGCATTTGTCGTATTTGCTTCCGTGAACTCGCTTACAAGGGCGAAATTCCGGGTGTAAAGAAAGCAAGCTGGTAAGCAAGGGAGGTAAAGCATAATGCAGATTACAGATACAATTGCTGATTTACTTACAAGAATCCGTAACGCAAATTCAGCAAAGCATGATTCTGTTGAAATTCCCGCTTCAAACCTCAAGAAGTCAATTTGTCAGATTCTTGTTGACGAAGGTTATGTAAAGAATTTCACAGTTATTGAAGACGGCAAGCAGGGCGTTATTAAGGTAACACTCAAGTATACAGACGGCAAGACTCCTGTTATCACAGGTCTCCGCCGTGTATCAAAGCCCGGTCTCAGAATTTACAGTAATGCAGAAGATATGCCAAAGGTAATGAAGGTCTTGGTATCGCTATCATTTCAACCTCAAAGGGTGTTATGACAGATCGTGAGGCAAGAAAGCAGCACATCGGCGGCGAGGTTCTCGCTTACATTTGGTAAGAGGAGGTGCGATAAATGTCTCGAATTGGAAGAAAACCTATAAATATTCCCGCCGGCGTTACAGCTTCAGTTGACAACGGCGTTATCACAGTTAAAGGTCCTAAGGGTACACTTGATTTCAAGTTTAATCCTGCTATGACTGTTGAAATCAAGGGCGATGTAATCGAGGTTACACGTCCTAACGACGCAAAGGAAAACCGTTCACTTCACGGCCTTACAAGAACACTTATCCATAATATGGTTATCGGTGTTACAGAGGGTTATTCAAAGACTCTTGAGGTTAACGGCGTTGGTTACCGTGTTCAGAAGCAGGGTAACAAGTGCGTTATGAACCTTGGTTATTCACACCAGGTTATCGTTGAGGATACAGAGGACATCAAGATTGAAGTTCCCGATCCTAACAAAATCATCATCTCCGGCATTGATAAGCAAAAGGTTGGTCAGTTTGCTGCCGAAGTAAGAGAAAAGCGTCCTCCGGAGCCATATAAGGGCAAGGGTATTAAGTACGCTGATGAAGTTATCCGCCGCAAGGAAGGCAAGGCCGGTAAGGGCAAATAATTAAGGAGTGAATAATTAATGGTAAGCAGACCAGATACAAAAAAGGCACGCGCAAAACGCCATAAGAGAGTCCGCAGCAAGATCAGCGGTACAGCTTCTTGTCCTCGTCTTTGCGTATTCCGCTCCACAAGCAACATCTATGCTCAGATTATTGACGATGTACGGTGTTACACTTGCTCAGGCTTCAAGCCTTGATAAGGAAATCACAGGCAATGGCGGAAACAAAGAGGCAGCTAAGGCTGTTGGCAAGCTCGTTGCTGAGCGTGCAAAAGAAAAGAATATCGTTGATGTTGTATTCGACAGAGGCGGTAACATATATCACGGCCGTGTTAAGGAATTGGCCGAAGGCGCCCGTGAGGGCGGCCTCAATTTCTAAGGATTGGAGGAATAACTTTGGCTAAAACAGTAGAAGTAACAGGCGAATTAAAAGAAAGAGTAGTTACTATTAACCGTGTTTCTAAAACAGTTAAAGGCGGTCGTATTTTCAAGTTTGCAGCTCTCGTAGTTGTAGGCGACGGTAACGGAACAGTTGGTTTCGGTATCGGTAAAGCAGGCGAAGTACCCGACGCTATCCGCAAGGGTATTGAGGATGCTAAAAAGAACCTCATGAAGGTTTCACTCAGAGGTACAACAATCCCTCACGAAGTAATCGGTGAGTTCGGTGCAGGCAGAGTTCTTATGAAGCCCGCAGCTCCCGGTACCGGTGTTATTGCCGGCGGTCCTGTTCGTGCCGTTGTTGAAGCAGTAGGTATCAAGGACATCAGAACAAAGGCTCTTCGTTCCAACAATCCCTGTAATGTAGTTAGAGCTACTCTTGCAGGTCTTGGCGCATTAAGAAATGCTGAAGAAGTTGCTGCAATCCGCGGTAAATCCGTTAAGGAAATTCTTTAATAGGGAGGTTGTAAATTATGACAATTAAGTTAGTTAAGAGCCTTATCGGCTCTAAGAAAAATCAGATTGCAACCGCCCATGCTCTCGGTCTTAAGAAAATCGGTGATGTTACTACACAGCCCGATAACGCTCAGACTAAGGGTAAGGTAGCGAAAATCATTCACCTCGTAGAGGTTAGTGAAGCATAAGCAAGGAGGTGCGAACTAATGAAGTTACATGAACTTTCTCCTGTTGAGGGTTCTAAAAAGGACTCAAAAAGAATCGGCAGAGGCCACGGCTCTGGCTGGGGCAAAACTTCCGGTAAAGGTCATAAGGGCCAGAAGGCTCGTTCAGGCGGCAGCATCCGTCCCGGATTTGAGGGCGGTCAGATGCCTTTACAGCGTCGTATCCCTAAAAGAGGTTTCAACAACATTTTTGCTAAGACTGTAGTAGCAGTAAACCTCAGCACTTTGAACAGAAAGTTTGAAGACGGTGCGACAGTAGATATTGAGGCTCTTGTTAATGCAGGCGTTGTTAAGAACGGCTTTGATGCTGTTAAGGTTCTTGGCAACGGTAAGCTTGACAAAAAACTTACAGTAAAGGTTTCTGCTTTTTCCGAATCAGCTAAAGCTGCAATTGAGGCTGCGGGCGGAAAGGCAGAGGTGATCTAAGTGTTTAAAACCATCAAAAATGCTTGGTCACTCCCCGATTTAAGAAAGAAAATTTTATTTACTCTCTTAATCATTGTTGTATTCAGAATCGGCTCGGTTATTCAGGTTCCATTCTTGGACACTGCGGCTCTCAGAAGTGTTATGAATCCGGATGACTGGTCTAACACAATGCTTTCTTATATGAATACACTCTCAGGCGGTGCATTCTCCAACGCAACATTGTTTGCAATGGGTATCACCCCTTACATCAACAGCTCAATCATCATCCAGCTCCTCTGCGTTGCTATTCCTCCTCTGGAGAGATTGGCAAGAGAAGGCGAAGCCGGCAGACGCAAAATCAGTGCTATCACTCGTTATGTAACAGTCGGTCTCGGTATTATTCAGGGTACTGCATATTACTTCTACCTTCTCAACAGCAAGGTAACACTTTACAACAGCGGTTTTGAACTTTGGTTCTCTGCTATCGTAATCATCCTTGTTTTTACCGCAGGTACGGCGGTTATGATGTGGCTCGGTGAACAGATCAACAGCCACGGCATCGGAAACGGTATTTCCATTCTCCTTTTTGCAGGTATCGTTGCTCAGTTCCCACAGATTATCAACACACTCGGTCAGTACTGGAACCTTGCTGTTAACGGCAGCACACAGTTCTTCTTCCTCGTACCTCTCTGGGTAGTTCTCTTTGTTGCTGTCGTATGGATTATCACATTCATGCAGGATAGCGAAAGAAGAATTCCGATTCAGTATGCTAAGCGTGTTGTGGGCAGAAAGATGTACGGCGGTCAGTCAAGCCACCTTCCTATCAAGGTTGCTCTCGGCGGCGTTCTTCCAATCATCTTTGCAAGCTCAATTCTTTCAATTCCAAGTACAATCAACCTCTTCCTCAAGATTCCTGCAGGAGAAGGTTTCTGGGGTGCATTCTTTGCAGCATTCAGCACCACAGGCTGGCTGTACATGGTACTTTATTTCTTGTTCATTATAATGTTCGCTTATTTCTATACATCAATTCAGTACAACCCTGTTGAAATGGCTAACAATCTTAAAGCTAACAACGGCACAGTTCCCGGTATTCGTCCGGGTGCTCCGACAGCTGATTATATCAGAAAGATTTTGTCAAGAATCACATTAATCGGTGCAATGTTCCTTGCTGTTATCGCTATGATTCCGCTTATCTACGGCGCTGCTTCCGGAATGGGACAGATGTCAATCGGCGGTACATCAATCATCATCGTAGTTGGTGTAGCTCTTGAAACTGTTAAACAGCTCGAGTCACAAATGATGATGCGTCATTACAAAGGTTTTCTTGACTAATTGAGAAAAAAGGAGTATAATAGATGAACATTATCATGTTAGGTGCTCCGGGTGCAGGTAAAGGCACACAGGCTGCTGTACTTTGTGAACACTTTGGTATTCCCACAATTTCAACCGGAAACATGATCCGTGAAGCGCTGAAAAACGGCACTGAGATGGGCTTGAAGGCTAAATCCTTTATGGATGAAGGCAAGCTTGTTCCCGACGAAGTAGTAATCGGTATTGTAAAGGAAAGACTTTCTGCCGATGACTGCAAGAAGGGTTTCATTCTTGACGGTTTTCCAAGAACTATTCCTCAGGCTGAGGCTCTGGATAATATGGGTGTTGAGATTCAGCATGTCATCAACATCGACATTTCTGATGAAAAAATCATCAACCGTATGTCCGGACGCCGTGTTTGCGAAAATTGTGGCAGACCTTTCCATATTGTGACTTTAAAGCCCAAAAAGGAAGGTGTTTGTGACGATTGCGGCGGCACCCTTGTTCAGCGCAAGGACGACCACCCCGATACCGTGCTTGCTCGTCTCGAAACATATCACAAAGAGACTGAGCCCCTCGTTTCTTACTATGAGAAGCAGGGTAAGCTTGTTACTGTAAAAGGACAGGACGATGTAGAAGCTACTACAAAGGCTATCCTTGAAGGTATTGAGGCTTAATTCATGGTTGTAGTTAAGACAGCACGGGAACTTTCAAAAATGAAAGATGCCTGCAGAATTTCTGCCGAGGCATTGCGTGTTGCGGGAGAGGCTGTAAGCCCGGCGTTACTACTTATGAAATAGATAACATTGTCCGCTCATACATCGAGAAACAGGGAGCAGTTCCCTCGTTTCTCGGTTACGGCGGCTTTCCTGCGAGTGCGTGCATTTCCGTTAACAATGTGGTTATCCATGGCATACCCAGTAAAGAACTCGTTTTAAAAGAGGGCGACATAGTAAGCGTGGATGTTGGCGCTTTCTACGGGGGATTTCACGGCGACAACGCCTTTACATTCCCCTGCGGCAAAATCAGTGCAGACGCACAGGCTTTGCTTGACGCCACAAAAGAGAGTCTGTATGAGGGAATTAAACAGGCTCTTGCCTTCAACCGTGTCGGTGACATAGGCAACGCTGTTCAGAAGTATGTCGAAGCTCGCAGTTACTCGGTGGTACGAGATTTTGTCGGCCACGGCGTAGGTGCGAAACTGCACGAAGACCCAAGCGTACCCAATTACGCACTGCTCACAGAGGAGTGCGGCTTATTCCGGGTATGACTATTGCCATTGAACCCATGGTGAACCAGGGCAGGTGCAATGTGCGTGTTCTTGATGACAAATGGACTACCGTCACTGCTGACGGAAAGCTTTCAGCTCATTTTGAACATACTGTTGCAATAACTCCTGACGGACCTAAAATTATGACTTTGTGCGATTAAAGGTGATTTTATGAACACAGTAAAAGGCAGTATCGTAAAGGCTGTGGCAGGAAGGGAAAAGAACGGCTTTTTTGTTGTTCTCGACTGCGATTCCGTTTTTGCTTACATTGCAGACGGAAAGCGAAGAAAGGTTGAGAAGCCTAAAAAGAAAAAGCTTATTCATATTTCTCCTACAGGAACCGTGATAGAGGGTTCAATCAAGACCAATCCGCAGATAAGAAAAATTTTGAACAATTTTAGAAAGAGCGAGGGTTGACAATATGTCAAAACAGGATGTAATCGAAATTGAAGGTATTGTTAAGGAAGCTTTACCGAACGCACAGTTTAAGGTAGAGTTGCCGAACGGTCACGTGATATTAGCTGTTATTTCAGGCAAACTGAGAATGAACTTCATTCGCATATTGCCGGGTGATAAGGTAAAGGTGGAAATGTCCCCCTATGACCTGACAAGAGGCAGAATTACCTGGAGAACTAAATAATTCGGGTAAAAACACGACTTTTTAGAAAGGAATGATTATACATGAAAGTCAGACCTTCAGTAAAGAAAATGTGCGACAAGTGCAAAGTAATCAAAAGAAAAGGTAAGATTTTAGTTATTTGCGAAAACCCCAAGCATAAGCAGCGCCAGGTTAATTTACCTAACGAAAACAAAACTATATTTTAGAATTTATATGGAGGTGCAACTATATGGCTCGTATAGCAGGTGTTGACTTACCGAGAGATAAAAGAGTTGAGATTGGTTTGACCTATATCTACGGTATCGGCCGTAAGACTGCAGACGACATTATTGCTGCAACAGGTGTTAATCCGGACACTCGTGTCAGAGATTTGACAGAAGAAGATATTGCAAAGCTCAGAGAATACATCGAGCATCACTGCCGCGTTGAAGGTGACCTTCGCCGTGACATCGCTTATGATATTAAAAGACTTATTGATATTGGTTGTTACCGTGCGTTCGCCACAGAAAAGGACTTCCTGTAAGAGGTCAGCGTTCAAAGACTAACGCTCGTACTCGTAAGGGTCCCCGTAAAACCATGGCTAATAAGAAGAAGTAAGGAGGGCAAAGGACTATGGCAGCACCAAAGGGTGGTAAGAAGGTTATCCGCCGTCGCCGTGAACGCAAGCACATTGAAAAAGGCGCAGCGCATATCCAGTCTACATTTAACAACACAATTGTTACTATTTCCGATACACAGGGCAACGCTGTTTCGTGGGCAAGCGCAGGCGAGCTCGGTTTCAGAGGTTCAAAGAAGTCAACTCCGTTTGCCGCTCAGTCAGCAGCCGAAACAGCTGCAAAGGCAGCAATGGAACACGGCATGAAGTATGTTGAAGTATATGTAAAGGGTCCCGGTCAGGTCGTGAAGCTGCAATCCGTGCATTGCAGACTGCAGGTCTTGAGGTAACAATGATTAAGGATGTTACTCCAATCCCGCACAACGGATGCCGTCCTCCAAAGAGAAGACGTGTATAGTATTTTAAAAGGAGGAAAATTCTACTATGGCTAAAAATATGCAGCCTATCGCTAAGCGTTGCAGAGCTCTTGGCATTTCACCCGCAGTTATGGGTTATTCCAAGAAGACTTCCAACAGAAATCCCGGCGGTAAGATGAGAAGAAAAAAGAGCGAATACAGCATGCAGCTCACTGAGAAGCAGAAGGTAAAATTTATCTACGGCATCATGGAGAAGCAGTTCAGAGCTTACTACGAAAAAGCTGAAAAAGCTGAGGGTAAGACAGGTGCTGTATTGCTTACACTTATTGAAAGAAGACTTGACAACGTTATCTTCAGACTCGGTCTTGCAGCTACAAGAAGAGAAGCAAGACAGCTTGTTAGTCACAGCCACTTTACCGTAAACGGTAAGAAGGTAAACATTCCTTCATACCTTGTTAAGGTTGGCGATGTAATCGAAGTTAAGGAGAAGAGCCGTTCAACTGCAAGATTCAAGGCAATCGCAGAGGGCGAAACATCTTCAATTGTAACACCAAAGTGGCTTGAGAAGAACGAAAACCTTCTCGGTGGCAAGGTTGTTGCAGCTCCCCAGAGAGAAGACATCGACTTCCTGTTGAAGAACACCTCATCGTTGAGTTGTACTCCAAGTAATCTTATATTTCACAGGCAGATTACACACAGATGGGCTGCTTTTGCGGTCGCATAATGTTTAGGAGGATTCGCGAATGATAGAAATTGAAAAGCCAAGAATTGAAACCGAGGAATTAACCGAGGATGGAAAGTACGGCAAGTTTGTTGTTGAACCGCTCGAGCGTGGTTTCGGCAACACACTCGGCAACAGTTTGCGCCGTGTGCTGCTTTCCTCTCTTGAAGGCTGTGCTGTTACATCAATCAAGATTGACGGCGTTCTTCACGAATTTTCAACTATTCCCGGCGTAAAGGAAGACGTTACGGAAATTGTTCTTAATATGAAAAGTCTTGTTGCAAAGCTCCATGAAACAAGTCCCAAGGTTATAGAAATTGCAGCCGAGGGTCCCTGTGAGGTAAAGGCTGCCGACATCAAATGTGATGATGAGGTTGAAATTCTCAACCCTGAACTCCATATTGCTACACTCGGTGAGGGTGCTAAGCTCAATATGGAAATCACAGTTGACAAGGGCAGAGGATATATTCCTTCAGAGCGCAACAAGCAGTTAAGCGGCAACAATGTTATTGGCGTTTTGCCGATTGATTCAATTTATACTCCCGTGTTAAAGGTAAACTATACAGTTGATAACACTCGTGTAGGTCAGATTACTGACTATGACAAGCTCACTTTGGATGTTTGGACAAACGGAGTTATCAATGCTCAGGAGGCTGTTTCTCTTGCAGCAAAGGTTCTTACCGAACACCTTAACCTTTTTGTTAACCTTTCCGACAAAGCTTCAAGTGCTGAAGTTATGGTTGAGAAGGATGACAAGGGTAAGGAAAAGATTCTTGAAATGACAATTGAAGATCTTGATCTTTCAGTTCGTTCTTTCAACTGCCTCAAGCGTGCAGGCATTAACACGGTAGAGGATTTGATCAACAAGTCCGAAGAGGATATGATGAAAGTGCGTAACCTCGGTAGAAAATCTCTCGAGGAAGTTGTACAGAAGCTCAATTCTCTCGGTTTTAGTCTTCAGAAGGAAGACGAATAACTTCCCAAAGTCTTTGACAGGCTATTCTGTCAATTCTTACCAACAAACTCAACGGTAAAGGAGTGAAAGAAATGCCAGGTACAAGAAAATTAGGAAGAACTACTGCACAGAGAACTGCAATGCTTCGTGCTATGGTTACTTTCCTTTTGGAAAACGGCAAAATTGAAACAACTCTTACTCGTGCCAAGGAAGTTCAGGCTATGGCAGAGAAGATGATTACTACAGCTAAAGAAGATACTCTTCACAACAGACGCCTTGTTTTGGCTTTTGTTACTAAGGAAGATGTTACAAGCAAGCTCTTTAAGGAAATTGCTCCAAAATACAGCGATAGAAACGGTGGCTATACAAGAGTTACTAAAATCGGTCCCCGTCGTGGTGACGCCGCTGAAATGGCAATTATCGAGCTCGTTTAATTCTTTTTAAGTTAATACAAGTTCAATTTGACTCCCGACTTTTTAGTCGGGAGTTTTTGCGTTTGTTTCAAAATGTAGGCTCTTTTACTACCCCGACTTTTATTATAGAGCCCAAAAAGTTCATCAGCAGGCGAACACGGTACGGTGCTGTATTGAAATTGTATGAACAACTACAATAATACGCTCGGGCATAAATGCTTTTTATTTGTCAAACTGTATTCACGAACAGGAAACGGGGGTGCGCCGTGCTTTTGTACAAAACAAGTCAGGCTGTGAAGAACGAAGTCTTAAACTTCATTTCTTAACAGCCTCATTTTACGGTTTTAAAAGCAATTCAATTTTTAGTTGGCAACCTAATCTTTATAAGATGAGCTGAGCTTAAAACCGCTCGCAGGCTTACCCTTTTTGTCGATAAGGTTCTTACTGTCGCTTGCTCTGCAGGCAACTTCCCAGTGATAACTTGGTGATGTTGAGCCGCCGCCTTTAACTTCATATACTACGGTCATAAACGTACCGCCGTTTGTGTAGTCATAACCGTCACCGATGTTGACGCCGCTTAAAGAAATCTCTCCGGCAATCTTTATGTTGAGCATAGCTCCGTTTTTGGCGGGTTCAGACATTTTTGCACTTTTGCAGGTAAGCTTTGATGAATCATATTTGATCCTTGCCTGATAGTTTTCGAGAACTGCCGGTGTTTTCAATTTGTATGTGCATACAATTGTGTCACCGACATTGAATGTTTTGCCGCCGATTTTAAGTGACTTGCTGTTGCTGTCATCAGATTTTGATGAATCCGACTTTGAAGATGAACTGTTATTATTTTTGTTGCTGTTGTTATTGCTGTTGTTATTTTTATTGCTGTTGTTATTATTCTTATTACTGTTGTTATTATTCTTATTACTGTTGTTATTAGTTTTGCCTGAGTCTGTTTTTGAAGAACTGTTGTTAGTAGTTTTGCTTGTTTCACTCTTTTCAATAACGGAACTCTGCTGACTGTTTGAATTTTTGCCGGAAGAACTGCCGCCTGAGTTTTCGGAGTTATTGCCTGAATCGCCTGACTTGCTGTTGCCGCCGGCGTTGTTGTTTACAGGCACAGCTTTTGTTTCTTTAACATATTCAGTGTTGCCCTGAGCGTCTGTTACAACCTCGGTGTATGTTTCAATTTTTGTTTCAATCTGAGTATCTATGCGTGTTTCGTGAACAATCTTTGTTGTTTTCTGTTCATCCGAATTTTCTCCGCAACCACTCATAACGCTTGCAGCCATAGTTGAAAAAGCTACAAGTGATGCAAGTGCCGCAATAAGACAATAGTTTTTCTTTTTGCCGTAATTACGCATTATGCCACTTCCTTAATGTGATTTAAAATTTCTGTAAGTGTTACCGTATCTTTACCATAATATTATATCAAATTAATCAACGAAAATAAAGAAATTTCGCAAAATTGTACCGTTATATATTGAAAAATTACTTGTATTAATTTTATGCAAATGGTACAATAATTTTGACGGATGTGATTAACAAGTGAACTTTTTGTGAATATATCTAAAAGTTCCTTATTGATATAATTTTTTAGGAGTGATTATAGTGAGGACAACAAAAAAGGCGCTTTCAATTGTACTTGCTGGTTTGATGACCGTTGGCGGTATGTCGGTATTTTCTGTTTCTGCCGCTCAAACATCAACACCGACTCTTTCATTTAAAACTCAGAATGCACTTTATGCACACGCAGTAAGCGGTTCTGACGATTCTGACGCATGGGTTGCATGGCAATGTAAACACAACGAGGATATGGAGGAATTGAATACTAATAGGAAGTATTTCTTCCTTCCAAGCAGTGTTTCGTCAACAAGTGTTGAGCTTTATAACGCATATTCAAAAAGCGTTACAGTTAATAATGTAACTATACCGTCAGGCGAGTCGAGGGAGGTTTCGTACACAATTGATAAGGCAGGCAATGTTACTGCTGACGGAAAAACCTATTCCCTCACATTCTTAAAGTCCTCTGCCGAGTCTGCAATCTATGTAAACAACAGCAACGCTGACGGCAACGGTAAGGAACTTATCTCTTATCTTAACGAGGATAAGAGCAATTATGCCTCTGCAACAGGCGCTATTGTTGACAGGAACGGCAAGATTGACAATACTTCAATCAAGAAAATCAAGGGCAGAGGCAACTCAACATGGGGCAAGGCTAAGAAGCCTTACAACATCACATATTCCGATAAGGTTTCAATCGGCGGTATGTCAAAGGGCAAAAAGTTCTCTCTTCTTGCAAACTATCAGGATGATTCACTCACAAGAAACCGTTTTCTTTATGACCTTGCAGATGCAGTAGGAACTCCATATGCTTCGGATTCAAGATATGTTGATTTTTACTCAGACGGTTATTACTGGGGTTCATATCAGATGACCGAAAAAATTGAGGTGGGTAAGAGTGCCCTTGTCAACGATATTGACGATACTGCATACCTTGACGCTGACGGCAATGTAAACAAGGATTTCCCGTTCCTTTGTGAAGTTGATTCCGGTGCTGTAGACGGTGAAGATTACTATGTAAAATGTGATGATGGTATCAAGGTTACAATTAAAGCTCCTGAGCTTTCGGAAGGCGACAAGGGCTATAATGAAGTTAAGAACTATGTCCGTGAAAAGTACAACGCTTTTTACAGAGCCGCTAAAAAAGCAGACTCCGACCTTTCACAATACGCTAATGTTGATTCATGTGCAAAGCTGTGGCTTATAAATGAACTCGGTAAAAACTGGGATTCCGGTGTTTCAAGCGTTTACTTTGTTTATAAGCAGGATTCCGACGGTAACTATAAGTTCTTCGGCTCACCTGTATGGGACTACGATAATGCGCTCGGTAATGCTGCAGGCAGTGCTTGGGATCTTCAGAACTTCGGTGTTAAGGATTACACACAGTATTCAGGCTGGTGGTGCAGATTTAAGGACAGACAGAAACGCTCCCAGAACAGCAGTAATATTATTAACAATATTTCAAGAAACACTCAGGTTAATAAAGCTGCCGTAAATATCTGGTTTGAGCAGTTTGTTCCTGCAATCAACTATTTTGCAGGCAAGACCACATCTTACAAGGGCTCTGACGAATTCTATACAAAAACACAGTATTTTGACCTTCTCAAGGACAGCGGTGCGATGAATTACAAAAGCGGCTGGCATATAAGAACGAGCAGTTGGATTTGTGACCACACATCAATGAACAAGGCTGACTTTGATATGACAACAGGTACATATACCGTAAGTAACACTAAGACAAGCTATAATCAGGGCAGTTTTACGGATATGTATAATTATGCGGCTGATTGGATGACAAGCCGTGCGGCATGGATCAGCAGTAAGTGGTTTAGCGAGTACACTCCTTCCGCTAAAATCGGTGATGTTGATGGCGACGGCGAAGTTACTGTAATGGACGCAACTCTTGTTCAGAAGTACATTGTAAGTCTTGAAACACTCACAGACAGTCAGCTCAATGTTGCCGATGTAAACGGTGACGGTGAAATCAGCGTTCTTGACGCAACACAAATTCAGAAGATTGTCGTAAATCATGTATAATTCAAGCACAGAATCGGGCAGGAAACTGCCCGATTTTTTGTTATTGTTTTGAAAATTTTTTGTACAAGCCACAGAATGTAAAATTTTACAAATCAAAGATTGAAATTGTGTTGTGAATAATATATAATGAGTGTAATCAAAAATTTTACACAGATTTATACATATGCACAATAACAGGATATAAGCATTTTAAAAGGACGGAGAAATCATGAGAAAAACTAAGATAGTTTGTACCATCGGGCCTGCCTGCGATTCAAAAGAAATGATGCGTAAAATGATTGACGCAGGTATGAATGTTGCCAGAATCAATATGTCACACGGCGTTTATGACCGGCTTGAGGTTACAATCAAAAACCTTAAAGAGGCAATTGCAGAGAGTGGTCAAAATGTTGCAATTCTGCTCGATACAAAGGGTCCTGAGGTCAGAGTCGGCACATTCAAGGACGGTTCTGTTGAACTTGTCGAGGGTGCAGAGTTCAGTCTTTTTAAAAACAAAGAAGAGGGCGACGAAACAGGTGTAAGCCTTTCGTTTCCGAAGCTTGTTGATATTTTTGAATCCGAAGGTCAGGAGCAATCGGCAGAGAGCTTTTGCTTGATGACGGTATTATCTCGCTTGTCGTTAAGTCGGTAAATCCCGAGTCAATCGTTTGTACCGTAAACAAGGGCGGTGTGCTTAAAAACCGCAAGAGTATCAACATTCCGGCTACTTTATCAATATGCCGTATGTAAGCGCTCAGGACAGAAAGGACATTGAGTTCGGTCTTAACCACGGTGCAACAGTTGTTGCCGCATCATTTGTCCGCAATCACGATGATGTTAGAACTCTTCGTGACTTTATTGACAGCCTCGGCTATGAGTATGTTGAAATTATCGCAAAGATTGAAAATCAGAGCGGTGTTGACGATATGGACGCAATCATTGATTACGCAGACGGTATTATGGTTGCCCGAGGAGATATGGCGTTGAAATTCCGTTTATCAAGCTGCCTGAAATTCAGAAAACAATCATCAGAAAGGTTGTTTCAAGAGGTAAGTATGTAATCACTGCAACCCAGATGCTTGAGAGTATGACAACGGCTCCCCGTCCTACAAGAGCCGAAATCAGCGATGTTGCCAATGCAGTTTATGACGGCACAAGCGCAGTAATGCTTTCGGCAGAATCTGCCGCAGGTAAGTACCCGATTGAAAGCGTAAAGGCACTTGACGCAATTTGTTCGGAGGCTGAGGAAAACGGTGAATTTACCGCACTTCATGAGTATGTGGAAGAACACGGAATGAAGGACACTAACCCAATCAGATCAAGTATCTGTAAAGCTGCAAAGAATGTTGCGCAGGCAGTAGGCGCAAAGGCTATTATTGTTGAAAGTGCAACAGGTCGAGTTGCAAGAGCGATGGTTCATTACAGACCTGACTGTCCCGTTATTGCAGTTGCAACATCACAGCTTGTGTGCAGAAAGCTCTGTCTTAACTGGGGTGTTATGGCTGTCATGGGCGAAGAAAAGCGCACATCTGATTCAATTACGAAACAGGCTATGGAAAAGGCACTCAGCACAGGCGTTGTCAAAAAAGGCGATACGGTTGTTGTGCTTTCGTCAAACAAAACCTGCCCGACTTCAAGCACAGATTCACTTAATGTAAGGATTCTTTAATATGAAAAATATAGTTTTAATCGGAATGCCTGGATCGGGCAAAAGCACAGTCGGTGTGTTGCTTGCCAAGGCGCTGGGTTATTCCTTTGTTGATGTAGATTTGATAATATGCAAAGAGGCAGGAAAGCCGTTGCAGGAGATTCTTGATAATGAAGGTCTTGACTTTTTCCTCCACCTTGAGGGAAGAATCGGTGCAGAGCTTGACTACGACAAGACCGTTATCGCAACAGGCGGTTCAATGGTTCTCAGTGAAAATGCCATGGAAAACCTCAGAAAAAACGGCAAGGTCGTTTTCATTGATGTTGACCTCGATGAAATCAAGCGCAGAGTTACAAATATCAAAACAAGAGGCATTGCATTCGGTAAGGGTGAAACTCTTGATGATGTGTACAGAGTGCGTTATCCGCTCTATAAAAAGTATGCCGATATCACGGTATCAATGGAGCTGAGCAGTATCGAAACCACGGTTGATGCAATTGTTGAAAAGCTGAAGCTTGAAAAACAGAATTAAAGAAAAAGTAAAAGCGTCCGTTATTCGGGCGCTTTTGTTGTTAAATATGAAAATTTTTTATAAATAAAAATATGCAGGGGATTCATTGAACGCCGCATTCGGAAAATCGGGGTGCTAAACCGACATTTTGTCCCGAATGGCGGTGAGAATTTTCTTTTCCCGCCGACTGATTTGTACCTGTGTCATGGAAAGAATTTTGGCGGTTTGAGTTTGTGTTTTGCTTTGGTAGTACCGCAGTTGAATTATTTTTCGGTCGGTGTCGCAGAGGGATTTTACCGCCTGTTCAAGCGACAATCGTTCCGAGATTTCGTCCTGAATATCATCTGTAGGGACATCAAGCTGTGGGTTGCCCTCGCTGTCATATTCGGCAGTCAGGGAGAGAGGAACTCTTGTGCTGTTGAGTGCGTCAATGATTTTTCCTCGCTTGTATCAAGCCTTTCGGCAAGCTCGCTCACGGTGAGTTCTCTGCCGTTTTTCAGCTTGCTTTCATTGTTAAGTCTTGATATTGCAAGCGAAAGCTCCTTTAATGTGCGACTGACCCTGATTGCACCGCCGTCACGAAAAAGTCGCTTAATTTCGCCCATAATTACAGGAAAGGCATAGGTTGAAAACTGCAGGTTACGGCTTTCGTCAAAGTTATTAATCGCCTTTGCGAGTCCGAGACACCCCGATGCAAAAAGTTCTTCGTACTCTATTCCTTTGCCTGAAAATCGTTTGCAACAGGCATGGACAAGTCCCATATTTTTGTCGGCAAGTTTATTTTTATCGGTCATTTTCCGAACCTATAATTTTTTCAAGAGTTACGGTTGTTCCGCTGTCGGGCTTTGAACGGACACGCACCTTGTCGCAAAAGCTCTGCATAACTGCAAAGCCGAGTCCTGCCCTGTCCTCCTCGGGAGCGGTTGTAAACAACGGTTCCATTGCCTTTTTAATATCGGAAATTCCGCAGCCTTTGTCACGGATTGTAATTATCACCTTGTTTTCGGAGGTGATTTTTCCGTTTATGTAAATCGTTCCGCTTTGGTGGCGGTAGCCGTGAACAATGCAGTTTGTCACAGCCTCGGATACAGCGGTTTTTAGGTCGCTGAGTTCGTTCACGGTAGGATCAAGGCTCATTACAAATGCCGACACAACGCACCGTGCAAAAGCCTCATTACAGCTTTTTGACGGCACGCAAAGTTTCATTTCATTTACTGTTTTCATCTCAACACCCCCAGACTTTCAAGTCCCGACATTGAAAAAAGCCTGTACAACCTGTCGGGAATATTAATCACACGCAATGCTCCGCCGACAAGCTTCATCTGGCGGTATCGCCCCATTACAAGACCTATGCCCGATGAGTCCATAAACGATACTTTTGAAAAATCAAGGCACAAAAGTTTCGGTTTGTTTGTCTGAACGGCGGCGTCAATTTTTGTGCGTATTCCTGCCGCCGAATCGTGGTCAATTTCGCCGTCAATGTATGCCGTGAGAATATTATTTTTAAATTCCGTTTTCAGCAATTTTATCAGTCCTTCTAAAAAATAAGAGCTCCGCACCTGTTATCTTAATGATAATAAGTGCGGAGCAAAAAATTTGTTTTATTCTGTTGTAACGAAAAATTTACTTTTCGGCTGATTCGTTTTCAGCCTTAATTTTATTGATGATATACGGACGGATTTCGCCTGCAAGGTAGAGCGAACCGCAGATTACAACTGCACAATCGGTCTTTTCAGCCTGTTCAAAAGCCATATCAAATGCGTGTTCGGCACTTTCAAAGGTTACCGTATCGTCAACAAATCTTGCATACTGTTGCATAAGCTTTGCAGGGTGCATTGCCCTTGGATTGTGAACGGGAACTGTGTAAACTCTGTCAAAAACTCCGTCAAGCAGTTTTACCGAAGTGCTGACATCCTTGTCGGCAAGCATACCTGTGATTGCAATTATATACTTATTCGGAAGAAATTTTTGGATTGCCGATTTAAGCGCCTCAATTCCGTTAGGATTGTGAGCACCGTCAAGCAGAACAATCGGCTTTTCACTCAACAGCTCAAGTCTTGCAGGGTTGACAGCCTTTGCAAAACCGTTTGCAATCTGCTCATCTGTTATTGAAATCAGAGAATTGCAACGGAGCATATCAAGTGTCGCAAGTGCGGTTTTTGCATTTTCAAGCTGATGATCACCCGAAAGCGGAAGGTCGATTTCAACACCGTTAAACATAAAGCGACTGCCCTTTAATGTGGTTTCGATGACATCAATATTAACGCTCTCGCTCGTTGCAAGCGGAATTTTCTTTTCTCTTGCGGTTGATTCAATAACCTTCATTGCACGGATATCCTGCTTTGAAGTAACCGCCATTGAGTCGGGCTTGAAGATTCCGCATTTTTGCTGTGCAATTTTTTCAATTGTATCACCGAGAATTGCCGTGTGGTCAAGTCCGATTGTGGTGATAACGGCACAAAGCGGTGATTTTATAGTATTGGTGCAGTCGAGCAGACCTCCCATTCCTGTTTCAAGAACAACAATGTCACAATCTGCATTTGCGTGTATATAAAATTGAAGAGCGTTGACATACTCAAATTCTGTGATGATTGTGCCCTCTTCACGCAGTTGCTCGATAATAGGGAAAGTTTTTTCAACCGCATCCGTGAGAACGGACTCGCTCACCATACAATTGTTTATTTGTATTCTCTCACGAAAATCCGTGATATACGGTGAAATGAACAAGCCTGTTTTGTAGCCTGCCGCAACAAGTGCGGATGAAAGCATAGCACAAACCGAGCCTTTGCCGTTCGTACCTGCAATGTGTATAAATTTCAGCCTGTCCTGCGGATTTCCGAGCCTGTCAAGTAAAATTCTCATTCGGTCAAGTCCCGGACGAGAACCGAATGTCAAAAGTGAATGAATTTTTTCAACAGCGTTTTCGTATGTCATTTACAACAGCTCCCTGTAAATCCCATTTTTCTTAAAGCCCGTTATGCTTGCCGCCTCTTTTGCCGCCTCGGTGGGCTTTGCACCGTTTTCAATCAGCTTGCGGGCGGTTTCAACCGCAAATTCAAGGGTGTATTCTTCGGATTTTTCCTCTTGCTTTTTGCCCTCAAGCACAAGCACAAATTCGCCCTTCAGACTGCCGTCCGCATAATTTTCCGCAGCATATTTTGTTGTGGTGCGGATTACTTCTTCGTGAACTTTGGTGAGTTCACGAACAATCGAAAGCTTTCTGTCACCGAAAAAGCTGTACAAATCTCGGAGAGTTTGCGGAAGCTTGTGTGGTGCTTCGTAGAAAATCATTGTTCTGTGTTCGTTTTTCAGACTGTCAAGATGCTCGTTGCGGCTCTTTTTGTTCACGCTCAAAAAGCCTTCAAATGTGAATCTGCCTGTTTCAAGTCCCGAAACCGCAAGTGCGGAAATCACGGCACTCGGACCGGGAATCACCACGGTTTTTATTCCACGCTCCTCGCAGAGCTTTATCAAATCTTCACCCGGATCGGAAATGCACGGCATTCCGGCGTCCGTTACAATTGCACAATTTTCGCCCTGTTCAATTCTGTTGCAGATGATTTCGCCACGCTCACGCTTGTTGTGTTCAAAATAGCTCACCATAGGCTTTTTTATGCCGAAATGATTCAAGAGCTTAAGCGTTACCCTTGTGTCCTCTGCCGCAATGAAATCAACCGATTCGAGGGTTTCTGCGGCTCTCGGTGAAAAATCTCCGAGGTTGCCGATCGGCGTTCCCGTTACATATAAAATTCCGCTCAATTTATATAGTCCTCCTTGTAACTGCCGTAGATGTTCAGCATTTCTTCGGAAAAGTTTCTGCTTTCGTCCTCAATAAACAGGGTTGGCATAACCTCAAGAAATCCCCTTTTGCCGCCCCTTCTGCCTTCAAGCAAAAAGAGCTTCGGGGCTTTTGACTTTCGCTGTTGAACAAGCCTTAATTTTTTCGGCTCAACCGAATATTTACGCATTGCCTCCATTGCATCGGCAAGCCTTTCGGGGCGCTGACAAATGCAGAGCCGTCCTCCAAACTGCAAAAGCGACGAACCGCAACGGCACACATCGTCAAGCGTACATTCGGATTCGTGCCTTGCAACAAGCTTTGCGTTCTCGGGATTTGTAATTCCGCCTCCGCTGATTTTGTAGGGCGGATTGCAGGCAACAAGGTCAAACGAGCCGAGCGGTAATGCACCGTCAAGCTTGTTTAAGTCCGAGTTTACAATTCTGATTTTGTCCTGAAGATTGTTGTATTCAAGACTTTGTGAAAACAGCTTGCAGGCATTCTCCTGTATTTCTACCGCCGTAATATCAAGGCGGTTGTTGTTTTTGTACCACAAAAGCGGAATAGTTCCGCAACCCGTGCCGAGGTCAACACATTTTTTTGCACCGATTTGCTTTGAAAAATCGGCAAGTAAAATTGTGTCCGTTGAAAAACGGTAGCTGTCTGACACATATATTTTAATACCGCTGCCAAGCGGTTCAAGATGTTTATTGTTCATCGGTATTCCCCTGAAAACAGTAATTAAAAAGCGGCAAGGAAATCCCTGCCGCCTGTCTTTGTGGATTAACCTTAATCAGCCTTCCTGTGGAGCGCCGACGGGGCAAACTTCAGCACATGAACCGCAATCAACACAAGCGTCTGCATTGATTTCATACTTGCCGTCGCCTTCTGAAATAGCGTCGCAAGGGCAGTTGTCTGCACAAGCACCACACATGATGCAATCGTCACTGATAGTATATGCCATAGGGAAATACCTCCTTCATGAATTTCACCTTTATTGTAACATAAATTTTGAAAAAAGCAACCTTTTGGAAAGAATTTTATATTTTAAACTGAAAACAGTTCTTTTTTACTGCAACTTGACGAACGCTGTACGCATTGCAAAAAATTATTCAAGTCCCTTGAATTTTTCCATTTCCTTTTTGTCAAGCTTGATGTAGCCGTCCTTAACAAGCTTGCATTGCTTGACTGTGAATGATTTCGGAGCGGCGTCTTCGGGAGTGTTGTTGAGCTTAACCTTTAAAGTTCCTGCAATCAGGTTGTTTTCAACAACAAGACCTCTGCCTTCGGGAGTATTTACAATTGCTCCTACCTTTGGGGTGTGTTTAAGAAGGTCTGTGTATGCCTCCTGTTCATATTTAAGACAGCACATAAGTCTGCCGCAGGTTCCCGAAATTTTAACGGGGGAGAGTGACAGACCCTGCTCCTTTGCCATTTTGATTGAAACGGGCTGAAACTCGCCCATAAAGCTTGCACAGCAGAACGGCTTACCGCAGATGCCGAGTCCTCCGAGCATTTTTGCCTCATCACGCACGCCAATCTGGCGAAGCTCAATTCTTGTTCTGAACACACTTGCAAGGTCTTTTACAAGTGCACGGAAGTCAACTCGTCCGTCAGCCGTAAAGTAGAAAAGAATTTTGCTGTTGTCAAATGTGTATTCAACATTTACAAGCTTCATTTCAAGCTTGTGGTTGGCAATTTTCTGTTCACAGATTCTGTATGCTTCCTTTTCTTTGAGTTTGTTTTCCGCAAGGTGATTCAGGTCTTTTTCGGTTGCAATTCTGATTAACGGCTTGAGCGGATGCGAATTTCCGCATCGTCAACGGTCTTGTTCGGAGTTGCAACCTCTCCGCACTCAAGACCTCTTGCCGTTTCAACAATTACCCTGTCGCCTGTGTTAAGTTTATTGTCAAGCGGATCAAAGTAATACACTTTGCCGACTTCTTTAAATCGTACTCCGATTATCTCTGCCATGAAATCCTCCTGTATTCTCCGCACAGCCAAGTTGTGAGGAGATTTATATTTATGTGTTTCGGTATTTTCAGTTTTGCGTTCTCGGTAAGCTCAATCATAGAAATCAGCTTTGCCCGAGTAAATCGTCTTGCAAGCTCCCCGGCACATTCCTCGTCAAAAACCGCATCCGCTCCAACGCTTTTTGCCATTCCGTCACGCAGAATCAGCTTTACGACAAGCAGAATTTCGTCTGCAAGGTTTTTGTCGCTGAGGGCATAGAGTGCTGCATAAGGTTGTACTCCCGTGTCGATAAAATTCCTTTTACAATTTTCTTTGCACCTGCAACCGCATCCTCACTGAAAACATCTTTTGTTTTCAGACGGAATACACTTGAACGGGAGAGAATTGTCGGGAGCAGTTTCTTGGAGTTTTCGCAGAGCATAATGAAATATACATTCTGCGGAGGTTCTTCAAGAAGTTTCAAAAATGAGTTTTGAACAATGTCCGAAAGCCTTGTGTCGGCAAAAGGAAAGATATACACCTTTGCATCTGCTCATTCGGCTTTATGACAGAGTCACCGATTATCTCTCTCATCTGCTCAATTGAATTTTGTTTTCTGTCATTTGGAAGTTCAACATATTTAATGTCGGCGTGTGCCTTATTCTTTGCCTTGTGACATTGCTCACAATGACCGCAAGGCTTTACCGGTTCGGTACACACCGCATACATTGACAGAAACACGGCAAGGTTCATCGCCTTTTCGCTGTCCCTGCTTTCTATTACAACAGCGTGGGGAACTCTGCCCTGAATATCAAGGGTGTTGAAGGTTTGTTTTATATTGTCGTCAAAATCAAAACCGTCAAAATTCAAAATTCCACCTCCGCTTATTTATCACATTTATTATATCATTTTATTTTTGCAATTTCCACAATTATTTTAAGGCTACGGTATTGGTAACAATTTCGCCATTGTCGGTGATGTCGATAATGCCGTAGGACGCATAGTATCCGTGGCATGAACCGGGGTTCATAATATACAGACCGTCCTCATAGAGTGTGAGAGGCATATGTGTATGACCAAAGAGGAGAATATCCGCTCCTGCTTCCTTTGCGGCGGAGGTAATGCGGTAAAGTCCCGATTTTGCGTCATAGAGATGTCCGTGTGTTACAAAGATGGTTTTACCGCAGACTTTAAAAATCTCCTTTGAAGGGAAAAAGCTGTTCCAATCGCAGTTGCCCCTTACGGCAACAATCATTTTGTCTTTGTAATTATCTTTTAAAAACCGCTGTTGTTCTTCACCGTCACCGCAATGAACAATTATTTCCGCCTTGCGCTGTGCGTCAACGGCTTTGATAAGACTGCGAAGATCTCCGTGAGTGTCCGAAACTACCAAAATACGCATTGAAAATTCTCCGTTCTAAAAATAAAATTTCCGCATAGTATATGTTGAGGTGTTGGTATGTCTGATAATAAAAAAGTTAATAAACTGCTCGGTGAGGTATCGAAAAAGTACGGTATCTCTAAGGAACAGCTTGAAAGTGCCGCACAAAGCGGTAACATAGAAAATCTTTTGAAAAATACAAATCCGAATCAATCAAAGCAGATTGAGAGCGTTCTGTCGGATCCCGAAAAAGCAAAGAAACTTTTGCAAAGTCCACAGGCTCAGGCGCTGATGAAACTGCTCGGCGGTGAATGATATGTCTGATTTACAGGATAAGCTCAATCAGATTTTGCAGAACCCCGAGGCAATGAAACAGGTGCAAAGTCTTGGGGCACAGCTTGGTCTGACGGGTGAGCAAAAACAACCGCCAAAGCCGAAACCGCCCGAAAATAACCTTATGTCAGTGCTGGGCGGTGACGACACAATCGGCACAATTGCCAAATTTGCACCGCTTTTAAGCTCACTGAACAACAGCGATGACACTACCGACTGCTTGATTCGCTCAGACCGTTTCTTTCACATGAACGGCAGGAAAAGCTTGACAAAGCCGAAAAGATGCTGAAATTATTCCGCCTTATGCCGTTACTGCGTGAAAACGGATTGTTCTGACAGGAGGTGATTTTTTGCCGAGTTTTGAAGAGGAGGCTTTTAACCGAGCGCAGCAGATGCATCGAAAGCCGCAATTCAATCGTGAAGCACCAAGAAAGGAGGTTCCGAAACAACCCGAAAAGCAGGAAGAACCAAAGTCCGAACTCCCCGAACCGCCCGTTCCGAAAAAGGATGACGGTCTTTTGAATCTGATGTTCAAAAACAAGGAACAGAGCCTAATTCTTTTGCTTGTGATACTGCTTATGGAGGAAAACACCGATCCGTCAGTTCTGCTTGCGCTGATGTATCTTCTGATGTGATTATCGGATTTGTCCGTTTCCTCTGATGATATATTTTGAGCTTGTAAGCTCGTTAAGTCCCATAGGTCCTCTTGCGTGGAGCTTCTGTGTTGAAATTCCGATTTCTGCACCGAGTCCGAATTCTCCGCCGTCGGTAAAGCGAGTTGATGCGTTTACATAAACCGCCGCAGAATCAATTCGTGCCGTGAACTCGTTTGCACTGTTGTAGTCGCTTGTCACAATGCATTCGCTGTGACCTGTACTGTACTTCTGAATGTGAGCAATTGCGTCATCAAGACTGTCAACAACCTTTACGGCAATGATGTAATCGAGAAATTCGACTCTATAATCTTCTTCCGTTGCAGTAACAACGCAGTCGCCGAGAATCTGTTTTGTTCTGTCACAGCCTCTGATTTCAACATTCTTTTTATCAAGCTCTGCTTTGATTACAGGCAGAGCTTTTTCTGCGATATCCTTGTGTACAAGCAATGTTTCAAGCGCATTGCACACAGATGGGCGAGAGGTTTTGCCGTTGAAAACAATATTCTTCGCCATTTCAATATCTGCACTCTTGTCAACATAGATATGGCAGTTACCCACGCCTGTTTCGATAACAGGAACCTTTGCATTTTCAACAACGCTTTTGATAAGTCCTGCACCGCCACGGGGAATGAGTACATCGAGATAATCGGAAAGCTGCATAAGCTCTGTTGCGCTCTGTCTTGTTGTGTCCTCAACAAGTGCTACGCAGTCACGGGGAAATCCTGCCTTTTCAAGTGCGTCACGCATAACCTTTGCGATTGCCATATTTGAATGAAAAGCCTCTTTACCGCCACGAAGAATTACGGCACTGCCTGCTTTAAGGCAAAGAGCCGCCGCATCGGAAGTTACATTAGGTCTTGCCTCAAAGATGATTCCGATAACACCCATCGGAACTGTTACCTTTTCAATCTGCAAGCCGTTTTTGAGGGTTCTGCCGTCAAGAACTCTTCCCACGGGATCGGGTAAAGCCGCAACCTGTCTTACCCCGTCAGCCATACCGTTGATTCTCTCCTCCGACAATCTGAGTCTGTCGAGAAGTGATGCCGTAAGACCGCTTTTTTCGCCGTTCTCAAGGTCAATTTTGTTAGCCGCAAGAATTTCTTCGCAGTTTTCGCAGAGTGCGTCTGCAATTGCACCGAGGGCAATGTCCTTTTTTGAACCGGCTGTCATAAGAAATCTTGACGCATCTTTTGCCTTTGCGCCCATTTGTTCAAGTGTAGTCATAATTTTCCTCCGATTATTTAACAGGTAAAAATTTTGTTCCGATTTTGTTTCCGTCAATTACTTCATAAAGATTTTCGGGATTTGAGCCGTTGATAACGCTGACCTCAACACCTCGTTTTGTGGCATAATCAGCCGCCTGAAGCTTTGTAATCATACCGCCTGTGCCACGGTTTGAGCCTGTGCCTGCCGCCATTTCAAAAATTTCCGCATTGATTTTTTCGATAATATCAAGCTTTTTGGCATTTGGATTTGTTCGTGGATTTGAATCGTACAGACCGTCAATATCCGTAAGAATAATGAGTCTGTCTGCGGCAACAAGTCCTGCGACAATTGCGGAAAGCATATCGTTATCACCAAAATTGTTGCCCTCAAGCTCATCAATCGTAACGGTATCGTTTTCGTTGATTACGGGGATAATGTTCATTCTGAGAAGCTCGTCAATTGTGTTGATAACATTCTGCCTTTTCTGCTCTGTTTCAACAGCGTGGCGGGTAAGCAGAAGCTGAGCAACAGAGTGGTTGTACTCGCCGAAAAGTTTGTCATACATAAACATAAGCTCACACTGACCGATTGCGGCAAGAGCCTGTTTTTTCTTGGTTTCGGTAGGTCGCTTGTCAAGACCTGCCTTGCCCATTCCTACAGCAATAGCACCCGAAGAAACGAAGATAACCTGTTCTCCGCGGTTCTGCAAATCGGAAAGCACCTTGCAAAGCTGTTCAACTCTTCTGTAATTTATTTTTCCGTTTTCATAAGTCAGCGTTGAAGTACCAACCTTGATTACGGTACGCTTTTTCTCCATAAAAACACCTGTTTCGTTGCGGATTTTCATTTTTGCACTTTTTCATTATGTACAATTAAAATAATTATAACATAATGTACACGATAAATACAACACTTTACATAACAAAACCCCGAAGTTTTGGCACTTCGGGGTTGATTTTGTATTTAATTTAGTGAGGATATCTGTTGATAAGCTCACGGAGGTCATACGGAGTCGCCTGATAAACGAAATAGTTGAGCCAGTTTGTGTAGAGCAAGGTTGCGTTGCTCCTCCAAATCATCGGCGGAGTTTTTGACGCATCGTCATTCGGAAAATAATTGTAGGGAACATTCGGATTGAGTCCCTTGTTTTTATCTCTGAAATATTCCTTGGCAAGGGTGTCACGGTCATACTCTGCGTGACCTGTAACAAACACCTGTCTGCCGTTTCGACTGCAAATCACGCATGAACCTGCAATCTCGGAAACCGCAAGTACTTCAAGCCCTCTGCATCTTTTCAACGCCTCTTCATCAATTCCCGTATGTCTTGAATGCGGAAGTGTGAATGTATCGTCAAAGCCTCTCATGAGCTTGTGATGCGGAACAAGCACCTTGTGGGTGTAAATTCCGCTTAATTTTTCGGGTAAAAGGTGCTTTTTTATGCCGTAGTGATAATAAAGACCTGCCTGAGCGCCCCAGCAGATGTGGAATGTTGAACACACATTATGCTTTGACCACTCCATAATTTCACAAAGCTCACCCCAATAATCGACCTCTTCAAAGTCGAGCTGTTCAACAGGCGCACCCGTGATAATCATTCCGTCAAAGCTTTCGTTCTTCACCTGATTAAATGTCTTGTAAAAAGTTGTCAGGTGATGCGGAGATGTGTTTTTAGAGGTGTGTGATGCCATCTGCAAAAGCTCGATATCAACCTGCAGAGGACTGTTGCCGAGCAGCCTTAAAAGCTGGGTTTCGGTTTCGATTTTTGTCGGCATCAGATTCAGAATAAGAATTTTCAGCGGACGGATATCCTGCCTGAGAGCAACCTCATTCGGCATTACAAAAATATTTTCCGATTCCAGCACCTTGATTGCCGGAAGATTACTTTGTACCTTGATTGGCATTTTCTCACCACCCTTTGTTTATCTTAAACTGTCAATCTTCAAAATATTCATGAGGAACAGGTTTGTATTTTCTTATGATACTATTTAAATTGAGTTACAAAAAGAAATAACTTCGGTTTTCATCTGTTCACTCGTTAGCTCACCTTTGGCAAAACGAGCCTGAATAAGTTTTACCTCTTTGGAAACAGGAACACCCTCGATACTGTTTACGGCATTTGCAATTTTTACTGCACGCCTACGCTTTTTCAAATCAACCGACTGCATTTCCGTCACCTCTGAAAATATTATTGACTTCGTTTACAAATTAATACTGCTTGCCCCAGAATACCATATGCTTTGCAGGCTTGCCGCAGCATACGCATACATCCGAGAGATGCTCCTCGTTGAATGGGATACATCTGCTTTTTACACCGCCTGTAACTTCTTTGATTTTTTCTTCACAGGCTGTATCACCGCACCACATAGCCTTGATAAAGCCGGGCTTGTTCTTGGCTGTGTCAACGAACTCATCAAATGTTGTTGCTGTGAATGTCTTTTCCTGAGTGTTTTTAAGAGCACGGTCATACATATCGTTGTGGATTGTAACCATAAGGTTTTCAACAAACGGTACAAGCTCGTCAATTGAAACAAATGCCTTTTCACGGGTATCACGGCGGACAACCACGCACTGGTTCTTTTCAATATCCTTAGGACCGATTTCAACTCTTACAGGCACGCCCTTCATTTCATACTCGGCAAACTTCCATCCGGGAGCGTGGTCTGAAGAATCGAGTTTTACTCTGAACTTTTCGGCAAGTGCTTTCTAAGCTCCTCTGCCTTTTCAAGAACACCCTCTTTGTGCTGTGCAACAGGAATGAGTGCAACCTGAATAGGAGAAATCTTCGGTGGAAGAACAAGACCGTCATCATCAGAGTGAACCATAATGAGCGCACCGATCATTCTTGTAGAAACACCCCATGATGTCTGATGCGGATAATGAAGCTTGTTGTCCTTGCCTGTGTATGTGATGCCAAAGCTCTTTGCAAAGCCGTCGCCGAAGTAGTGTGATGTACCGCCCTGAAGAGCAACACCGTTGTGCATCATCGGCTCGATTGTGTAGGTTTCTTCGGCACCTGCGAACTTTTCTTTTTCTGTCTTTCTGCCGATTACTGCCGGAATAGCAAGAGTTTCCTTGTAGAAATCAGAATAAACATGTAACATTCTGAGCGTTTCTTCTCTTGCTTCTTCTTCGGTTTCATGCATTGTATGACCTTCCTGCCAGAGGAATTCCGATGTACGAAGGAACGGACGGGTTGTCTTTTCCCATCTTACAACGCTGCACCACTGATTGTAGAGCTTCGGAAGATCACGGTATGTGTTGATAATCTTTTTATAATGCTCACAGAAAAGAGTTTCCGATGTAGGACGAACGCAAAGACGCTCTTGAAGCTTTTCCTGACCGCCTATAGTAACCCATGCACATTCGGGGGCAAAGCCCTCAACATGGTCTTTTTCTTTCTGTAAAAGACTTTCGGGAATAAACATAGGCATATAAACATTCTCATGACCTGTTTCTTTGAAACGGCGGTCAAGGTCAGCCTGAATATTTTCCCAGATAGCATAGCCGTAGGGGCGGATAACCATACAACCCTTTACGCCCGAATAGTCAACGAGCTCAGCTTTTTTAACGATGTCGGTGTACCATTTTGCAAAGTCCTCATCTCTGCTTGTGATAGCTTCAACCATTTTTTTGTTGTTTGCCATTATATTCCCTCCGTAAAATAAAATTTTACTTATTTTTTAACATATTTTTTTGCATTTTCAAAATGCCGAATACACGGCTGTCATAACATCTATAACATTACTATTTAAATCGGAGCAAGACTCTGCTTTGCTTGCAAGGAGCAGAGTTTGCGACCGATTGCAATCTTGTGCAAAGGAGCATCAGCTCCTCGGAATTTTATTGGATGATTATTCTTCCAATATTCGAGGTGTTTTTCACCCATAGAGGTGAAAAAACACCTGCACTATAGATTATACACTAATTCTTTTATTTTTCAACCTTTTTGAGCAAAACAAAAAGAGGCCGTAAAAACGACCTCTCAAAAATTAAGTGCGAAAAAACAAGAGCAAATTATGAGTTAGCCTCGATGTAAGAAACGAGTGAACCAACTGTCTTGATGTTTTCGATTTCCTCATCGGGAACTTCAACCTCAAACTCGTCTTCGATTGACATAAGAAGGTCAACAACATCGAGTGAATCTGCGCCGAGATCTTCCTGAAGATCTGTGTCGGCAGTAATCTTATCCTCTTCAACATCGAACTGTTCAGCAAGAATTGCCTTAACTTTTTCTAATACCATTAATAATTCCTCCCGGTAAAAATATTGATTGTCCAAAGTAAATTATAGACAAAAGCACTTAGTTTATGCTACAATGGTATGAAAGCAAACGGATTGCTTCACTTCCCTTATATTATTGATTATTTACCCCTTTGTCAATATATATTTGAAATTTTTTTGAAAAATTTCTGATTTTTGCATAAATAATTTCTTTTAAGTTTATTTCTGCATAGCTAAAAATATGAACCTCGGAGGTATTTTTTTATTATGGAAACCAAGAAATTTGCCGTAATCGGTCACCCAATCGGTCACACAATGTCACCGTTTATACACACAAGACTTTTTGAACTTCAGGGCGTCAAAGCTGAATATACAAAGCTTGACATTGCTCCCGAAAATCTTGAATATGAATTTAAAAATACCCTTTCAAAACTTGACGGATTTAACATTACAATTCCGCATAAGCAGGCAGTCATTCCGTTTCTTGACGAAATTGACGCAAAGGCCGAGATGTACGGCAGTGTGAACACGGTGTCAAACAAAAACGGCATTTCAAAGGGTTACACAACAGATCCGGACGGATTTTTAAAGGCTCTTGATGCGGCAGGAATTATGCTTAACGGCAGAATCGTAATCATCGGCTGCGGCGGCGTTGCAAGAACAATGGCGTATGAGGTTGTTCTCAAAAAACAGCCCCTCCTCTTTGCCGTAAGAAAAGAGGATTTGAAAATTGCCGAGGCTTTATGCGATGAAATCAGAAAACAGTTGCAGGTTGCGATGTAAGCTTCTGCCTTATTGACGAACTTTCGGGTGACATTGATGTGCTTATCAACGCAACTCCCATCGGAATGTTTCCTAAGATTGAAAATCAGCCTGTAAGCGACAGTGTAATAAACCGTTGTGCAAATGTATTTGACGCTGTTTACAATCCGCTTGAAACAATGCTTGTTAAAAAGGCAAGGGTAAACGGTGCAACAGCCGAAAGCGGAATGGCAATGCTCGTATGGCAGGCAGTTGTTTCTCACGAACATTGGGACGGCTCTGTTTATGACAAGGACGACATTGCTCAGCTTTGTATCGACTCTGCAAAAGAGCTTGAAAAGAATTTCTGATGAACGGAGAAATTTAAAGTGAACAACATAGTTTTATGCGGATTTATGGGTTGCGGAAAATCAACCGTAGGCAAAAACATTGCAAGAAAATCGGGAAGAAAATTTCTTGATATGGACTCATACATTGAAGAAAAAGCAGGAATGACAGTTTCCAAAATATTTGAAAAATACGGCGAAGAAAAGTTTCGTGATATGGAACATGACGCCTGTGTTGAGCTTGCAGGGCTTGAAGGTCTTGTAATTGCATCGGGCGGCGGTGCGTTTACATTCAAGAGAAATGTTGAGGCTTCAAGGGCAAGGACAAAATTGTTTTTCTTGATGTTCCGCTGGGAATCATCAAAAGCCGTCTTAAAAACGACACAACAAGACCCCTGCTTCAGCGTCCGGACAGGGACAGGGTTATGAAAGACCTTTATGACAGCAGATATCCGATTTATCATGCCGCTGCCGACATTGTGGTAAAGGCAAAAATACGCCGTTAAAAACCGCTTTTGCGATAATCGACGCAGTAAGCGGAACAGATGTGGCTGAAAAACCGCATAAAAACGCTTGATTCTGTATTTATTCTATTGACTATCACGCTTTAAAGTGCTAAAATGACTAAAGAAATATGACGAACTTCGATTCGTTTCGTCAAAAGTGAATTGAAAGGAAATTAAAGCAATGATTATAGTATTAAAACCGTCTGCAACAGAGGAGCAGATTACAAAATTCACAAATATGCTCAAAGAGAGCTATGATGTAAAGGTTAATAAGTGGGACGGTGTTCATTCAACCGTACTCGGTCTTATCGGCGATACAACAAAGATTGACATTGAGTATATTGACGCTCAGGACATTGTTGAAAATGTAAAGAGAGTTCAGGAGCCGTACAAAAAGGCTAACAGAAAGTTCCACCCCGACAATACAGTCATTAAAATCAATGACAATGTAACAATCGGTGACGGCAGTCTGCACATTATGGCAGGTCCCTGCTCTGTTGAAAGCGAGGAGCAGATTGTTCAGATTGCAAAGGATGTTAAAGCATCGGGTGCAACACTTCTCAGAGGCGGCGCATTCAAGCCCCGTACTTCACCATACGCTTTCCAGGGGCTCAAGGCAGAAGACTTGACCTTCTCAAAACAGCAAGAAGAGAAACAGGTCTGCCGATTGTAACAGAAATCATGAGAGCATCACACATTGATATGTTCGAGAATGTGGATATTATTCAGGTTGGTGCAAGAAATATGCAGAACTTTGAGCTTCTCAAGGAACTCGGCAAAATTGACAAGCCTATCCTTCTCAAGAGAGGTCTTTCCGCAACAATCGAAGAATGGCTCATGAGTGCCGAATATATTATGGCAGGCGGTAACGATAAGGTTATGCTCTGCGAAAGAGGTATCCGTACATACGAAACATTTACAAGAAACACTCTTGATATTTCGGCTATCCCGATTATCAAAAAGCTTTCTCACCTTCCTGTTATTGTTGATCCGAGCCATGCATCGGGCAAGTCATGGCTTGTTGAACCGCTTGCAATGGCAGCAGTTGCCGCAGGTGCAGACGGTCTTATCATAGAGGTTCACAACGATCCGCCGCACGCACTTTCGGACGGTGCGCAGTCACTTACTCCAAAGCAGTTTGACGGAGTTGCAAAGAAGGTTTTCGGCTTAAAAAAGGCTGTTGACAAATTAAATTAAGATTTTTACTTTCGGTACGGTTTTTCAGCCGTACCGATTTGGACTTTAATTAACTTTACTAAAGAATACACAAACGGAGGCTAATGCAGTGAATATTGCAGTTGTAGGACTCGGAATTATCGGCGGCAGTTTTTGCAAGGCGATAAAAAAGTACACCGACCACCGTGTAATCGGTATCAACAGAACAAAATCTACTGCCGAAAAGGCTTTAAAAGAAGGTGCGATTGATGAAATCGGCACACATGAAAGCCTTGAAAACGCAGACCTAATTATTCTTTCAATGTATCCGCAGGCGGTTGTTGACTATGTTTCAAGGTACGGAGAACACATAAAAAAAGGTGCGGTTGTAACCGATGTTTCAGGCATCAAGAGGGCAATTTGTCCGCAGATGACAAAGCTTTCCGAAAAATTCGGCTTTGTTTTTGCCGGCAGTCATCCGATGGCAGGCAAGGAAACAAACGGTTTTGATGTTTCGGACGCCGACCTTTACAAAAATGCAAGCTACATTATCGTTCCGTGCAAGGCTGATAACAGCGTTGTAAATATGTTGTCCGACTTTGCAAAATCAATCGGTTTTGGCACAGTAAAAATCACAACTCCCGAAGAACATGACAGAATGATTGCTTTCACATCACAGCTTCCGCATGTGCTTGCGTGTTCATATGTTTTAAGTCCGTGCTGTCCAAACCACAAAGGCTTTTCGGCAGGAAGTTACCGAGATGTTTCGAGAGTTGCAAACATAAATTCAACGCTTTGGAGTGAGCTTTTCCTTGAAAACAAAGATCCGCTTATTTCCGAGCTTGATATACTTATAGATAATATTACAAAAATTAAAGATGCAATAAGTGCCGAAGATGCCGACACTCTCAAGGCACTTCTTGAAAAGGGCAGAGAGGTCAAGCAGGCACTCGGAGAATAAAGAGGAAGGAGAACTTTTATGAAAACTATTCATGTTTCCACGGGAAGTCCCTATGACATTATGATTGAAAGAGGTATCCTTGATAATTGCGGCGAGATTATCAAAAAGCTTTCAAATGCAGAAAAAATCACTATTGTAACAGATACAAATGTTGCTCCGCTGTACAAATGGAGAGTTCTCAACTCTCTTTCACAGCAGGGTTATCAGACTACCGCCCATGTTTTTCAGGCCGGCGAGCAGTCAAAGAATCTTAACACAATCGCAGATATCTATAACACACTTGCAGATTTTAAGATGACAAGAAAAGACCTTATCGTTGCACTCGGCGGTGGTGTTACGGGCGATATGGCAGGCTTTGCCGCCGCAACATATCTGAGAGGAATCGACTTTGTTCAGATTCCGACATCGCTGCTTGCACAGGTTGACTCATCCGTAGGAGGAAAAACAGGTGTTGACATTGCACAGGGCAAGAACCTTGTCGGTGCATTCTATCAGCCAAAGGCTGTTTTGATTGATCCCGACACTCTTTCAACTCTTCCCGACCAGTTCATCACAGACGGTATGGCTGAGATTATCAAGTACGGCTGTATCAAGGACAGCGAATTTTTTGAAATGCTTGCAAACGGTGACGCTCTTGAACACATTGACTATGTAATTGAAACCTGTGTAAAAATTAAGCGTGATGTAGTAAACCGTGACGAAAAGGAAGCAGGGGAAAGAATGCTTTTAAACTTCGGTCACACACTCGGTCACGCAATCGAAAAAATCTACAACTATACAGGCATCACACACGGTATGGCAGTTGCCGTCGGTATGGTAATGATGACAAAGGCAAGCGAAAAGCACGGACTTACCGAGGCAGGAACTGCATACAAGATTGAAGAAGTTTGTGCAACCTACGGCTTGCCGACTACCGATGACGCAAGCCTTGAAAAAATTGCCGAGCGGCTCAGACAGACAAGAAAACTTCGGGATCGTCAATCAATGTTGTTTTGCTTGAGAAAATCGGCACAAGCTTTACCAAGAAGGTTGCAATCTCCGATTTGCTCGACTTCATCACACCGTAACACGGTAAACATATTTTAATGAAAGGCTGTGGAAGTATGGCTTTGTCAACCGACAAAAGCAGTAAGCCGTATGTACGGTATCTTCCGTTTGTACCAAACGGCGAGGTGAACATTCCCCCGTCAAAGAGCGATGTCCACCGTGCAATAATCTGCGCCGCCCTCACAAGGGGCAAATGCACAATTGCACCCGTTGCTCTGTCAAATGACATCAAGGCGACAATCGGCGTGATTGAGGATATGGGATGCACCGCCTCAATAAAGGACGGAGTGCTGACTGTTGACGGTACAAATATTTTTAAAACAGATAATGTAACGCTTGACTGCGGCGAAAGCGGCAGTGCTTTGCGATTTTTCATACCCGTAGCCGCAGCCGGCGGTATTAATGCCACCTTTGTCGGTCACGGAAAGCTGCCCGAAAGACCTATCGGAATTTTCACGGAGGCTCTGCCAAAAGCAGGAGTAAAGTGTGAAACCGAGGGCGGTCTGCCGCTCAAAATCAGCGGTCGGCTTGAAAGCGGAACTTTTGAAATCCCAGGTAATGTAAGTTCGCAGTTCATTACGGGACTTCTGCTTGCTCTTCCGCTTGTTGAAGGTGACAGCGACATTGTGCTGACATCTCCGATTGAGAGCGTAGGCTACATAAATATGACAATTCACACTATGGCACAATTTGGTGTTGAAATTGAAACAACCGACAATGGCTGGCACATCAAGGGCGGTCAGTCATACACTCCGCATGATTACACAACAGACGGCGACTGGTCGCAGGCGGCTTTCTTTATGGTTGCAGGCGCACTCGGCGGAAAGGTGACTGTGAACGGCGTCAACAGAAATTCCGCACAGGGTGACAGGAAGATTGCCGAGTTGCTTGCACGGTTTGGTGCAAAGGTAACGCAGACTGATACTTCCGTAACCGTTGAAAAGGCAGAGCTTAATGCAATTGACATTGATGCTTCGCAGATTCCCGACCTTGTACCCGTGCTGACGGTTTGTGCCGCATTTGCAAAGGGAACAACCAGGATTTACAATGCCGAAAGACTTCGCATAAAGGAATGTGACCGTCTTACGGCAACCGCTAAGCTGATAAATGATCTCGGCGGTAAGGTGACTGAGTTACCTGACGGACTTGTCATAGAGGGAATTGACACCCTCAAGGGCGGATTCTGTGAGGGCTTTAATGACCACAGAATTGTAATGTCGGCAGGTGTCTGCGCAGTAAGACTTGGCGGTGAAATTGAGTCAAGCTATGCGCTTTCAATCAACAAAAGTTACCCTGATTTTTACATAGATTATAATAATATTGGAGGTAAGGCGAATGTCCTCGACCTACGGTGATAAGATAAAAATTTCCGTTTTCGGAGAAAGCCACGGCAACGGAATCGGAGTTGTAATTGACGGACTTCCGGCAGGATTTGAGGTTGACTTTGACAGGGTTCTCACTCAAATGGCACGCCGTGCTCCGGGCAAGGATAAAACAGCAACTCCACGAAAAGAAAAAGACCTCCCGAAGGTTCTTTCGGGTATGCTCGGCAACAAGCTGACAGGCGCTCCGCTTTGTGCCGTAATTGAAAACACTAACACAAAAAGCGGTGACTACGGCAATCTTCTCGACTGTCCCCGTCCGGGTCACAGCGACTACACAGCCTTTGTAAAATATAATGCGTCAAACGATATTCGTGGCGGCGGTCATTTTTCGGGCAGACTTACTGCACCGATTGTTTTTGCAGGTGCTGTCTGCCGTCAGATTCTTGAATCAAAGGGCGTTAAAATTGCCGCCCATATCAGCAGTATCGGCAATGTTTCCGACAGCTCCTTCTGTCCGACAGAAATTGATGATGCACTCATTGAAAAGCTGAACAACTCATCGTTTGCACTCATTGACGAAACTGCCGAAAAACCTATGAGAGATGCCGTTGAAGATGCCAGAATGGCACAGGACAGCATCGGCGGAACAATTGAATGTTGCGTAACAGGCATTGACGCAGGATACGGCGAGCCGATGTTTGAAGGTGTTGAGGCGTTATTGCCAAGGCTGTTTTCGGTGTTCCCGCAATTAAGGGCATTGAGTTCGGCAAAGGCTTTGAGCTTTCAACAATGAGAGGTTCGCAGTCGAACGATCCGTTTGAATACAAAGACGGCAAGGTCGTTACAACCACAAACAACTGCGGCGGTATTTTGGGCGGAATTACAAACGGAATGCCGATTATTTTCCGTGCCGCTGTAAAGCCTACACCGTCAATTTCACAACCGCAAAGGACTGTAAATCTTCAGACAAAAGAAAATGCAGAGCTTGTTATTCACGGCAGACACGATCCGTGTATTGTGCCGAGAGCAGTCCCCGTTATTGAGGCTGTTACGGCTGTTGCAATTATTAACCTTATGTGAGGTCTTTATGAGAGATTTAAAAGAAATCAGAAAAGATATTGACAAAATAGACAATCAGCTTATTGAACTTTTTAAGCAGAGAATGGATTGCGCAAGGGATGTCGGCATCTACAAGCAGGCAAACAACATTCCCGTTCTTAACGAGGCAGAGAGAATGAAATTCTTGATGCCGTTGAAGAAAAGGGAGGCGAATACGGCGCATCCGCAAGACTTCTCTACTCAAACATTATGGAGCTTTCAAGGGCGCTCCAGCACAACATTGTCGGCAGCGGCAAAGAGCTTAAAAGCGTTATCAACAATGCAAGCACGGATATTCCGTCAAGCGGAATCAAGGTTGCGTATCAGGGAATCAAGGGTGCTAACGGTCATGAGGCAACTTTAAGACTTTTCCCGAACGGCGAGGCTGTCAATTACAAAAGCTTTGCAGATGTATTTTCTGCCGTTGACAACGGCGAGGTTGCATTCGGTGTTCTTCCTGTTGAAAACTCAAGCGCAGGCTCTGTTTCGGCAGTTTATGACCTTATTCTCAAGCACCGTTTTTACATTGTAAAGGCACTTGATTTGCCGATTGACTACTGCCTTGCAGGTCTTAAACAATCTGCTTTTGAGGACATTGAAATCGTGTGGTCGCATCCGCAGTCACTTTCACAATGTGCGCAGTATATTGCCGACCACGGCTTTGATTCTGTTCCATTCTCCAACACGGCAATTGCCGCCCGTGATGTTGCAAAGGAAAAGCGCCTCAATGTTGCGGCAATCTGTTCATACAAAGCGTGTGAGGAATACGGCTTGAAGGTTCTTGACAATCATCTTCAGGACAATGACGAGAACACAACAAGGTTTATTGTCATATCCAAAAAGCTGTACATTCCCAAAGATGCGAACAGAATCAGCCTTTGTTTCTCGCTTCCTCATGTTACGGGATCGCTGTACAGTCTTTTGTGCAGATTCAATTCGCTCGGTCTTAACCTCACAAAAATCGAATCCCGTCCCCGTCAGGGCAGACAGTTTGAATATCTGTTCTACCTCGACTTTTCGGGCAATGTCAGAAGTGAAAATGTTATTGAACTTGTAAGTCAGCTTAGCGAAGAGATGCCCGAATTCAGCTTTTTGGGCAACTACGCAGAACCCGAGTTCCCGATTAAATAAACCGCACGGCGAGCCACCGTTCCCAATTCGTGTAGATAGTTTTAATTAAATGTAAAATTGAAAATGGAAAATTAATGTCGGGAAGACAGTTTACAATGTCAAAAAACATATTATGCCCGAGCGTAGTATTGTTATTGTTTATATAAACAGTAGGGGCGCCCAATGAACGCCCATGCTGATTTGAAAAAAACACCCTTTCGATAAATGCCACAGGTGGATAAGGCAGTATAACAAATTAAATACATCTATGGCGTTGCAATGACGGAAATAAAGGCTTTGGCAGCAAATTGTCAAAGCCTTTTTCTGTATCTTAATTTTACACATTCGTAATTTGTTTTTGTTTCTCGTATAATGAACTCACTAAAATCGAGGAGGTTCAGAAATGAAAACAATTTTTGAGAATAACGGAGGTACTTATGAAAGTCAAGGCGACTATTTGTTGCCAAATCTCACTCTGCAAGATAAGGCGATATACTCAATCGGTGTATGGGGAATGAGGTATAAGCAATACTTGAAACAATATCACAAAGTACTTTACTATAATCTTTTGACGGCAGGTAAGCTTAATTCATATCTTGCCGACATTGATAAGAGAGCAAGATTTCTGTTCGACGAAATAGTAAAATCACTTGCCGAAAATGAAAATGTAACCGAAAAACTCAAATCAGAAAATGCAATGTTGTGGGTGCAAAAGATGAATAATATTCGCAACCGAGCAACAGAAATCGTAAACAATCAAATAATATTTAAGTGAAAACAGGGCACAGCTGACGGAATATTTCCCGAAAGCTGTGCCTTAATTTTTAGTTATGAAGTTTTATGTAGAAACTTAGCAAGCTGACCGGTTGGATAACCAAACGGTAATCTTCACGCTTTTGCACAAACTTAGCGAGCAGTGTATTTGGATAGCCACACTACCAAATACCTTGTTAGGGACACCCTAAGACCTAACTTCAAGAATTAAATACTAGTAACTAAGTTTGTCAAATAAATTTTTATCACATCAAATTTGTTTACTATATAATTTTCCATATATTTGTAATCGGGATTACCAGCTTTATCAACCGGTAAGGGAATTTTACTCTTTTCCATATCTTCTTTTTTCCACTTATCAATGAAAGCATATCTTTTACCCGCCGTTTTCAAAAGTGGAATAATAAAAAATGCCATTTCCCTATTCATTTCAAACTTTGGATATAAAACATTTACATCATCTGAGGCCCAAAACATTTCATCCTGATAAAACGCTTCACCAATAGAACCATTATAACTTAGTGTAATTGTGTTCTGAGGATGAAGATGTTCATCATTTGAGATATAAGCAGTAATTCCATTGTTTATGGCACTTGCACCTATAAATCTTATTTTGCCATCTTTCATATCAGCTTTTGTAAGTCGTTTCCCTTTTTGCACATTGAACAACTCAGATATTTGAAACAATTTCCAACTACTTATATCAAGTGTTCCTGAAATATCGGATTTCTTCGCTGACTGCAAGTCAGTCAGCGAAGAGCTGACTGCAAGTCAGTCAGCGAAGAGCTGACTGCAAGTTCCAGATTTCATATATGATTCCATATATGAAAAATCTGGATTGCCTGTTTCATCAACAGGCAATTTTATACTTATTTGTTTAGCAGATTCTCTTGTGAATTTATTCACATAATCATAATTCAATCCTAAAGCACGGTTTCTAAATACGGAAACAAAGAATAATAATGAATATTTACTCCATTTATCTTTATACTTTCCAATTGGGTACATTCCTTGTACGTGCGGATACCCCACAAAATCTGTTTCCTGAAAGAAAATAGCATCAGCAGAAGTTGTGTCACTAAATGTAATTATTCCACCTTTTCAGTGTTTTCTTGATTTGTATACCCGCCAATTCCGTTATTGAAACTTGAATTAACAACAATAGGATTAACGCCATCTTCTTCCATAAGTGAGCTATTTGTTAATTTGTATGCTTTAGTTGGGTGTATATCAAAAAGTTCACCTATATTAAATGTACCCCATTTTTCAATTTTAATTAGTTTCATCTTGCTTGTCCTCATTACTGATTGAAATAACAACATTGTTGTTATGAGAAGTTATATAACTATCATACATAACTTTTTTCACCAAAACATCGCTGAATTCCTTTACATCAATTCCTCGCTTAAACATCAAATAGTCCATCATTGTTTTTGTAAAATCTTCTTCAAAAATTTCAAATGGCTTTTCCGGCATTTGATAACTCAAATGCTCTGACGGCTTTATCCATTGAACAGTATCGTCACCTGTTTGTTTACGAATAACATCTATCCATTTATCTTCAATGCTTTGCCATCTGTCTTTTATATCTTGTCTACCCTGATTCTTTACGGTTTCCAAGCCGTCATCTTCTATATAGCAAGCAAAGATTTCTTTGTCATTTTGAGGAATGCCTGCTGTAAAAATAAAGATTGATGTTGTAACCCCTTCAGAAAATACTTTTTCAGGCAACTTTATGATTTTCTCAAGAGTGCTATGTTTGAGAAGCTTTTTCCCTTTTTTATCTTTTTCCAATTTTTTATCAGGAAGAATAAAAGCACATTTAGTATTTCTCGGTACATTTTTTAGTACATTTTCAACAATAGTTAAACAACCATATTTTGATTCAAAAGGTGGGTTCATCAATACCTTTGTTATATTTTTCGACTTAATCCAATCGCAAGCTTCTTGCGTTCTGCTATCTAAGTGTTCCAAGTTTGTTTTGCCGTCTTTATGAATAAGCATATTCGCACAGGCAAGAGCAAATATCTCTCTGTCAAATTCAATTCCGAACAACTGACTGTCTTTAATTTTAGAGGCCTTTTTTGTGTTTATTCCACCCGCTTCTTTCATCATATTACACATTGCTTTTACCAAAAAAGCACCTGAGCCGCAAGCCGCATCTAATACTTTGTCATTTTGATTAACTTCAATAAGTCGATACATAAATGATGTTATGTGATCAGGGGTAAACACCTGACCGCTTTCGGATTTCTTCTTATATCGGTTAAACTCATTAAAGAAGATACCCATAACATCTTCGCCATTCCAATGATCAGAATTAACACAATCAGAAATTTCAGAAACCCAATCAATAAAATTGTTAATCGCATCTTGATTTGTAGTGTTATTCATTTTTATTTCTGAATAAACCTCCGTAAGCAAATCAAGTTTTAAGTTTTGCTTTCTGCTTTCTTCTAATGATTTAGAAAGAGTGCTAAGTATTGAATTCTTCATCAAAGTAAAACTCATATCTTCAATTAACAATGCGCCGTATCTCTTTGCAACCAATGCACACGCAGTAAAAATCATACGATGATACAAATTTTTAATGCCAAATTCCGTATGTAGACAATCATTTATACGTTTTGTCAAATTATAAATCTGTTGTTTATCGATATTGTCTTGCGTAAAAAGTGCCAAGTAATTATGAATTTATTTTGAAGCACATTAGATATTTCAGTATTACAAACTTCGGTACCATTCTTGAAAACCCTTA
>ENA-OQDE01000112-OQDE01000112.1-human-gut-metagenome-genome-assembly--contig:-NODE-112-length-50217-cov-2.289559_pt1 | contig 50217 bp, 61 predicted proteins | sample MGYA00242768_ERZ504595 | MGnify/ENA primary metagenome ERZ504595 (study PRJEB26092, sample SAMD00036307) | human gut metagenome | host: Homo sapiens | study: EMG produced TPA metagenomics assembly of...
TTCTATTTTATTAGTAGCTGCAAATGTACACGATAATTCTTAATAAACCCACTTTTTCAGAAAAAGATACTGAAGCTATTGCAGGTTTCAAAAAAATATCTACCTTTGCATCCGCAATCGAGAGAGATGCTAAAGTGAATATTTTGGTGCGTTAGTTCAGTTGGTTAGAATACATGCCTGTCACGCATGGGGTCACGGGTTCGAGTCCCGTACGCACCGCATTAGGAAATAAAAAATCCTCTGATTTACTGAAAATCAGAGGATTTTATTTTGAAGATAGCGAATAATCGCTATCTCTTTTTTCCATCATATCCCCATTTCACATAGATGGCTCCCCATGCAAATCCTGCTCCAAATGCAGTAAGAATTAGGTTATCTCCTTTTTTGAATTTATCTTCAAAATCCCAGAGGCAGAGTGGGAGAGTGCCGGCACTAGTGTTACCGTATCGTTCGATGTTGACCATGACCTTTTCGACAGGAACTTCCAAACGTTGTGTTACGGCGGTGATAATACGTTGATTAGCCTGATGAGGAATTACCCAGTCGATGTTTTCTTTGCTTAGATGGTTTCTTGCAATGATAGATTCACAGGCATCAGCCATGTTGGATACTGCATATTTGAATACAGTACGTCCTTCCTGATAGATATAATGCATTTGATTATCCAATGTATAATAAGAAGGAGTACATATAGAGCCACCCGCTTTAATGTGCAAAAAAAGGCAATCCTTTACCATCTGTTCTTAACACAGCATCCATAATGCCAAAATCTTCAGTAGTAGGTTCAAGCATGACAGCTGCTCCGCCATCACCGAAAATCGGACAAGTTGCCCGGTCGGCATAATTTATTATTGACGACATCTTTTCAGCGCCTACAACTACCACTTTCTTGTAATTTCCAGAACGGATAAAATTGGCTCCAGTCTCCAGTGCATATAAAAAACCGCTGCAAACAGCTTGCATGTCAAAAGCAAAAGCTCTTTTCAGTCCCAGTCTTTCACATAAAATAGAAGCCGTGGAAGGAAAGCGGTAGTCAGGGGTTGTTGTAGCTACAATTATCAGATCAATATCATCCGGATTTGTTCGGGTGCGTTTTATTAACTGTTTGACAGCTTTACGAGCTATGTAAGAAGTTCCCAGTCCTTCCTCTTTCAAAATACGTCTTTCCTTAATACCAATACGCCCCATAATCCATTCGTCGGTAGTATCTACCATTTTGGAAATCTCATCATTGGTCAAGATGTAATCGGGTACATATCCTCCGACTCCTGTAATTACTGCGTTTATTTTTCCATTCGTTTTATCTAGTTTTGGTAAATTGAATAAGGAGGTTCATTCGAAAATCAAAAATGCGGGCGCAAATATATGGAAAAGAGACCGAATTCCAATAGTAGTTTGTGAAACTGTAGCCTTTTTAATTAATAAAAAGGAATATTTGACCAAATTTTGTCTAAATTTTTAGCAGGCAATTTTTGTTTAAATGAATGAGTTGTTGTAAATAATTGATTCATAGGTAATTGTGAATGTTGCTCCGGTATTGCTAACTACGAAGTTTGTCAAACAACTCGTCATTGTATAAAGATGACTTATTGGTTAGAGACTATTTAAATTTTATGCAAATCATATTTTCGCTTCCTTTCTTGTCTTGCAGGTTCAAGATTTTCTTGATGACTTGCAAATGTGTGTTCTTCTAAATCCATACTGCCATCGGTAATGTATGGTAATAGTCAGTTATTCATCGAGAAAAATATTGTATATGTGAAAATATACACAGCGATATGATAACCGGCAGAAGCTGCAGTATGTGCCAGATGCAGTGCAAATGCTGTTTTACCTACCGCAGGACGGGCAGCAATAACGATCTCCTCACCGGGTTGCCAGCCGCATGTCACCCGGTCAAGGTCGGCAAATCCAGTAGTCAGTCCTGTAGCACTGTTCTTGTTGCTGGCCATGCGGGCCTCTATCAACTTATAGTGTCCTCTATGAGTTGTGACGTGGAACGGAGATGTTCGGCAGTACCACATTCATTTTCCAATCGGTCGAGGAGGGTATGGGCATTTGCCAGCGTATCGTCTATATCAGTTATCCTGATAGTTGGGAAAATAAGCCACTGCCATCTCGGATAGTACGTGGCAACCGTGAAGCAGCCAGTCAAAGATTGATTATCCATTGTTTAAATATTTTAGTACGCCGCAAAATAATGACTCGTTTCATTGGATGAAAAAAACGTTTTTCTGATGCTGGTAATTTAAATGTAAAATAAGTATGAATATTTTTAAATAAAAATCTAATTATTTAAACAATCTTTTCTATATTTGCATTCGAGATTAGATTTTATATGGCAGTTTTGTCGATTAATAATCAGTAATATCAAACCATTTATATATAACTAAATTTTATAATGTTGAAAGGAATAGAAATAATAAAAGATCGTTTACAACGAAAGCGAAAACAGTACATCCATCAGGGAGAGAAAATAGAACAAATGAAGTGTACAATGCAAAACACCGGTGAGGAAATTGAGCAACTGGAATATGTGCTTAATGAGATGGAGCATATAGCGGATGTAAATCGTGCGCCACGAGTGATTCCAAATGCTAGGGTGGAGGAGGTGTTTGCATATCTCTGCCGGGTGTTTGAGTTTTTGCAGCACCGTTTAAAGCTGCATTTCAAATATAAATTGGCATGCGAAGTCATCTTTGCCTACTATCAGTTTAAAAGTCGGTTGCATACTCCTGGACGGGAATATTTAAGCTTTGCAACTATACTGACTTACTTTAAACGTGAAAGAGAAATGGCGTATGGGTGATTTCAAAAATATCGAAATATAGAGATAATAGTGTGAAAAACAAATGTTTTAGGAACAGAAATGACGAATTTGATATTTTTTCCTTATTTTTGTGTGTCCATTTTTGAATGATATGATACAGATAATACGATTAAAAGGAAAAGACAAACACTTATATCGGCTTTTAGCGCCGATGGTGATGGATCCCGAAGTGATACGCGCAAACAATAATTACCCTTTCAAGACGGGCGAAGAGTATGTGTGGTTCATTGCGATTGAAGATAAAGAAGTGGTGGGCTTCGTCCCCGTGGAACAGAAAAGCCGGAAGAAAGCTGTAATCAATAATTATTATGTGAAGGCAGAAGGCACCGTACGGGAGGAAATCCTGTCACATCTGTTGCCCGCTATCGTTGCGGAATTTAGGCCCGAGAGTTGGTTGCTCAATTCGGTCACACTGGTACAAGATAAAGAAACATTTGAAAAGTTTGAATTTGTATCGATGGACAAGAAATGGACACGGTATGTAAAAATGTATAGATAACTTATGACGAAAAAGAAAATAGCAGGCACAAAGAATGTATATGAATTAGCACAAGAACGACTGAAAGTTATATTTAATGAATTTGATAATATATATGTGTCATTCTCCGGAGGTAAAGACAGCGGGGTACTGCTGAATATGTGTATCGATTATATCCGGAAGAATAACCTGAAGGTACGTTTGGGAGTTTTTCACATGGATTATGAGATCCAGTATAAAATGACATTGACTATGTAGACCGGATGCTGGAGGCCAATAAGGATATTTTGGATGTATACCGGGTATGCATCCCTTTCCGTTGTGGCTACCTGCACCTCGATGTATCAATCTTTTTGGCGTCCGTGGGAAGACAGCAAAAAGAATATATGGGTTCGTTCCATGCCGAAAAAGGCAATGACCAAAGAAGATTTTCCTTTTTATAATACAACCATGTGGGATTATGAATTTCAGATGCGTTTTGCGCAATGGATACATAATAAAAATGATGCAGTGCGCACTTGTTGTCTGATCGGGATTCGTACACAGGAAAGTTTCAATCGGTGGAGATGTATCTATATGAGCCGTAAATTCCAGATGTATCATAAATATAAATGGACTTCAAAAGTAGGGAACGATATTTATAATGCCTACCCTATTTATGACTGGAAAACAACGGATGTATGGACTGCCAATGGAAAATTCCAGTGGATTATAATGTTTTATACGATCTTTATTATCGTGCCGGAGTCAATCTGGAGCGTCAGCGTGTAGCAAGTCCCTTTATTAATGAGGCACAAGAGAGTTTGCAGCTTTACCGGGTGCTTGATCCTAATACCTGGGGTAAAATGGTGGGAAGGGTGAACGGTGTGAACTTACCGGTATGTATGGTGGTACTCATGCAATGGATGGCAATCGGTGAAACTTCCCGAAGGATATACATGGCGCGAGTTTATGTATTTTTGTTGTCTACTCTGCCGGAGCGGGCGAGGAAGAATTATCTACGGAAACTTTCAGTGAGCGTGAATTTCTGGCGGACAAAAGGCGGATGCCTGAGTGATGCCACCATCCAAAAGCTGATTGATGCGAAAGTACCAATTATCGTTATGGACAACAGTAACTACAAAACGTTGAAAAAACCGGTACGTATGGAATATCAGGATGATATCGACATTCCGGAATTCAAAGAAATACCCACGTATAAGCGAATGTGCGTTTGTATTCTTAAGAATGACCATGCCTGCAAATATATGGGATTCTCACCTACAAAGGAGGAGATGAGTAAGAGAAGTCAAATTATGGAACAATATAGAATCATAGTATCATGAGTGTAGATAAAAGCCCTGTTTACGAGGTAAAAGCGGTGCCCGTAGAAAAAGTATATGCGAACGATTATAATCCGAATGTCGTTGCACCGCCTGAAATGAAGTTGCTGGAACTTTCTATTTGGGAAGATGGCTTTACGATGCCATGTGTATGTTACTACAATAAAGATGAAGACCGTTATATCCTGGTGGATGGTTACCATCGCTATACGGTATTGAAGACTTCCCAACGAATCTATAAGCGTGAAAACGGTTTGTTGCCGATTGTGGTGATAGACAAAGACTTGTCTAACCGTATGAGTTCAACAATCCGGCACAACCGTGCGCGTGGAATGCATAACATTGAATTGATGTGCAACATTGTTGCGGAGCTTGATAAGGCAGGTATGTCCGATCAATGGATAATGAAAAATATTGGTATGGATCGTGATGAATTGTTACGTCTGAAACAAATTTCAGGACTTGCTGATCTGTTTGCTAATCGCGAATTCAGTATTCCTGATGAGGTGGCACCTACGGAAACTGAGCGTAAAACCTTATAATCTGATAGTTATATATATACAGAAATTGAGTATTTTGTCATTTAGGCACAAATTATACAAGTTATTAGCTTATTTTGTTGTATAAAATAGTTAGTTCTTTTGTCTAATTTGTGCCTAAGTTGTGTCTAAATGACACGGAAAACTATAACTTCCCTCTATTGTCCAAGTTTTTATGAAAGAAACTTGGGAATTTTAAAATGTTCGCATATCGAAAGAAATGAGGATATTGAATATTTTTGTTGTGAATTTCGTAACCTTGTTGTTCGCTACCTACATAATTAGTCCCTTTATTCTAAATTGATTCTCTGTAACAGAAATGAATACAATTTTGTATCTCCTTTAATATTCCGAAATTTGCAATATGAGATTTGGACAAAAATATTGTCCTGAGAGAAAAGCAAAAAGAGAAATATATAAGAAGTAGAGGAAAGTATATTAGAGAATTAATGAGAGAAATAACAAAACTTACAATCAGTTTTTTATATTTGATTTTTTATTATCTGTGGTGTGTGTGCAGGGGTCGAATGTGACCGGCACTCTCTTTCAATTAACACCGAAAGTGACAACTTGTGCGGATATATATGCCAAGTTGTTGATTATGCCGTTGAGCAATCCTTGGCTTGGCTCTCTCTCTTATAGTGACACTCAAGAATCAATCTCCATGAATTATATTATGTATGAGTCCGGCATTCAGAACAATACCTGTCTGCACATCAAGGGACTTGGTCTGGTAATAACATCGGTAACAGATGGGGGCTGACTGGTTGATGTAGTATGAAGAAGGACAAAGAGAAACAGGTGACAGGATGATGTGTATCTAACATTAAAAACAGGAAATTTGGAAAAAGAAGTTCATATTAGACAAAGGAAAGCTGTTCCTGCTGCGGGAAGTACGCTTCAGCTCATGCCTACTGAAAATTCAAATTCGGAGGTGCATGAAATCAATTATTTCTGCCTTACGGGCGAAGTGGATGAAAGTGCTAAAAATTGGATCCGTCTGTATTCTTCCGTAATGCCGGAGGAACATACAGGAGAAGAACGCATTATCGTTGAAGACGGTAAGATATATATTAAGGTATTGCCCAATATAGAGGCGGATTCCAGAAACGGAATCGTACATCTCACAACAATGGCGTCTTCCGTTAAAACGGGCATCAGTAATGTGCAACGCATAAAAATAGATGTTACTCAATTGGGGCAATAAATAACAGTAAATGTGATATAAATGAAGAAAGTTGTTATACCCATATTATTCATGCTCGGATGTGCTATTTCCGAGGGTTATGCCCAGAAGGTTGCGTTGAAAAGCAATCTGCTGTATGACGCTACCACTACCATGAATTTGGGGTTGGAGATCGGACTGGCGCGTAAATGGACGCTGGACATTCCGGTCAATTATAATCCGTGGAAACTTTCCGACGGCAAACGCCTCCGTCATTGGGGGATACAACCCGAAGTTCGTTACTGGTTTTGTGAGAGTTTTCGCCGTATGTTTATCGGAATGCACGGACATTATGCCGATTTCAATGTAGGAGGGTGGCCCGACTGGTCTTTTATCAGTGACAATATGCAGCATACGCGTTATCAGGGATATCTTTATGGCGGTGGCTTTTCCGTAGGATATTCGTGGATTCTGAAAAAACGCTGGAGTATAGAAACGTCTGTCGGAGTGGGATATGCGCACATTGTATATGACAAGTATCCTTGCGCTACCTGTGGTATGAGATTGAAGGAAAGCAGCAAAAATTATTTCGGACCTACCAAAGCAAGTGTGTCACTTATTTATGTAATTAAATAATGAGGAGTATGATGATAAGAAATATAGGTTTCCTTGTGTGTATGTTGGTGGTTTGCAGCCTGAATATAAACACAGCTATGGCTCAATCCCGCTCTTACGAAGGTGGCATTACCGTGAATCCGGTGCGGTTGGAACAGAAAGGTGATTTTATTCATGTCGATATAGATTTTGTTTTGAATAATGTGAAAGTGAAATCTGCCCGGGGAATGGATTTAATTCCGCGGCTGGTGACTTCCGGATGCACTCTGAATCTTCCGAAAGTTTCTATTAAAGGTCGTGACGAGTATTTGGCGTATGAGCGTGAGCTTGCGTTGATGAGCGCCAAGGAGAAGAGAAGCTACGAGAAGCCATATATAGTGGAAAAAGCCGGAAAACTAAGAAATGATACGATTCGGTATCAATATCTGGTTCCATTCGAATCATGGATGAAGGATGCGCGTCTGGACGTGCAGCATGACGAATGTGGTTGCGGCGAAATGGCATTAATGAACATCGAGGAATTTGGCAAAGTGACGTTGGAACGTGTATGGACGCCTTACGTAGTGGCTCCTCAGTTTGCTTATCTGCAACCGAAAGCGGAAGAAATCAAACAACGGGATGTTCAAGCGGAATGTTTTCTGGATTTCGAGGTGAATAAAGTCAATATTCGTCCCGAATACATGAATAACCCTCAGGAACTGGCTAAAATCCGCAAGATGATCGATGAGCTGAAGTCCGATCCGAATGTGAAAGTGAACCGTTTGGATATTATCGGTTATGCTTCTCCGGAAGGAACATTGGCAGCGAATAAACGTCTGTCTGAAGGACGTGCCATGGCGCTCCGGATTATCTGGCATGCAGATACGATTTTCCGAGAAACCAATACTACATTGTCTTTGGAGGTGAAAACTGGGACGGACTGGAGAAGGCGCTTGAAACAATCGAATTGGAATATAAAGACGAAGTGCTGGATATTATCAGGAACATACCTATTGAAAAAGGAAGAGAAACAAAACTGATGCAACTTCACGGAGGGACGCCTTACCGATACTTGTTGAAGTATATTTTCCCAAGTTTGCGTGTGGCTATCTGCAAAGTGAATTACGAAGTGAGGGGTTTTAGTGTGGAGGAAGCAAAAGAGATTATCAAGACGCGTCCGCAGAATTTGAGCTTGAATGAAATGTTTTTGGTAGCTAATACCTATCCGACAGGCTCGCAAGAATTTATTGAATGTGTTCGAAACGGCTGTCCAGATGTATCCGCAGAGTGAGATTGCAAATATAAATGCTGCTACTGCCGCTTTATCACGCAATGAATTGGTTTCGGCTGAACGTTATCTGGACATGGTGAATTCGAATAAGAATTTGCCGGAATATAATAATGCTATGGGAATATTAATGTTAATGAAGGGAGATTATGAATCATCGAAGAAGTATTTGAAGTTTGCAGAGCGGTCAGGTCTGGATGCAGCTAGGAGCAATCTGGAAGAATTAGTCAGGAAGAAGGCTAATGCTGCTAAAATGAAAAAGAATGGTAAGTAAAACTTACTGATTAAGTGGGAAATTATATAAGTATTAATTCTAATAATTTTTTGTATTATGCTAAGAGTTAAATCAATTTTAGTTTCGTTGCTGGCTGTTGCGGCACTGGCAAGTTGTTCAAATGAGAATCTGGAGGAAAATCCGGAGGTTGAAGGGGGAGCAGGTTATGATGTAGCTTACGTATCAATTAGTCTGACTAATCCCAAGTGCCTGGTTCACGTGCGTTCTGGTGAACAGACGGCTTTAGAGGAGGAAAGCGCGATTAATGAGCTCTATTTGATTACGTTCAATGCGGGTAAGGTGGTGACTAAGGATGAAAAGGCAACTAAGTATGCCACGGTATTGGGATCAAGTTCTTTCGGAACAAATAGTGGAGTTACGACTCCGAATACTCCGGTTAAAGTGGATCCGAATACTAAGTATTTGCTTGTTATAGCCAATCCGGGTTACCAATTAAAGGATCGCTTGGATAACCTTTCAGTGGGTGCAACCTATGCTACCATCAATGGAATGATTACAGTTCCTGAAAACAATACTAAGCCCAACAATGCTTATCTGGTAGAGGAGGTTGTACACTCTAATGGTTGTGCAATGATTAATGTCGGATTCTACGATGATTCCGATTCAGATCCAGCCAATCATGCATGGAAAGAAGAATGTCTGCTCGATGTATCGGACAAGATTGTTTTGGTCAGCGACTATAAATCGGAAGCGCAAGCTCAGAATGCGGCGAAAAGTAATCCGGCCACTCTTGAGATAGAACGCCTTGCTGCAAAATTGGAGGTTATGATTGGCGGTTCATTGGAAGTAGGACCTTTTGAAGATGGAACAAATGCAAGTCTTGGACAGTTTGATTTTGGAAATTGGACTATAGACTACTACAACTCCCTGTTCTTTCCTTTTGCAAAGAAGACTACCACAGAGTCGTCTCATACTACCGGATTCTACAAAAGCAATTTCTATACAGTTGACCCGAACTTTACGACTGCAGGTGGAAGTGAATATCTTACAGGCATTGTTAAGAATACACTCGAAGTTACTACTCGCGAACCTAAGGTAGAATGGGTTACTGAAAGTGCGACTGCGGGTGATAATTACAAATACTGTATCGAAAATACGATGGCCGCAGGATATCAGAAGTTCGGTGCGGCTACACGTCTGGTACTTAAGGGACAATATGCACCTTGGAAGTCCGGTGAATTTACTTTAGGAAATGACTGGTATCGTCTTCCTAACGGAACTAACTCTGTAAACTTCAAGAGTTTTGCTGACTTGCTGGCTGCTTATACACCTGCTAAAGCTAAACAAACAAACTCAGACCCTATGACCGCTCAGGAAAAACTCTTGGTTACAGCATGCGAACTGTTCTATACTCAGATAAAATCTGAACTTACCACCAATGATCCAGGTAGTTTTGCTCTTCTTACACAGACTATTCTTGACGACAACAATATTAAGAATGGCGGTGAACTGTGCAAAGAAGAAGGTTGCATCTATTGGTATCCAAAGAGTCTCAATTATTACTACTATGAGATTCGTCATGATAATGCAGCCAACTCTTATATGGAGTATGGAAAATACGGTGTAGTACGTAATAACTATTATACGCTTACGCTGACAAAGGTGAATGGTAACGGTACACCGTGGTATCCTGGTGGTGGTCCCGAAGATCCGGATGAAGAAGAAGATATCGATAAGAAAGGTGCTTATCTTCATTTTGAGATTAAAGTTGCTCCGTGGATATACTGGACTACAAATTTCGAAATTTAAATAAACTCTTTGCTTTCAAAGAAAACAGGGCAGTGCGGACTGCCTGCCCTGTACTTTTTTAATAGATATTCCGTGCGGAACAGACCGCCGAAAAAAGTAAAAACAAGCCGGTGACAGGCTTCCCAAAAACAGCACTGAAATATACCGGTGCATCCAAAATGCAATGAAATGCAAAGCGCGCCCCCAAAAAGGAAATAACCGGAGGTCACAAAATAGAGATCTCTGACAATATAAAATGGCAAACCGATAGGGTTGCCCCCTAAAAGAAAAGATATGTTCGGAAAAACTAAATCGCTGTTCCTTATCGTTGCTTCGATGCTATGTATGGCTTCGTGCGACAGTATACGCGAAGACCTGCCACGGTGCGAGCTTTGGTTGGAATTTGTATTCGACTACAATATGGAATATGCGGATGCATTTAATCCGCAGGTTAAATCGGTGGATGTACTTGTGTTCGATAGCGATGATAAATTGCTTTTCACCAAAAGTGCCAAGGTTGCTGCGCTGGTTGGTGGAAACCGAATGTCGTTGACCGACGAGCTCAATTTCGGAAGTTATAAAGTGCTGACCGTCGGAAGTTTGTCTGACAGATTCCGGCTTTCGGACAATGCAGGTAATAAACTGGCACCGGGAACAACCACCCTCCAACAGGTCATTGTATCCCTGAAGCGGGAGACGGATGTTGTTAATTTCGAGTTTCAGCATCTTTACTTCGGAGAGGTTGTGGAAGTGGACCACCTGCCATCCAGTACCGACCATAAAATTTATCCGGTGAACCTGATACGTGACACCAATCGGTTTAATCTCGCGTTAATGGGATATGAGGAAAATAAAGTGGATGGCACACAATATACATTTGAAATTCAGGCACCGGAAAATGCGGTTTATTCCTGGGAAAACGAACCCACAGGACAAGGGCCGGTTACTTATGTGCCCTACTATACAGGCCCGGGTGAAATATCCGACGTGGTTATGTCCGCACGCTTGAATACGATGCGTTTGCTCAACAGGAGCGGATGGGATTATAAGTTTATTATAAGGGATGCGAATACCGAAGCCGAAGTCTGGAGCTACAATCTGATGACACTATTGAGCATTGCCCGGCCGGTTTACCGTTACGACGGAACGGAACTTCCCTTTCAGGAGTATCTTGACAGGCAGAGTGAATGGAACCTGATATTTACAGTTGTTGAAAAACCCGGAGGAGGATTCCTTCAAATTGGTATTGTCGTGGGGACCTGGATTCATTGGCTCCACGGGATGGAAGTTTAAGAATGAGAAAAAAGCTATTACATATCATTTATCTGGCATCCACCATCCTTTTGTTCTCATGTAGTAGAGAAGCTGATGTGGCTTATGAGTTGCCTGCCCATACTACCAGGGCGCAACTTAGCATCGACTTGGTGAACAATGGGGATGTGGAACAACAGGAGAAGATAAACTCCATGCGGTTTATCGTATTCGGCAGTACGCCCGGTGGCGTGAGGCTGGATGTGAATGAACACATCCTGTTGAGCACTCCGGAGACAGCTACTGATATAGATGCGCAACTTCTCGAAGTGACTTCCAGTAATGATATCCTGGTCGTAGTTATTGCCAACGAACCGCAGAGTCTCACAAGCCAACTTGACGGTATAGCTAATCTTTTGACGTTGCAAGAGATGATTTACGACATCTCCAGCATATTGAATAATGACGGGCAGATTATTTCGGCGACCGGAATGCCTATGACAGGAGTGATCCGGGATATATCCATAGCACCCGATGAAACCAAAACAGTGCAATGGTGATCGAACGTGCCGTAGCCCGGGTAGATGTCTTTATCGAAGCTATAGACGGCGGGGCAGTGACCGGATATACTGCCGGAAGCACCAGTGTCACCTTGCATAATTTTTCCCACGATAGCTATTTCGTGATGGGAAACGTGGGCAACGGCACGCGTGATAACGCCGACTCTTCAAAAAACTACGGAAAAGTGAAGGAAGACGTGTCGGAAAGCAATTTATTAACGCATAGCTGGACGGCTGCGACTACAGAAACTTGGGCATATTCATCGGCTCCCGGAGCTGAAAACCGGAAGTTGCTTTGCTCGTTCTACACAGCCGAACGCCTATTCAAGTCGGATTATTCCGACCGACTGTCTATCAGTATGGCTAATGTCCCAAAAGGGCCTTCGGACGTCACCGGAATAACCGGGAAAGTAATTGAAAGCGTAACAAAGGTTGACGGCACAGGTAGTCCGACAGCACAACCTTTTACGGAGATCCGTCGGAACAACGTATATCAGGTAACGGCACGCGTAGGAAAAATAGGTATTCAGATACTGACGATAAGCGTAGAAGATTGGGGTGAAAGACAAGACATTGATCTGGATATGGACTTGTAATATCTTTCGCTGATTGTTTTTAATTTCGGAAAAGAAGTAAGATGATAAAGATTATAAATAATATTAGGATGATTATGGCAATGGCTGTCCTTTCAGTTGTCCTCTTTTCGTGTGTCAGAGAGAGATGACGTGTGATAAGGAATTAATTGTTGTGCAACGTATCGGAGAAGGCGGCTATGTCTACACTCGTGGTACGGTAATCTCTTCGAATACCGATCTGAAAGAAGAGACTTTCGGTCTTTACGGCTCACTGACTCCCAATGCTTCTGTTCCCCAACCATACTTCAATGCAAGTGCTACGGTTAACGCCGACCTGACAGCCACCATCTCGCCGTTGCAATATTGGCCCGGATTGTTGAATGCGAGCATGAAGTTCTTCTCCTGGTATCCGTACAGTGATGCGAATGCGCCTACTGCGAGTTTCATTGATCCCGGAGAATGGTGCTGAATTATACAGCGAATGAATCCGCCGCCAATCATGTCGATGTATTGGCGGCTATATCGGGCCCTGTATGTTGAAGGTGTGAATATACACTTCTACCACACATTGACCAAAGTTACCTTTACATTCAAGAAAGTAGCTCCTGTACCGAATGAGGTGACTATTGAGAAAATAGAATTCCAGAATGTAGGAAAAAGCGGTAACCTTGCGATGACTGAAATTCCGACCACCACGACGAAAAACGGCAAACCGAAGTTTGTCTGGAGCGATGTCGCCACCGGGAAGGTCGCTTCTACTCCCACCGGTAACAAAACGGTTACTGAAGATGCCACCTTGATAGGTGATACATTCCTCATGTTGCCGACCGATGCTTTCTCCGCAACCGCCAAAATCGTTGTTACCACCAACTTTGGCGATCGGGAATTCCTGTTCAGTGATATTCTCGCCAAGAATCCGCATTCTTGGGAATCGGGCGAGTACATCAACTACAATCTTACAATATCCAACGAAACCTATCAGCTTTCAGCTACCCCGCTTGAATGGACGGAAAGCCCGGTGAATGTAATTTTCGACAAACAATATTATCTCAAATTATCGCAGACCAAGGTACAGACAGCTGGTGATGGGGTCACTGTCAATATAGAAGTGAAAACGAATTATGATGCTAATCCGGATACAGGATTTCTGCCGGGGGCGTCATTAAACAAAAGTACCATGGATACGTGGCCGACAGTTAATATGACTCAGATATCCCTTTCGGAAGGAGTGTATACGTATAATATCCAGGTTGTGATGCCCAGATTTAATTCAGGAACCGGAACTAAGCGGGAAACAGGCTTTTATATCAATGCCGGTAATTTGCGGCACCATGTACTGTTGAGCCAGTGGAGAGAAGACGGAGAGTGGCTGACCTCGAACGTAGAGTTGGACAGCAACGATAATGGAACCGGAAATATGCGACGTCGCAAGATTGTCTTTACTTCGGGCAATCCGGGAATATGGGAGTGGAAGATAACCCAGATACAAGATCCGGATAAAATTCTGCTTAACAGTGAGACAATGCTCGAAACAAGTGGCGTGAGTGGTGATGCGGTTTACTTCTACTTTAGAGCTGATGCTGTGTCCGGTGATACGGCTAGACTCATACTAACCAATACGAATGGTGATAATCTGCCAATAACGGTGACATTGACCGCACCATAATGACGAATATGCAATATCAAAGTTTAAGGAAAGGAAATAGAAATATGCAATATAAGGTTTCAATAAAAAGAAAGTGCTATCTTTTGTCTGTTCTGTTGATGACGGTATGGCTTACCGGATGCGTACAGGAAGAATTTGAGTCGACGCCTTCTCCGGCAGGAAACGGTATTCGCTTTACATTAACGGTTCCCGATGTAAACCTCCCGTCCGTATCTTCGCGTACGATGACCGGAACGGGAACAGCAAAGAAAGAAGACGAAATAAAAACGGTGGATATTCTTGTTTTTGATATGTCAAAAACGCCGGCAGTATTTCTGGAATGGGCCAGTGCTACAGGAGTTACGCAGGATTTGGCTGACAATTCCACTGTGAGTTTCTCTGCCGTACTTTCTCCCACTACCGCATCTACCTGCATCGTGGTCGTAGCAAATAAGGAACTTGATGATATTGTGTCAGGCTTCACGAAGGGAGTGACCACCAAGGTTCGGGCAATGGAAGAGATGCTTCACACCCAAACCGGCAAATGGCTGGCAGACGGCTCGACAACCGGTGGGTATACGCGGATTCCGATGTACGGGGAGAAGTAATAAGCAAAATCACTCCTTCGATGGATCCGATAACCGACATAAATATGAAACGTATGCTGGCGCGTATTGATATCCGTAATAACAGTGTCACTTCAAATTTCACGGTCGAAGAGGTTTACCTGGCCAATTATAATACCACTGGATACATTGCTCCGGCATGGAACACAAACGGACAGGTTACTGAACCGGCTCCAGATACTCCTGTTCTCCCCACGGGCAGTGGTAAAATGACGGAGGAAGGGAATGCAATCCTTTATTCCGTAAATGGTAACACACCCTACGATGGGAGATTTATACATTTGAGTCCCTGGCGGCAGGGGATGCCGGTGGTGCGGGACAAGACGGAGAAGCGAGTCGTAAAGATGCTACTTGCCTGATTGTGAAAGGAAAGATCGGTACTGGTGAATCGACATTTTACCGGGTGGATTTCACCAAAACCGGAAATACGGGAGAACAAGTGGAATATTTGCCTTTGAAGCGAAACCATAAATACATCATTACCATTACCCAAGCATTGGGAACCGGTTATAAAAGTTTTAGCGAGGCGTTGGCATCTTATACAGTCATGTCCAACCTTAAAATCCGGTTGATACACTATGACCGTGACAAAGTCAAAGATGTAGTCTACAATGGGCAATATATGCTCGGAGTGGGTGAATCGGAGATCGCTGTAACTCAATACCAGAATAATAGTTATGCCATAGACGTTTTTACTGACAGTCCCGGCGGCTGGAAGGCCACCATTACTGCAGGGAGCGACTGGCTCAAATTTGAAGGTGGAGCTGATGCGGCATCGGGCGTTGCAAACGATGATACCCAACTCAAATTGAAGATTCCATATTTTAATAATGAAAATATTGGCGTTGGGCGTAAGGCTACTGTTACGTTGACGGCAGGGCGCCTGACTCACAATATTGAAGTGACGCAGTATACAATAGATCCGGGAATTATCAAATTTGTCGATGCATACGGAAATGTGTTGGAGAGAGGTCTTTTTTTCCAATTCGAAATCCAGATGGCGACGAACTCCCTCTCGAACCGCAGACGGTGTATGTCATGTTTTCCGTGGATAGGATAGAAGGTAAGCTTTATGGCACTGGCGGTGTCAATATGATCCAATATAATGCCGGCGGTTTGATTCCGCAATTAGACAGGACGAATGCGATACCGTTCAGTGAAAGGGTGCAGGCGTTTACCATACAGCCTAATCCGCGAAGAGCAGGCGATGGTACTGTTGAAGATGGTGCAGGCTGGTGGTGGCGTTGGGACTTTATGTTGTTCGACCTGTACGATAAGGAAGGATACCTTACTCAAGTACAATTCCCCATCAATCAGGGGGAGCTGGAGTTTTCACTCCGATATCTTTCCACTACAGTCAATAGTCGTACTTATAAAGTCAATCTGGGTGCGGAACAATACTTGCAATTGTTTGTCAATAACAATTGGGAAATTATGGATATTGAGGAATTGAATATAACGAACGATGATGGCACCGGACTGATTCGGACCGATTCGGATAATGATGTTATTATAGGTAGAAAGAATGCGGACGACAAGATGTATCTTGAGTCTATCATAGGCTATGATGACGGCAAGGGAAATGATGTGGTTGGTCATGGATACGATTTCAGGCTGAAGCTTCACCCCGGCAAGTGGAAAGAAGGAAAAAGCGGAACGATAAGAATCACGTTCAGAAATGTAATGCATACCGTGGCGGATGAAGAATTCCCGTTTTATCGTACGATTGACCTTCAGATGGTGTCCGAAACCAAATCTTACACAACTGCCGGGGAACCTCTTTTCTATCTTTATCCGCTTCGGTTTGATAATAGGAGATATTATAACGGAACTAACCAAAGTGTGGGGCGATTGGAAAATGTAGCCGATGCGGAGGATATCTGTAGGAATATAGGCGATGGTTGGCGTCTGCTACTGCTAGTGAACTGTTGCTGTCATTTGTCTATGAAAATGCTTTGGGTGGTAATGCGATTAACAGTAATTATCATGACGGTCAGAATATATATGGGTGGTATCAAAACTGGACAGGTAACTACTGGTCTTCATCATACTATGAGGCTAAAGGCTCTACAACACGTTTTGGGATGGAAATGTCGGCAGGTTATCCGGATTCCGCACCTGTTAGTAATAATAATTATTTCGTTGCGTAAGGGATAATACAAATAGCGGAAAGAAGTACCCTTATTTGATGGTAGAATCCTCGGGGGGTCACTATTGTCTCTCGCGATGCCAGTGGAGGAACAGATCCTTCGGTGTTATTTGCTTCAGGTGAAACTCCGGATACAAGTGTCGCAATGAATAAGGTTGCTCCTAAGTTTCAGATTGAAAATTCCAGTAGTAATGGTAAAACTTGGGCGGAAGCAAAAGCGGCATGCGAAAGTAAAGGGAGTGGCTGGCGTCTACCTACTCAGCGTGAGATGTATTTAGTACTCAGTATGGGAGGGGCTATTACCAATATCGAAAACCAAGGTTTCGGTGACTCGACTACTTGGACAGGGAACGGATTCGAGAAGATTAGTGCTGTGCACTGGACATTGACTTCACGCGATAGCAACTATTGGCTGGTCGGACATAATAATGGTGAATTCGGTGCATGGGCTACGGTAGAGTCCACAACTTGGGCTTGGTATCGTTGTGTGCGCACAATAGAATAAAAGCTAAAAGAACTGTATCAGAATGTTGTTTGTCTTCATTCTGATACAGCTCGTCTATTAAATCCTTTTCTTTTTATTCCTAGAATCCACAATGTTTAGTGTGTTTCCCTTTGTTTACAACGTATTGATAACTTCCAACTGCTTTTGCAAGAAAGCAATACGCTGTGCTTCTCCACTTTCCGAAACCAGAATAGAGTGGCGCTTCAACGATTGAATCCAATTGCGTTGCATCTGGCAGATATATGAGCTTTGCGAATCCATCGAGTTGATAGAATATACCCGCAGCAGACTGACTTGGTAATCATGTTTCTCGATATAGCTGTAAGTGGCTTCGAAACTGATATTGGACAGATAGAAAGACACTTCTTGTTTTCGCTGAACTCTCCCTTTATGGAAAGATGTTCTACCACGCCAAGTAACTGAAGAAGTTCTTCTTTCAAATGCATGACATCGTCCTTGTTTATCAGATTCAGGCTGGCAAAGTACTTGATCTCTTTCACAAAAGAATAAAAGATATTTGTGTCCCAGATGAAAACGTTTTTGGACACTGTCTTATACTTTCACTCAACTTCTTATGCACATTGACGATCCGTTCATCCACAGACATGTCTTCCAAAGAATGTGGCGTCTTTATATCTCCATTCTGATACATCCATCGGCAAAGACGGAATTAGACAAATTCTCATAGGAAGAATAAAGTGTAAAGGGAAGGGAATTGGATGCAGTATACACCTCCGTCGTATTATCTGTTTTCACATAGTCGAAAATTTGCAGATAACGGTTGATTATTTCGTAATAACTTTCCAGCGCACTAGTGGCATGAAGTAAGTTCAGGTCGAAAGTAACTTTATTAGATACATGGCTACCGACAATCTGGTCGATAGAAATACCGAGTTTTTGAGAAAGCAGCGCTACTTCGTCTATTGTAAAAGACACCTCACCTCTCAATCTGCGATAGACAGCTTCCTTTCCCATGCATAAAATGTCAGCCAAAGTATTGGCCAGATTCATATCTTGAGGAATTCGCTCCTTCATTGTAGATATTAATTCGTTTAGAATACCATTTTCATTGTTTGTTCCTTTAATTTTAATGTTAATAATCTTTGTGATACATTCTATGCAAAATTACGTCTTGTGTTTGAAAGATTTGTGTGGAAAAACAGAGATGAATGTATGTGTCTTTTTCTGATTGGGAATCAAACGGAAGCGGTGAGGACAGGGAATGAAAAAAGTAGATAAGAATCTTATCTACTTTCATTTATTGGAACTGATTTTTTTTGAAGTTCTAATCTGCGAAAATAAAATTAAAGAGCGTCAATAATTTCTCGCTGTTGCTTGAAGAATTGAATACGCTGCATTTCACCGCTTTCGGATATCAAAGTGGAGAACTTTTTCAGAGATTGAATCCATTCTTTCAAGGTACAGAAAATTTCGTTGTCCATCGTGGTAATGGAGTTGATGGAATAAATACGTATGAGGCTCATTTGCAGGTTATTGGTGTCTACATAGCTATATGTTGCCTCGAAGTTGATATTCGACACATAGATGCGTACACGATTGCCATCGGCTGTCTTGCCATTGATAGCCAGTTCTTCCAGTTCGTCCGCCAATAAGAATAATTCATTTTTGATTTCTTCTTTTGTTTCGTCGGAAATGAGATGGATGCTGGCGAAGTATTGGATATCGTTGATAAGGTGTTGGAAAATCATATTATCCCATATATAGTCTATGGAGTGGATATGACGTGTCATTGCTACATAGTCTTTCTGGATATTGACCAGTTTCGGTGGAATATCCAATTCTTCGAAACTCTTGCAATCAATATATTTATTCTGGTACATCCATTTGAATAAACGGAATTTTGCCAGAAGTTCATGTTTCAGATAGAGAGTCTGGGGAATAATGTTGGCAGAAGTTCCCATTACAGAATTCGGGTCATCCGGCATCGTATTGATTAGCGAGACATATTTTTCAAGGATATTGTAGTAACTCTCGAACGGGTCGTCATAATCTACAATGTTTATATTAAACATGGCGTTCGATTTGAAACTTAGTCCTATAATCTTGTCTAGCGATATACCCAGTTTTCTTGAAATAAGAGCCGACTCTTGTAAGGTGAAAGGTACTTCACCGCGCAATCTTCTGTATACTGCCTCTTTTCCTATGTATAGCGTGTCCATTAACATATCTGCCAGTTGTCCTTTGAGCGGAAGCTTTTCCTTCATCGCTTCTATGAGGTTTGCATTTGGATTATTTGTCATCATAATAGTTCTAATAAATAATACTTTTCTATTATAAACATTTGTCAGTGGCAAGTTGTTTCGGAAATTGAAACTATTTAAATCTGCTTTTTTTTAAAATATCCTCTCCGAAAATTGTTTATTTTAAGCAAATCGGTTACATTTGTGACCATAAACAAAACGAAGAGACAGCGTCTCTTTAGTAAACAATAGAAATATTTAGAATGAAAAGAATATTGGTAAGTGGCGGAGCGGTTTTATAGGCTCTCATCTCTGTACTCGGCTTATAAACGAAGGTCACGACGTGATATGCCTGGATAATTTTTTTACGGGTTCGAAAGATAATATCATTCACTTGATGGATAATCATCATTTGAGGTGGTGAGGCATGATGTCACTTATCCTTATTCGGCTGAAGTAGATGAAATTTATAATTTGGCTTGTCCGGCATCTCCCATTCATTATCAACATGACCCGATTCAAACTGCCAAAACATCTGTGATGGGAGCCATTAATATGCTGGGATTGGCAATGAGACTGGATGCCAAGATTCTGCAAGCTTCTACGAGTGAGGTATATGGAGATCCAATCGTTCATCCGCAACCGGAAAGCTATTGGGGAAATGTGAATCCGGTAGGTTACCGGTCTTGCTATGATGAGGGAAAGCGTTGCGCAGAAACATTATTTATGGATTATCACCGTCAGAATAATGTGCGTGTGAAGATTATCCGTATTTTTAATACGTATGGTCCGCGAATGTTGCCGAATGACGGACGGGTTGTTTCTAATTTTATTCTTCAAGCGTTGAATAATGAAGATATAACAATATATGGTGATGGGAAGCAGACACGCAGCTTCCAGTATATTGATGATTTGATTGAAGGAATGATAAGAATGATGAATACGGAGGACGAGTTTACAGGTCCTATAAACCTGGGGAATCCGAATGAATTTCCGGTATTGGAATTGGCGGAAAGGATCATTAGTATGACCGGTTCATCTTCGAAGATTGTATTTAAGTCTTTACCGGATGATGATCCGAAGCAACGCCAACCGGATATTACATTGGCTAAAGAGAAATTGGGCTGGCAGCCTACTGTTGAACTTGAAGAGGGGCTGAAGCGTATGATTGAATATTTTAAAAATGTCTGAAGCATAAAAAAAGAAAATTATGAATATGGAAATTAATCCTTCTGAATATAAAGTCCTTATTGTGGACGATGTAATATCAAACGTCCTTTTATTAAAGGTACTTTTGACCAACGAGAAATTCAAAATTGTGACTGCCGGTAATGGAACACAGGCGTTGGAACAAGTGAAGAAGGAAAATCCGGATCTTGTATTACTGGATGTAATGATGCCGGATATCAGTGGCTTTGAGGTAGCTCAACAAATGAAAGCAGACCCCGAAATGGCTGAAATTCCCATTATCTTCCTGACTGCTCTAAATAGTACGGCGGATATCGTAAAAGGATTTCAGGTGGTGGTAATGACTTTATTTCAAAGCCATTCAATAAAGAAGAATTGATTATTCGTGTGACGCACCAGATTTCGTTGGTTGCAGCGAAAAGAATCATTGTTGCACAAACGGAAGAGTTGCGTAAGACGATCATGGGACGCGACAAACTCTATTCTGTGATTGCACATGACTTGCGTTCACCAATGGGATCTATCAAGATGGTGCTGAATATGCTGATTCTGAATCTGCCAAGCGAAACAATTGGTGATGAGATGTATGAATTGCTGACAATGGCTAATCAGACAACAGAAGATGTATTCTCATTGCTTGATAATCTGCTGAAATGGACGAAGAGCCAGATTGGTAAACTGAAAGTGGTTTATCAGGATATTAATATGGTGGAAGTCGTAGAGGGCGTAAGTGAAATCTTTACGATGGTGGCCAGTCTGAAAAATATTAAGATAGTACAAGATGTGCCTGTAGAGAATGTGGCTGTTCGTGCTGATATTGACATGATTAAGACGGTGATTCGTAATTTAATCAGTAATGCGATTAAGTTTAGCAATGAAGGTTCGGAAGTAGTGGTGTCACTGGCAGAAGAAGACGGTATGGCAATCGTAAGTGTGAAAGACAGTGGTTGCGGTATTGATGACGAAAATCAGAAGAAGTTGCTGCATACCGATACTCATTTCAGTACCTTTGGTACAAACAATGAAGAAGGTTCGGGACTCGGATTGTTATTGTGTCAGGACTTTGTTGTCAAAAATGGCGGTAAACTTTGGTTTACTTCAAAGAAGGGAGACGGGTCTACATTTAGTTTCTCAATTCCATTGTTGGAGAAATAAGATAACTATAGATAATACGACTAGAAATAATAAGGGCACGGTTTGCATGAATATGTAAATCGTGCCCTTATTTAATTGGTATATTCTATTTTCGGTTTATCGTTTGCAGATAGCCTTAAAATCGCAATACGAACATTTTTTAGTATCTTCTGTCTGCGTAAAAGGCTCTTCTTCGCTGAATATTTCTTCTAATAATGTTTGCAGGCGTTCACGGAATTCATCTTCAAAGAAAGCGAAGTTGTTTACCGGTATTTTCGGTTTACGAGGTTCTCCCATTTCAATAACAGGCGAATAGTTTTCCGATGCTGCCCGGTGGATGTAGAGCAGAGCAGGAGCTACCATTAACGATTGTTGCCGGCTCATGATAGCAGCATACAGAAAAGTCTGGAAGATATAGTTCGGGCGTGTTTCCGATGGGGTGAACAGTTGCTCGATATTAGCAGGTATTTTAGGGCTTCCTCCTGTTTTGTAGTCAACAATCCGCAGGGTACTTTCTTTTGCATCCATACGGTCGATTGTGCCACCCAGACGGAGAGTGAACGGTCCTTGTCCTGTTTGTATAGTAATCTCTTCTGAAACTTCTTTTCCATAGCGACCATTTCGAAAGGAGTATATTGAAGGTCGTTACGCAGCAATTGTTTCAGATAGGAAACAATTACTTTGGAGTTGATAAGTTGTATGCCGTTATATTCCGGTTTTTCTTCGGGAGAAACTTTGAATAATTCTTTTTTGAAGGCTTGGTCAACGTAGCTTTGTAGCTTCACGTCATTGCGTAATAAGCGTTCAAGATCTTCTTTCTGTATCGTTTTTCCGGTTGCAGTCAGGTCGGTGTATGCTAATTGGGCGGAGAGGTGGAAAATGGTTCCGAATAGAGCGGAATCAATTTCAGCACTCACTTCGTCCGGTGTTTTCAAGCCCGCTACATAGCGGTAGTAGAATCTCAACCGGCAATCCAGATAAGCATTAAGGGCGGAAGGAGAGAGAACCAGTGAATTTGGATGAGTGCTATCGTAAGCACGATAGATTCGTCTTAGTACTTCAGGTGTTTTTTCTACTCGTATCTCTTGGGTACTTTGCGGAGATTGTCCGGCTTCCAGATACTCGCGAGTGATATCATGTGGACCTTCTACAAGTAATTGCAGCATGAAGCGGGATTCTTCTCCACGGTTGAGACCGTCCGAAGAAGTATTGTAGAGTAGCGTGATATTCTCTGCCCGTTGTATCAGTCGATAAAAGTAGTAGGCATACACTGCATTTTTGTGTTCGATAGTGGTCATGCCAAATGCTTTCCGGAGATTATAGGGAATAAAAGAGGAATCTCCTCCGGATTTTGGAAGTTGTCCTTCGTTGAGAGACAATATAATGAGATTCCGGAAGTCCAGATTACGTGTTTCCAATACTCCCATGACTTGCATTCCGATAGCAGGTTCTCCGTGGAAAGGAATGTTAGAAGATGTCAGTACTTTGGTAATCAGTCGTTTCAGAGTATCGGTGCGTATATTTAGTTCTCCGCTTTCAATCAAACTGTAGAGACGGTTGATTTTGGTATGGCTTTGAAAGAGCGATTCTCTATATAGTTGATTGAAGATATCATTGTATTCTCCTTCTTTCCGATAAATGGTTGAAATGTTTTTGATTAATTCGATCAGATAATCGCATAGTTCTTTTATACCATTACGGGGAGTGAAGAGGGTAGTTAGAAAATCATCCTGTTTAAGTTCTGACGGAAGTGGATAAAAACGGTTTGTTTGGGTCAGTTCACGTTCCAGGGGACCGGTATGGATGATAATTGCTGGGTATAGGGATGCTTCAATATGGCGGATACTGCCTCGTAAGTGAATCGGCCGGTATCGGAGCGGTAACCATTGGTTTGTAGTTCCATTACGGCATTGATAAAGCTATAAACAGGAGTTTGAGCCAATGGGAATCCCATGGTGATATTGACATTCTTCACTTCCTGCGGAATGGAATGAAGTACGGGAAGCAACAGAGCTTCATTACAAAGCACTACAGCATTTTCTTTTTCCTTTTCTACGGTAATTTGTGAATGATCGTTTGTTATCGCCTTAATCCATCCGGGAAGGAAACGTGCTTGGGCATTCTCGGTAGAAGCGGAAATATAACGTATTTTCTTCGGTTCTTTAAAGGTGTTGAAAAAGCTTTCCGGGAGTTCGTTCGGAAATTCCTCGAGATTACGTTTCAGGAATTCTCCGGCCTCATGTTTTTTGATTTGTTGGGTGTAGAAGATATCATAGTCCCAATAGAAGAGTGCCTTGCCCGCATCTTTCAGTTTTCTGAAAAAGTCACTTTCTACTTTGTTCAAAACATTGAACCCGACAAATATGTATTTGTCGTATTTGAGTTGGTCGGTATCGAGTTGTTCGATCACGTTCCGGTAGAGCATGCCTTCGTAAGCAATGCCTAACTCTGTCAGGTTCGCACGGTAACGATGGTAGATAGTACCTAGCTTGTCCCAAAGGGAAATAAATTTTTCTTTTAGTTCGGTCCGTTTTTCAATGGAGAAATTCTGAAAAAACTGTTGTATGGCTTCTTCCTGCTCTTTGTCAAGGAATTCATAGTCATCCATCAGATTTTTCAAATCTTGTAGATTGCTGAATAATTTGTCGGCATCGACCATATTCTTATCTACATCATCAAAATCACTAATCAACAATTCGCCCCAGAAGTAGAAATCGTCCAATGTTTCCTGACTCCGTGTTTCCTCTTTGAACACTTTATAAAGTTCGCAGACCAATCGAATAGGATCGCCGCTTTTCTGTACGGATAGTTTCTGAAACAGGTCGCTGATACTCATGGCAGCTGGTGACCAGATCGGTTTATCGGATTCTCCTGCTAAATATTCATTGAAGAACAAGTTAGCACGTTTATTAGGGAAAACGAGTACCGTACGTGACAGGTCGTTTCCTATCTTGGTATATAAATCATGAGCGACTAGTTGGAGAAATGATTGCATATTGATTAAACTATTTTCTGATTCTTGTATTTATTGTAATCGGAACATAACAGGTACGGTGAAATAAACAGCAACTTTAGTACCATCTTCCAGTTCTCCCGGTTTCCATTTAGGCATTTGATTAATGACGCGTAAAGCTTCTTTATCCAGATAAGGATCTACGCCACGTAAAACTTTTGGTTTGACTATATTTCCTTCTTTATCAACGATGAACTGAATAATAGTACGCCCCTGTACACCATTACCTTCTGTTCCTGTATTAGGGTATTGAATCTTTTTTGCAAGAAATTCCATGAGAGCTTGCTGGCCTTCAGGAAAATCGGGCATAACAGGTACTTTCTCGTAAACGTCAGGATAGTTTATACGAGTATAAGTGATTCTCAATTCCGGGCCATACATCGCACTGAATGAAAGCATCAGATTGTATGTCACTTGTACTGTCTCATTTGCCAACATGCCGGGTGTCCAACGAGGAATGAGAGACATGACCTTAATATTTCAGCTTCAACTTTGGGGTGTATCTTGCGGGTAATCTTAGGGTTGATAACTTGTCCGTCATAATCTATAGTGAATTTTACATCAGTGTATGTATTATTAGCAATACTATCTATTTCTGAATAACGAAGATTTTCTTTCAGAAATTCTATAAATTTTTCTGTTCCTCCGGGAAATTCCGGTAGCTTTTCCGGACCATAAAAGGGGGCTTCCCCTTTCATGTCTTTTTCTTGTATCAGGCTGTCAGCAGTAATGGTCCAATTCATTTTAGGGTATTGCAGTGTTTCTGCGTCCAATGAAGTAGGAGGTATTATTGTAAGTATACCAGTTGATAGTCCAAACAGAGCGATGGCCTTACCTACACGGCGTTTTCGTTCAAGTTGTTGCTCCAAATATCGAACTTCAGCTTCGCATTTGGGGCAAGTACCCAAACAATCTCCCTGATACTGACATTCAGAGGTGATGAATTCAATATCATTCGCTTCGGCTATCTGCCGACGAATCTCTTTTAAGATTTTACAGGTTTGTTTTCCTCTTGCCATGGCATTAATCATTAGGGGTTTTATAGGTGAATCGGTCGAATTGGGTGATTCCCATTTCTTTCAAAAGTTCTATGCTTTGGTCAATATCCTTCTCCGTATTATAGGAAGGGATGAGTGGTGTCCGAATAACGATTTGCTTGGCTTTGTCTTTCCCGATTAAATATCGCAAATTACCTAAGACGTTTTCATTATTCTTTCCGGTATATCGCTGATAGATGTTATTATTCATATCTTTGATGTCGATTATGTAATTGTCTATAATAGAAATCAGTTCTTCTACATTCTGTTGCGGAACATTGAGAGAGGTTTCGACAGTGATTCTCCATTCCGGCCACAGAGTTGGCGGAATTGCCTGATAAATTCACTTTGTAACAAAGGTTCTCCACCGCCAAATGTGACTCCTCCGCAACTCGCCAGGAAATAAAGTTCATCTTTGCGTACTTCCTCGTAGAGCTGGTTACAATCATAGCTCTCCCAAACACCATCGGGCTGCAAAGATGTCGGATTGAGACAATATTTGCAACGCAACGGACAGCCATGGAAAGCAACTAATGTTGTAACTCCTTCACCGTCAATCGTTAGCCGATGGCGGGCAATGCCGATGAGAGGAACAGCTTTCATACTTTTTCTATTTTTTCTTCATCCACATACCACAAGTAGCCGGTGATATTTTTATATCCCATCTTGGTAAGAAGTTGCATATATCCTTTCACTTGTTTGTTATATTTAGGATTTTCCTTACCAAACTTGAAATCGACTACAACAACCTGATCGTCTTTCATCATTACACGATCCGGACGACGGGTTTGCAAAACTCCTTTTTCTTTATAGATAATAGCACATTCATTAAAGAGTGTCCATTTTCCGGAATACCAATCTTGAATTTCAGGAGAAGAAAAAGCTTTCTTTGCAACTTCACGAGCCACTTTTTCTTTCTCGTCATTTCTGATAACTCCTTCAAAAATAAGCCGTTCGATGGCTGGATCGATATCTTCTGCTGTTTCGATGACAGAAAATAAAGTATGTAACATACGTCCGCGGTTGATAAAGCGGTCGTCCGAATCTTCTTCTTCAATGCCCTGAATGAAGTCAGCAGAGCGGTTGGACTGACGAAATTCAATATCATGCCGCATGGATTCCATCCGAATAGGGAGTTTCTCTGGTTTCTGGGTTAGCTTGTTTGTGGATGTCTTGATTCTTTCTTTTTCGGAAGGGCATAGTTGTCCTTGCTCGTAACAGTCTTCTTCCCAGTCAATCCCTTCTTCTTGGGCTACTATCGGTAGGGTGTTTGCCAATAGTTCGGACATGGTGCCTTTTTGTTTTTTTCTGCTCCAGATAATAAGGTTTTTCCCTGCGCGGGTAAAAGCAACGTATAGTAGATTGAGGTTATCCACCAAAGTTGAAGACGTTCTTGCAGGTAGTCGTTACCATAAATCGATTCAGCCATTTGGGTGGAATAGTTAATAGGAAGAATATCCAATGCATTGAATGGTGCTGTTTGCGGGGCACACCATACAAGCTGATTATTGGTTTCATTCTCCAGCTTCCAGTCGCAGAAAGGAAGGAGTACGGTATGGAATTCCAATCCTTTGGATTTGTGTATGGAGAAAATCCGGATACCTTCTACTTCTCCACTCGGAATTGTTTTACTGCATAATGTTTCGTCCCAATACCGGATGAATCCGTCTAGCTCGGAAGAGTTGCTTTGCAGATAATCGGTCACCGCATCAAAGAAAGCAAATAAATAGGCATCCTGATCTTTGATAAGATTCATCTCGAATATGCTGAAAAGTTCTTCTAAAAGCTCATAAAGAGGCATTAGCCTTAGTTCCTTTGTCTTTTCAAGAAAAGCGGCGGGAAGATAATTCTCGGCAGGGAGGAGTAGGAGAGTATTCCAATCCAGTCCTTTCTGTAAAACCTCGTTTTGATAGGCTACGGCCAGTTGGGCACGTGCTATTTTATTATTTTCATCGGAAAGGAATCGCAGTGCATCCAGCATCATACAAATGGCAAGAGAGGCGTCAAGGCGGAAGGCTTCGTCTGATACCACTTTATAGTGTAGCTCCTTATCGAAGTAGTCGGCGATTCGGGGAATACTTTTATTTTTTCGTACCAGGATGGCTATATCATTCAGTCGTACTCCGGAGGTGAGGAGATGTTGCACTTCTTCTCCCAGACTGATTAATGTCTGTTTGGTATAATCATGTTCTTCGTCGGGTTCGAGAAAAGAGACTTTTACATATCCTTTTTCTGTACTTCGGGGAGATTCCTGCACAACGTCGGCATAAGCTTTCTGCAGATCCTCACAATCCTTGCCTAACTGTTGCTTATATACTCCGTTCAGATAGTTGGCGGCAGCTGTGAAGATTTGGTTATTAAACCGGATAACATTGGTTTCACTTCTCCGGTTGGTAGCTAATGTCTTGACGTGGATCGGGAAATGTTCGATGTGATTATTCAGGCTGTTGAGAATTCCCCAATCGCCATTTCGCCAACGATAAATGGATTGTTTAACGTCTCCTACAATCAAACTGTCTGCTCCTTGAGACAATCCTTCCAGTAAGAGCAATTTGAAATTTCCCCATTGCATCCGGCTGGTATCCTGAAACTCATCTATCATGACGTTATGGATATTCGTTCCTATCTTTTCGAATACAAAAGAGGAGTCACCGTCTTTCACCAGTTGATGGAGCAGGGCATTCGTATCTGATAATAGAAAACGATTGTTGTCGTGATTCAACTGACGTACTTCTTCATCGATATTGGCGAGGAGTTGCACTTTGTTGAGATGTTGCAGGGATAATCGGCAACTATTCAGTAACAAATTATTCTTGGAACGTAACTTTTCAGCATCTTCCAGAATTTGCATGAGACTAGAGTTGGCTAAATTAATGATGTCCGCATAGCGGGGAGAAGTCTTGGTTGCCCAGTTCTTTGCGTCTTCCAGACATTTTTCTACTGTGGCATTACGGATATCATTGCCTAAAATGCCATTATTAAGTTTACGAAAATAACTTCCGATTCCGCGTGAACCGTTTTTCAGATCATCAGCAGTCAGTGCGTGTCCATCCAGTTCTCCTTCGAATTGGTCGTAAAATCCTTTCATTTGCTCCAGTATTTCCGTTTCCAGAGCTTTCAGTTGCTTGCGATACTCTTTGATGGTATCAGGGTTTCGTAACCGTTGCCGGAGTCCTTCTCCCTTTTCAATATAACCTTCATCGAAAATATTGCGTCCGAAACTTTTTACTTCGTCCGACACGTTCCAACGTTTATCGTCGGCAATTCGTTCGTTGATATAATCGAGTAACCATGCGAGAACGGGAGAAGTGGGTCCTAGTTTCTCAATCATGCTATCTACAGCGTCACTAAGAACTTCGGTGTTATTTAACTCAATATTCAGATTCGGGCTAAGTTCCAGTTCCCGTGCGAGATTGCGCATGACAGATTGAAAAAATGAGTCGATAGTCTCTACCCTGAACCGGCTGTAATCATGCAGCATATAGCTAAGGGCGACGCCTGCCGCTTCCCGTATCTCCTGTTCGGTTTTTCCTGTCTCTTCTTTAATTCGGTTGAGGTAGGCTTCGGAATCTTTATCGCCTATCTGTATGCCGTAAAGCTGACTAAGAATGCGTTCTTTCATTTCTGCAGTTGCCTTATTGGTAAAGGTGACAGCGAGAATTTGCCGGTAGCGCGGGGATTGAGAATTAACAGTTTGATATATTCCACTGCCAGGGTAAATGTCTTACCCGAACCTGCGGAGGCTTTATAGACTAAAAGTTCACTCATGTTTCTGTTTATGGGATATATTCGATTTTAGCAACAATGACCCGTATGTCCTCCGGTTCTTTCCCTGCCTTTACCAATGCCTGATGAAAGTTTTTGGGGAAGAACATGAAGAATGTATCCGGAGTGGAATCTACATATTTTATTTTCTTGGCTTTGTAGAAAGTAACATCCGGTTTGTATTCAGTGATAGGCTCTGCATATTCTGCTGAAGTAATTCCGAAACGTTCGGTGCCTTTCACTACATATTGCAGATCAACACCATGGCGGTGTGCTTCGATTTTACGTTTACTGACATCTTGTGTTGTTGCATCCTGTACATTGATGTAACAATGTTCGCCATCCACTTCATATCGTCCGGCAGGCATATTCGCAAGGTCGTGGGTAGCTAGCCATTGGAAAGTCTTGTCCCACACTTTCTGGTTCTTATGATATTGTGACGCAAATTCCTGATAATCGGTTGTTTTATGAGGCATTGCCTTCAGTCCGTTTGCCCATTCTTGTTTTTGTGTCCATTGACGGGCTTGTTTAAGAGTCCAGTTATCAGCGGATTCTTGTGAACACACGTTTTCAGTGAAGAAGAAAAGAAAAAGTCCGATAAACAGGCTTGAACTACTAAATACAAATTTTGATTTCATGATTGTTCGAAAAAATTAGGTCCGAAAATAAGTATGAATAAAGGTAGATAGTCTTTTAAAGCTACTCGCAATAATTTTAAGGCTTGTCCAATCCTGTAATTAATCGTTTGTGGAGATACATTCAGCTTCTCGGCAATTTCTTTATGCGTCAGATGTTGATTGCGGTTCATCTCGTAAGCTTCGAGATATTCTTTCGGAAGTTTTTTTAGTGCTTCTTCATATAAACGGAAAAGCTCATCACTCAAATAGAAGTCCGGGTTATTGAACTCACTATCATATTTATCAACGATTTCCTGATGAACTTTTCGTTTGATCTCAAAATGGGAAAGACGGTTGAGAGCTTTGTTCTTGACAATCGTGAAAAGAAGTGTTTTGAGTGTCAACTCTTCCATAAGAGTGCAACGATTTTCCCACAGCCACATCATCGTTTCTTGTACAATCTCCTCTATTTCTTCCTGCTCACCTACATACTGGGAACAAAAAGCACATAGCCTACGGAAATAATGTCTGTAGACGACGTCAAAAACTTTTTCTTCTCCTGCTTTTAGGGCAGTGATAACGGACTTATTATTATTAATATCCAAATATATCGGAGATTGTGACATTCTCTTTTAATTTATGTAAGACAAAAATAATGAAAGAAGTAGATAAATGAAATAAAAATGCGAGAAAAAATATTTTTTTCTTTTTCTCTTTAGTATATTTGTGCTCACAACTGTATTACTACAAAGGTATTATAGTTTTTTGTAAAAAGATAAAAGAGCATGGATGAAACTATCTTGGTGAATTACCTGCAAGGTGAATGTAATGATGAAGAAGCTGCTCGGGTGGAAGCTTGGTGCGAGGAAGGGCCGGAAAACCGGAAAACTTTGGAGCAACTTTATTACACTCTCTTTGTAGGTGAGCGTATAGCGGTGATGAATACTGTAGATACAGAGCGTCATTGGATCAATTTAAATCAGCTATCAGAGAAAAGGAGAAAAAGGCTAAGCGGAAAAGTATTTCAATCCGTTGGGGACGTTATGCTACTGTGGCGGCTGCTTTTCTTACCGGACTCGTTTTTGCCGGTGGAATTGCCTGGGGATTACTTTCTAATAAGCTTTCGGATTATGAGGTGATAACTGCTGCCGGACAGAGAGCGCAGACTGTGTTGCCGGATGGTAGTAAGGTATGGCTGAATGCATCTTCAAAATAGTTTATCATAATTCTTTATGGAGTTCGGATCGTCAAATCGATTTGTCGGGTGAAGCCTATTTTGAAGTGTCTCATGATAAACATGCTCCATTTATAGTAAATAGTAAGCAAATCAAGACTTGTGTGCTTGGTACGAAATTTAATGTGCGTGCACGCCAAGATGAGAATAGGGTAGTGACTACCTTGCTTCAAGGACTGGTACGGGTAGATTCTCCGCGAACGGAAGAGAATGGTTATTTGTTGAAACCGGGACAGACATTGAATGTAAATACGGATACTTATCAAGCAGAGTTAATTGAATATAACCAACCTACAGATGTGCTTCTCTGGATTAATGGCAAGTTGGAATTTAAGCAACAGTCTTTATTGGAAATAACCAATATTATGGAGAAGTTGTACGACATCAAATTTATCTATAAGGATGAAGCATTGAAATCAGAACGGTTTACCGGTGAATTCTCTACTGATAGCACTGCTGATGAGATACTGAATGTATTAATGCATACCAATCATTTCTCTTATAAGAAAGACGGACGGATTGTCCGAGTGATGAAGAAATAAGAGATAGGTTAGTGTTTCTAAAAGGCTGTCTAATTAGATCTTGACAGATTAAGGTTTGTTCGTTATATAAAGATGTGAAGTGCTCCCAAAAGTTAGATACATAACTTTCTGGGGGCATTTTCACATATATGTAGTGGCAACTGATTGGAATGGGATTTGATTAGATAGTCTTTAACACGAGAAATCACCCTCACTACATGACTGAACTGCACTCCTTAAGTTTTGTGTTCAACTTTTGGGGTGCAGTTCATTGTAATGAGGGTGATTTTATGAACTTAAGGCCTGTTTGATAGCTCTATTCTATATTTTTATAGTTATCTATTCATAAATACTTACTCATTTTTGGTTCGTAAACATTAAATTCTGTAACATCCGTACGACCGTTTGTAGAGATAGTAATAATCTGATATTTCAGATATCGCGTAGTAATAGGAGAAATGAACGTAATATTCTGTGTACCACCGGAGATTGCTAATGAACTCAATGATTTCCATGTCGTACCATTTTCAGACTGTAATATTTCCACTTCTCTAGGAGCATATGCATTGGCCCAATGATTCGTTTTGATACCTGTTAAAACCTTAGCTTCTCCTAAATCAACAGTAAACCAGAATCCTTTATTATTTAGAGCAACGTCAGTTCCAGTCTTGCCATCGATTAAATTATTGGGTGCGCCTTCTACTCCTTCTTCTACATTAATAATCCACCGGCACGATTACTGATAAGTTGGCTATTACTAGGAATACCGCTTTTTAGATTACAATAGGCAGCTTTATTAATAATGACAGGCAATGTACTTAAACTACTGCTAATAACAGTGTTCTTATCATTGGTAGTTACATTACTGATTGAGACACTGAAAGAGAAACTTGTTTTTTCCATGATACTGGCAAATATCGTCGGATCAACCGTCGCAGTGATTTCTTCAGAAGTCATCTGTCCTTCTTTGAGAGTAACCTGTGAGGAACTTAAAACGATCTGGCTTGCATCAAGCCCTTCTGTTTCACTTTTTGCACTTAATGCGATAACCATATCTGTAGAGACTGCTTTCTGTGTTTTTACAGTAAAAGCCATCTTAATTTCATCTCCTCCGATTCCATTCGCATCATGAGTCAGATTGAACTTTTTTACATTCCCCGATAAATAGTCATTTCTCTGTAGAGACACATACGTAGCATTCCACTCGTTAAAAACTTCTTCATCATCGCTACAGGACGAAATGAACGGGACAAACAAGCCGAGTAGGGCTGCTATTGATAGTGATTGAAATATATTTTTCATATGTACATACGATTAAATTATTACTATTTCCATTCGGTAGATTTATCTGTAGATAAAATACCGTCAATCCAGGTAGGAGTAGCAGAAGTAGTCAATGTATGACCTTTGCCGGTTGCATCTTCGAATACATTGCCTTGTCCTTCATTGAATCGCCAATAAGCTTCCAAACCTACAGATTTAGGGCTAACTTGAGTCATGTTATTCTGAATTTGAGAAGCGGAACGAACTACAGACCAGATACGTGCTTCACTCATCAAAATTTTACAGTTTCCCCATCTACTATAAGAATCATCACCTAAGCAGAACCAATTTACATCAGAGAAGTTGTTGCTCCTGTTGGTATACTCAACACACCCGAATCAACTCCGTTTATGTAAAGTCGATAGTTGGAACCATCACAGACCAATGCTAAATGTTGCCATTCGTTTGGCTTGAAAGAATTACTTGGATTCAAATAAAGCCGGTTACGTCCTACAATCTGTACTAATGAATGTGCCTTATAATTTTCATTGTCACTTTGAGGATCCTCAAACGTAAAAGGATGAAGTTTGCATCATCTCCTCCGTTCTTAAATACTGCACGGTCACGGTCAGCTGTGTTGGCTACCTGAAAACGAACCTCTATCGTATATTGTGAATACGTTTCGGGAGATTCTGTGAATTTATTAGCTTTTAAACTAGGAGCGCCAACAAACATTGGAGCTGAAAATTCGATAATACTTTCTGCCAAAATAACAAAGGTTCCGGTATTTTCCATCGGTGAAATACTTCCATCTTGCAATACTAGTTTTACAGGCAGTGCATATGATTCTCCCGATTTCATCATTTCCTGACTGAAAGCTTTCAAAGCGATGGAGAGGCATCGGCTGCATATTGTCCTGCTTTTACAGTAATCGTTTCCGGCAACGTATAATAATCTTTGGGCAACATTATATATCCGGTTCCATTAATATGGTTATAAGTGTCCAGTACTGATTGATCTGTAACCAATTTATAATGATTGTCTGTAGAAGAAAGATTACTAAGATGCACATTTAGGTAGTAAAACTTTCTCCAGTAGCCTGTACGGTCACTTTTTGACTTGTACTGGAAAGAGCTTCTTCAATATAAGCATGTGTATCTAAAGTATCGTATTTTGCATCTCCACAACTTACTATACTTCCTAAGCCTGTTATGACTGCGGAGAAGCATAAAATTTTTATATAATTCATACGTTTCATAGTTTACATTAATTTTTAAGTAATGAATGTGATGACGGGTTCATAATTTGAATAGCACGGCGTATATTTTTATATTCTGGTGAAGTACCATACTCTGCTTCCATATGATAGGTTCCTGCACCACCTTTACGGAATCCGTTACTTGGTTGCCAGCGTGCCATTCCTTCGAGAGATTTCATTTTGTTACCATAACGATCAGTGTAATCATATCCACCGTCCATAGCAGCATCAGTAGCCTCGAAATTCTCGGTCATGATGGTCATCTTCGTGATTTGTTCTTCAGACATGACACTGCTATACGTCTGAACAAGTCCTGCACCTGCTACGCCGCCTGTGATAAGACGTTTATCGAGTTTAGAATCACTGCCAGGACTACTATTATTGTAAGCCTGAATGATAAAATAGTCAAAATATAACCCGACTTCAGGTCTACCTGTTATGCTCTGTGGTTCGCCATCGATAACTAATAATTTACCTGTTCCTGATTTCGGACCGAAATATTTGCCTAGTTCATCAACAAATGCAAACATTCTATCGTCTTCGTCTACGATATTACCGGGGTTGCCGAAATTAGTTCATAATCGATATCAAAGCCGTCGTAACCATATTTGTTTACTGTATCGGCAATGGCGCTTGCATATTTGCGAATGGATGCTTCTATTGCTTCCTTATTTGATTCATCGGAAGGCCATCCCCAAAAATCATTCACAGCTTCTTTTTCGGATGAAAATCCCATATTTTCCCAATTTTCACGAATATTCTGCGGAGTAATTTGATCGCCTACACTTCTGATAATAAAACACATGGTAAAACGAGTTCCTTTAACTTGTTGGCAAAATTGCAGATCTTTTTTTTTGAGCTTCTGTAATGTTCGACCAATTTCCCCAAATAGAAACAATATCTACACTATCAGGAATACCGGCTAAAGAGCTTTTCATATAGGCACCTTCACCACTCCAGCCACCAAACCAGCCAAAGGCAACTTGGTGATCTGTCTGCTTATAGGCACGCAAGGCCGCATAATATTCATCCGATACGATCGATTCGGGAAAAGTTTTTGCTTCCGACTCCGTCCAGTCACTGCAACCGATCAATGAGGTCGTTGCCAGTGATATGAGTACAATGTATAATAAATAAATTTTCTTCATAAAAGTCCTTTTTATGCATTATATAAATTAGTTCTTCTTAGCCCACTTTAAGTCAGTAGCTTCGTTATCAGCACCGCCTAGTTCTGCTACTCCCAGATCATAATTGGCTTTATTGTTTTGTGCCTCTGTATAAGGGAAGCTTAGACGACGCATACCGCGTTGGCTACTCACTCCACAATCTGATAGATTGTCGATACAAGGATAAAGTTCCGGATAACCTGTACGGCGATATTCAGCCCATGCTTCCAATCCTAATGGATAATTGGCGATCCATTTTTGAGTAATGACGCGTTGGAAATTCTTTCCATTTACGTTATCAGCCTCGCTGTCATCCCACATCACACTCACTGTATTGGTAATTGTAGCAGTAGCATTTTGTACAGCATCACTTTCATGTGATACAACAGGAGCCTCGTCAATCTTCAAGTATTCAGTGGCTGAAACCTGATATTGTTCCATTGACAAATTAATACCATCTTCATAATAGGCTTTTGCTGTTTTAGAACCGACATTCCAACCACGCAATTTTCCTTCTGCACGTAAAAACGCTGTTTCTGCAGCACAGAAAACCATTAATTTAGAAGTTGCCGTATATGCAGGAATAGAGAATCCTGCTGCATCTGCCTTTTTAAAATCAGCATCTCCAGTACGCATACCTACATACTTATCTGTTTTCCCGGCAAGTAGACTTATTAAAGAACTTCGGCATACGTGGATCATCATATGCATTCATATAGTCTACAATATTTGCATTCACACGCAGATCACCCCAACTTACAGCTGCCAGTTGATATGGATTGCTCTGTGTACCACAAGAAAGCATAGCATTGTCCGAGTTACTTCAATCAATCCGGCTTTATGTGTTACTGCTGCTTCAGCTGCCTCTTGAGCAATGCCAGGCCATGTTCCGCTGATTCGCATTGCAACACGTAAACGCATTGAATTGGCTAACTTAGCCCAACCAGAATAATTTCCATCGAAAACGGGGTCATTGGCTCCCAATGGTGCGTTACCGTTTGTTTCTACATAATAGTTGTACAAAACATCAGCTGCATTGGCCAAATCATTTAATATACTGGTATAGACCTGTTCTTGGGTATCATAAGATACATAGAAATTTCCCTTCTTTACTTGACTGTAAGGCATTGGTCCATAACAATCCGCAACGCGAAGCATCGTTATTGCACGTATCATACACGCAAAAGCATAATAATGTCCCGTAGAATTAGTTGCTTCCTGTATTTGGAAAAAGTTTCCATATATTTTTTCAAACGGAGTGTTCCAGGGGGTAGCATTCCAGGCATCACTCTGATTGAATGTGCTGAAGTTTGTACCACTCCATGTGTTAGAACAGCATAGATAGCCACCTAACTGTCCCACCATCTGATCTTGCATTTGAGAGTCATTCTGCTGAATATTCACAATTGTTTCAATCATAGACTTCATCAAAGTCGCAGGGTCTGCATCATGAATTTGATATTGATTCGTATTATACTCCTCAAATTTATCGGTACAACTTCCTGCCAGTAACAACAGAGCGGCACCGACTGTGATATTTCTTAAATATTTTCTCATAACATTAGCTTTTTCTTTTAGAATTGAACTTTCACATTAAAACCGAAGTTACGCAAGCTAGGTTGCATAAAGTAGTCTACATTCATATAATAGTTACTGGAGGTAGAGGCAGACAATTCCGGGTCAAATGGGGCTTTACAATAAATCATCCATAAATTACGTCCTACAATACCCAAAGTAACATTCGCCACATTTTTAAACCATCTTTTAGGAAGTGTATAGTTTAGTACTCAATTCCTGCAAACGTACATTGGTTGCACTATATAGATAATAACGACCGTAGCCACCTTCACCCGTACCAATAGTCTGGTAATACTTTTGGGCGTTAACTTACCGTTATTAATAGGTATACCACCATTATCACGAGCTGTTGCAGATGTTTCGGATACTCCATAATAATCTAAGATACCTTGAGTAGCCGAATAAGCTAATCCGCCTACACGGGCTGATAATACAATTCCTAAATCAATTCCTTTATAAGTGAAATGATTGGTCCATCCGAGGTTGAAATCAGCATCCAGATTACCTACTTTTACCGGAGTGTTTGATGAAGTGATACCCAGATTACCATTCTGATCGACTTTTATATTACCGTTATTGTCTTTTGTCAGTTGGTTGTATACATAGATATCAGTCATGGAGCCTCCTTCTGTCAGGATGACGCGAGGAGCTACATTCTCTTTACCTAACCAACCCACATTCATTTCATCCATTTGGATAGCTTCTCCTGTCACGGGATTCACGCTGCCGCTTGCCAGTCGTTTCACCTTGTTACGGTTTAGAGTGAAGGTTGCATTAGAAGACCATCCGAATCCTGCCCATTTATCACTGAATCCTAAAGCTAATTCAATACCCTGATTTTGCACGTTACCAGCTTGTACAATCGCTTGTTTATATCCGGAAGAAGAGGGAATATCTACCTTAAATGTTTGGTTCAGTGTGTTAGAACGATAGTAAGTTGCGTCTAAATTGAAACGGTTTCCCCAGAATTTCAAGTTCAAACCGATTTCCCAGGACTTAGTCTTTTCAGGTTTCATGTTGTCCATCGGGTAAACGGTCGGATTCGCCCAGTTATGTGTCTGGCTGTTGTATTCGTAACCCGGATTAGTAAGGAAACGATCGAAAGAAGAGGCTACCACTGTATATGAACCGCGTATTTTAGCATAAGAGATCACCTCGGCAGTTTAACCATTTCTGATAATAAAGCCGATAAACCGACTGACGGATAAAAGAAAGATTTCTGTTTGGAGAATGCAAGTTTTGAATCCCAGTCATTACGTCCGGTTACGGTTAGATACAGTTGATTTTTCCAACTTAATTCAGCACTGGCAAAAAATACTTTGAATTTCATCTTCATATCCGGTAGGTCCGGTTTATAGTTGGCGGAGAAATTAATATTGTTGATCTGGAAGAAGTTAGGAATAACCAGGTCACCTGCAATATATAACTGATCCATTGAAGTATGATATATGGAAGCACCAACATTGGCTGTTAAATGAAAATCACCAAATGTTTTATCTATATTAGCCAGGAAATCGGCATATAAAGAACGTTCCTGACGCATGGCATCTTCAAAACCACCGCTTACACCACAGAATGTTGTTAATGTAGAAGCCGATTTTTCGTTTTTATTCCGGTAGTCGGAGTTGTCCAGATTGACACGACCGACAACATTGAGCCAATCTGCAGCCTGCCATTTCAAAGAAGCGTTCATCATATAACGTTTCTTGTTGGAAGTACGGTTGATGCGATTTTGTATCCAATATGGATTTTGTAATGACAAACTTGCATCACCATAAGGCCAATATTGTTCCATATAGCCGTAGTTAGTATTATAACGCTCATACAGACGAATTTCGTCAAAGTTGTCTCCACGAGGGAATAGATACAGTGATGGGAGAGGGTTATAATACTGTCCTTGAGAAACCATGTTTTTGTTGTTCTGAACGATATATTGTGCACCGATATCCAGAGTAAGTTTATCATTCAGGAAATGGGTGGTATTACGTGCCGTAAAATTATAACGGTTATAGGAGTTATTCGGAAGAATTCCACCGGAGTTAGTTGTAGAAGCAGAAAGATAGGTTTGGTTTTTGGTATTTCCTGTAGATAATGCTACCGAATTGATAACATTGGATCCTGTTTCAAAGAAGTCAGATGGGTTATATCGACGGTTTGTCAATTCTCCCCAGCTGAATAATCCGGAACTTGTACCATAACGGTTCTGCATATCCGGCATAATATATGCTTTAGAGAAAGTAGTACTGTTGGATACTGTTATGGTAGTTTTCTCTGTTTGGCCTTTTTTAGTAGTAATTAAAACAACACCGTTTGCCGCAGCAGAACCATATAATGCTGCCGCAGAAGGACCGGTCATCATACTAATACTAGCAATATCGTCCGGATTTAAGTCAGCAACAGCATCTGATCCTCCCATCTCTCCAAATAATCCTTCGCCACCGCTTTTTCCTGTATTAAAAATAGGTACACCATCAATTACATACAATGCATTGTTATCTTTAGTCAGAGATTTCATACCACGCATAACAACACGTGTGGCACCACCAGCACCGGTTGCACCACTATTAATTTGAACACCGGCAACCTTTCCTGATAGTGAATTCATAAAATTGGCGTCCTTTACAGCTGTCAATTCGTCACCTTTTACCTCTTGTACATTATAACTTAACGCCTTAGTTGCACGCTTGATACCCAATGCAGTAACAACTACTTCGTCCAATACTTGCGTATCTTCTCCTAAGGTTACTTTTATAGGTTGTGCGTTGGCAAGCGTGATTGTTTGGGAGAAAATCAGTTTCATATACTTTCTCTAGATCCAATTCTTGTTAGATAAATAGATTAGATGTTCTATTTTTAAGATATCAGGCTAAATACAATTGAGCAAAATCAATGAATGAAAGAAAAAGTTAGTATGATTGCACATGAATATGCAGTAATTAAATTGTTTTTATTGATATATGCGGTATGAATATTCGATAAAAGACGTTTTTTCAGGAATGTTCCACACCGAGAATCACTTCGTTTCTCGGTGTGGAACATTTTGATTCTTTAAATGGAACCTAACAAATCATTTAAAGAATAATAATAACTTGCTTTATAGTAGTTGTTTTCTTCTAGTTAGTGCCGATAATACAAAGAACGGAATCTTTTCATTTGATTAATATTATCAATATTAGATATTATTCTATCACTACGCGGGCGATAAAAAGAATAAATTGCAATAATATCATCCTTTTTTTATTTGAATTACGTTTGGCTAAAGTGGAAATCCCTGCGGTTTTCGAAACACTCCTGATAACAAGATGCATATTCTAAATTATAGGTAATCTGAATATGCGTTTTTTAATATTATACTCACTTTTATCCTATATCAATTATTGGTCCATTTTTCATTGTACATACAATTTGCATGCAAATGTATTAATCTAGAGATTAAAGTTAGTCAATAATTGAGCATTCCTTATTCTTTCCTCTTTTTCAAAGTATGCTAAATAGTGCTCGGTTACAGATAAGTTAGAGTGTCCCAAGCTTTCAGAAATATATGAGGTTTTTGCACCTCCACGTTTTAATACTGTAGCAAAAGAATGCCTTGCCGTGTAAGTCGTCAACTGAAAAATTCCAATGTCTTGGCTATTTTTTAAGTCTTCTGTTACATTTGGTTATAATACGCCGTACCAATCTAATCTTTTCAAAGGCATCTTCAGTTCCTCTAGCATATTTAAAAATATACGTTTGCGGGCTTAATCTTGGATTACCCCATTTTTGAATAATATTCCACATTTCAGGAGTAATGATTGCATGTATCTCTTTGTTATGTTTGGTAGTTCGAGATGTCTTAGAGCGTACAAAGCATATTTCTCCATCCATAATATTTGAATACTGAAGAAATAATAAATCCATAAAATTAATGCCATTACATAAATAAGAAAACACCCAGAGATCCCTAAATTCTTCTATATCTTTTGTTTCACATTGATAGGACATTACTTTTTTATTTCAGAAAGAGTAAGTGCTAATTTACGTCCACACCCTTCAGGAATTTCATATTTATTCTTTCCAAAAGGAAAGATGATTCTTTTATAATACCATCATGTACAGCACGATTTAAGACACACTTTAAAGCTCGGAAATAAATACTTATGCTTGAATAGCTTTTACCTTCTGATATCCAAAATTTTTCACAACGTTTAAGCCAATCAATTGTAATGTTTTCCAAAGGTATAGTGGAACCTCCGAAATCTTCTAAACTTTTTAAAGCACTTTGATAATTTAGGTAAGTGTTTGCTTGTTCATAGGCTTCCAGTTCTTTCATTTTTAAGCGAAAAGCACTGCGCAAAGTCATATCATTCATCTGCCTTCCTAACCTGACGCTTAATGTTTCAATACTAAATTCCCCTTTTGTTATCAGTTCATTAACTTGTTGCTTAATAGTTGAAAAACTACTCTCTATATCTGATCGAATTTCTGCCAATAACCGGCTTTTTACTTTTAATAACCTTGCCCAATCTTCTTTTGACACTTCCTTCCCAGTTGAGTAATATTTTTGCTTTCTTCTATATACCACTTGAACTTTAACAGGAAACTGTCCACTCTTTTTTGCTCTTCTGGTATCTAATATGGTTAAAACCGAAATTCCATCTTTTGAATATTTGAACATAAAATGAATATTTATATCTATACAATAGGTAAAGCATACATATATTGTATGCAAAATGTATGCAAATGTAATAAATCAGCCTGATTTTAATAAGTACATAAGATTCTATTTATCAAATATTTGAGTATTTATTTTTCAATTAGGAATCTTTCTATTCTTATTTTTTCGAATCTTATCTTCGTTTAGTAAGGTTACAACATAAAATGTATTACTATTGAATAAGCGCTTATGGAATTTATTTTAAGTATAACCTTTAAATTTATTAATTATGAGAAACAGAGATACATGAAACCTTTGTGTGAAAACGGTAATCTCATTTACCGCCTCTAATTACAAATTCCCTAAAAACTATTTCTAATTAAAAAGAATAAGATGAAAGAAATTATAAAACACAAGTTTTCATACTTGTTATTCTTCCTTTTGTTGGTTTCGTGTTTTGCTTCAGCTTATGGGCAAGAACGAACGATCACTCTTAATCTATCGAAAGTACCCTTGAACACTGCTTTGAAAGAAATTGAGAAACAAACTTCAATGTCAGTAGTCTATAACACAAATGATGTCGATATAAATCGTGTCATATCTATCAAGGTCACAAAAGAATCTTTGAATAATGTAATGAATCAGTTATTCAGAGGAGTAAATGTCAGTTTTTCAATAGTAGATAATCATATTGTACTTTCTGCAAAGAGTAATAAAGAAGAGCAGCAGAAAAAAACACCAATTACTGCAAGTGGTACTGTTACTGATTCAAAAGGAGAACCATTGATTGGAGTTAGTATTTTGATAAAAGGAACTTCAAATGGTACTATCACTGATATGGATGGAAATTTCAAAATACAAGCAGCTAAAGGTGATGTACTTGAAGTATCCTATATCGGTTATGCCTCCCAAGCAATCACGCTTACTAGTGCACAACCCTTGAAGGTTACTTTAGGAGAAGATACGCAGGTGTTGGACGAAGTAGTCGTTACTGCATTAGGTATCAAGCGCGCAACTAAAGCATTAAGCTATAATGTGCAAGAAGTAAAAGGTGATGAATTGACAACTGTAAAAAGTGCCAATTTTATGAACTCACTGGCTGGAAAGGTGGCTGGTGTTAATATCAATGCATCTTCATCCGGTGTTGGAGGGGCTACGCGTGTAGTTATGCGTGGTACCAAATCTATATCTTCAGACAATAATGCTTTATATGTAATTGATGGTGTTCCTATTTTTAATACAAATAAAGGTGACACTAACGGACAATATTCAGCCCAACCGAGAGGAGAGGTATATCTGATATCAATCCGGAAGATATTGAAAGCATGTCTGTATTAAGTGGACCTGCTGCTGCGGCCTTGTATGGCTCTAATGCAGCGTCTGGTGTAATTTTAATTACTACAAAGAAGGGAAAAGAAGGTAAGGCACGAATTATTATTTCTAATAATTCTACTTTTTCCAATCCTTTTATAATGCCTGAATTCCAAAATTCTTATATAAACCGCGCAGGTTCCTTTGCTTCATGGGGAGATAAAGCGTCTTCCCTTTTCGGAACTTATGAGCCAAAAGATTTTTTCAATACAGGTACTAATATTCAGAATAACGTTTCTTTATCTGTTGGTAATGAAAAGAATCAAACTTATCTGTCTGTAGGTACTACTAATGCAACTGGTATCATTCAAAATAGCAAATATGACCGTTACAATTTTACCTTCAGAAATACTACAAAATTCTTGAAGGATAAAATGACATTAGATGTGGGTTTTAGCTATATTATCCAAGAAGATCTTAATCTAATGGCACAAGGTGAATATTTCAATCCACTACCAGCCGTATATCTGTTCCCGCGTGGCGAAAACTTTGAAGCTGTGAGGATGTATAAAACGTATGACACAACTCGTAAGATTGATGTACAGAACTGGGGATGGGGTGATCCTGGATACAGTATGAAAAATAATCCATATTGGGTGGCTAATGAGATGAACCATGGTATGAAAAACAACGCTACATGCTAATGCCAGTTTAAAATATGAAATTTTAGATTGGCTTGATGTGACAGGGCGTGTCCGCATTGATAATGCAACCAATGATTATTCAGATAAAAGAAATGCTTCTACTGACCTTTACTTTACTAATAGTTCTATTTATGGATTCTATAAGTACTATAAAGCTGACGATAGACAGGCTTATGCAGACGTGATGGCTAATATTAATAAACGCTTTGGTGACTTAAGTTTAAGTGCTAATATTGGCGGTAGTTTTACTCAAACTTATTATGACGAAAGAGGATTCCAAGGTGGTTTGAAAGATATGTCTAATGTTTTTAGTCTATATAATATGACTACTACCTTGGATAAAGATACTTATCCTATAGAAAGTGGATACAAACAACGTACCAACTCTATTTTTGCTAGTGCGGAAATTGGTTGGAAGAGTATGTTATATATGACTTTAACCGGACGTAATGATTGGGATTCAGCATTGATTAATACAGAACAATCATCTTTCTTTTATCCATCAATAGGACTTTCAGGAGTAATTTCCGAAATGGTGAAATTACCCAAAGCTATTACTTATTTGAAAGTACGCGGTTCATTTGCTTCAGTAGGTGCTCCTATTCCTAAGAATCTTTCTTCTAACAAAACGTATGAGTGGGACTGCGACTAGTCAATGGAAATTACAAACTTATCGTCCTTTGCCTAAACTTTATCCTGAACGTACTAATTCTTGGGAAGCTGGTTTGAATGCCAAATTCTTTAATAATAGTTTAAGTTTGGAAGTTACCTGGTATAAGGCTAATACTCGCAAACAAACATTCCAGTTCCTTTGTCAGGAACCGCTGTATATGCGACTATGTATGCACAGTCTGGTAATATTGAGAATAAAGGTATGGAATTTTCTTTAGGGTATAATAAATCATGGGGAGATTTCTCATGGAATTCCAATTTGACTTTTAGTTTTAATAAAAATAAGATTGTAGAACTCTTGGATGATGCAGTGGATGATGAAGGTAATCACTATAGTTTGAGTGAGATAGATAAAGGTGGGACATTGGATCGGCTAAAGTTATTCTTCGTAAAGGAGGAAGCATGGGAGACATGTATGTCACTAATCGTTTGAAACGTGATAACGAAGGAAATGTATTTATTGATAAAGCGAGCCAGAATGTGAAAAAAGAGGATATAAAGAATTCGGATGAGTTTATTCATATTGGCTCTGTATTGCCTAAGAGCAATTTAGGCTTTAGAAATGATTTCTCTTATAAAGCATTAGCTTGGGATTCATGCTTGCTGCCCGCTTTGGAGGTATTGTTATCTCACCAACACAAGCTGTAATGGATCAGTTCGGAGTATCTAAGGTCACAGCTTTAGCACGTGATAATGAAGGTGTTCCTGTAAATAATGGAAAAGTGGATCCCCAGACTTATTATACAGAAGTGGGTGGAATAAGTGGATTGATGTCTAACTATGTATATAGTGCTACTAATGTTCGTTTACAAGAGTTATCGGTGGGCTATTCACTTCCAGCCAAATGGTTTAATAACAAATGTAATCTTAGTTTGTCAATAACAGGTCACAACTTGTGGATGATTTATAATAAAGCACCATTGATCCGGAAGCTACCGCTTCTACTGGTACTTATTATCAAGGTGTTGATTACTTTATGCAACCAAGTTTGAGAAGTTGGGGATTTAATGTAAAAATACAGTTTTAACGATAAAAGAATAACCAAATGAAAATATATAAATTCATAACGCAGATTTCTATTGCAGGCTGTATGCTTGTTGGAACTCCAATGTTACAAGGATGCATGGATAATAGCTTGAATGATCCGTTGGGAAAAGTTTCGGAAGAAGAACTTGGACGAGATGGATTTGCTGCCAATGCTTTCTTCTTGACTTTATGTGATTATGCATATCCCATAGCTACTGAAAACATTTATAATACCAATGAATCCTTGATTGGTGACTGCTATGGACGTTATCAAGTAATGGCAACAGATAAGTTTAAAGGGGCAAATTTTGCTACATATAATGCACCCGAGAACTGGTTAAACTGGCAGTTTGCAGATGATAATGTAATGGTATTGACGTATGGTGCATGGAATAAAATAAAGAATGTAACCCAAGGGACAGGGGTTAACTTTGCATGGGCACAGATCCTAAGAATTGCGACAATGCATCGTATGCTTGATATGTATGGGGCACTTCCTTATTCCCAAATTTCAAGTGATAAACTTTCGACTCCTTACGATACAATGGAGGAAGCATATCATGCAATGTTTACTGATCTGACTGATGCAATTAATGTAATGACTGTTTATGTGACCGAAAATCCAAACAACAGAACGATGGCTAAGTATGATAAAGTTTATGACGGTGATTTTGAGAAATGGGTGAAATTTGCAAATTCACTGAAACTACGTATGGCCATTCGTATTCGTTTTGCAGATCGTGAATATGCCAGACAGATGGCGGAGGAAGCTATTAACCATTCTATAGGGGTAATTACTTCCAATGAAGATAACGCAACTTCTTTAGGCACTAAAAATCAATTGTATACGGTATTAGTGCAATGGCCTGACCAATGTGTCTCTGCCGATATTACATCTTATATGAAAGGATACAACGATCCACGTATGTCGAAATATTTTAAAAAGAAAACGAGCGATAAAGGAGATGATGATTATGTGGGTATGCGCGCAGGTTTGTCTTATGGTAATGATATTACCGGACCGACTTTCTCTAGAATAAATGTTGGAGAGATGGATCGTACTTTATGGATGAGTGCAGCTGAAACAGCTTTTAATAAAGCTGAAGCGGCAATGTTAGGATGGGATGTAAAAGGAGAAACGGTGAAAGATTTGTATGAATCAGCTATCAGACTTTCTTTTGCACAATGGGGAGTATCGGATGGTATTGACCAATACCTGAATGATGAATCAAGTACTCAGGCTGATTATGTAGATCCTAATGAGAATAAGGGGAATGAAAGTGCTATTAGTTCTATAACTATCAAATGGAAAGATGATGCTGGTGAGGAAGAAAAACTGGAAAGATTAATAACCCAAAAATGGATTGCAATGTGGCCTTTGGGACAAGAGGCATGGAGCGAGTATCGTCGTACTGGGTATCCGCGTTTTTTCCCGTTATTGAATGGAAATGTAACCAATCTTCCTTCCGCTAATCGTATTCCGTTCCCACCGTCGGAATATATTCGTAATGCTGCTAATGTAAATGCTGCTGTAAGTAAATTGGGTGGCGCTGATAATTATCAGACTAAGGTTTGGTGGCAGCGTAGGGATAAGTGAATAATAGTATAATCTATATTAATATAAATAGTATGAGAAAGATATTCTATTTTATAATGTTGTTATTTGGCATAACGGTTGCGAATACAGCGTGTGATGATTGGACAGACATGGAACCAAAATTCCAGGAAGATATGACTCAGTCGTCACTTCCGGAAGAATACTATGCCCAGCTTCGCGCTTATAAGAAAACAGATCATCCGGTTGCTTTCGGATGGTTTGGTAATTGGACCGGAAATGGAGCTACTTTAGAAAAATGTTTAGCCGGACTTCCTGATAGTGTGGATTTTGTTTCTATTTGGGGTAACTGGAGAAATTTGACAGAAGCGCAAACAAAAGATTTGCGTTATGTACAAAATGTAAAAGGGACTAAAGCTTTGATGTGTTTTATTGTTCAAAATATCGGTGACCAATTGACTCCCGAGGAATATAAAGATAATTATCTGGAATTCTGGGGATGGAATGAGAATAAGGAAGAAGCTATAAAGAAATATGCCCATGCAATATGTGATAGTATTGATAAATATGGATATGATGGCTTTGACATTGACTATGAGCCTAATTTTGGTCATCGAGGTAACATGAGCGGAAGTGATGAGAATATGTTGTTGTTCATCCAGACCTTGGGAGAAAGAATCGGGCCGAAATCGGGTACAGACAGGTTGTTAGTAATTGATGGTGAACCACAGAGTATTGTATCGGAGTCAGGTGCTTATTTTAATTATTTTATAGTGCAGGCTTATGATTCTCCAGGAGATAATACTGGACGTGATAATTTGGATAGCCGTTTAAACTCTACAATAAGAAACTTTGATGGGCATTTGACTGCAGAAGAAGTTGCTAAGAAATATATTGTAACTGAAAACTTTGAAAATGGGCTTTGTCTGGTGGGGCTGATTTCACTGATCGATATGGAAATAAAATGAAGTCATTGGAAGGTATGGCACGTGGACACCTATTATTAACGGGAAAAAATGTGTAAAAGGAGGGGTTGGAACTTATCATATGGAGTATGAATATACAATTGATGGTACAGAAGAATCTTATCCTTATTTGCGTAATGCTATCCGCATTATGAATCCACCGGTAAAATAATAAATTTAAAGATATAATAATTATGAGATATCTGGTAAAAAATAAAAATACAATAATGTTCGCCTTTGCCATATTGCTTTGTGCAATTATAGCAAGTTGTGAAGATGCAAAGTATGATACTATCGGCAGTAGAATTTATTTAGCTGAATCCAGTAGTTTGTCTTATGAGTCCAAAAAGGTAACAGTAGCCGAAGAGGGTAGTGTTGTCACTGTGACTCCGCGGTCGGGACAAATTGCAACAGAAGATATAGAAGTTACTTTGGGACTAAGTCCGAAATCGTTGGAAGTATATAATACAAAAGTGGTACGAACTATAAATCTATGCCGGAAGGTTCATATTCTTTGATCAAAGACAGTGGTTATAAAAAAAGGAGAATTAGTGGCTCCTACTGTTAAAGTAACAATTGATCCGTTGACAAAGGAAATGCTTGATTCTGGTGATAAATTTGCACTACCGGTTGCTATTACTGCTGTATCAGGTGGGCAACAAACTTTGGAAGGTGCAGATGTGATGATTTATATCATGGATCAGGTTATTATAACCTCTGCACCAGTGTTGACGGGTACAAAACCAATTACTATGGAAATGCGTCAGGATTATACAGTAACTCAATGGTCACTTGAAATGCGTATTAATATGAGCGAACTTGGTGATGGGGTGACTCCTGGAGTTGGTTATCCTGGTCCTCCTAGCTATCAGAATCAAGCAATATTTTCTGCAGGTCCAGGTAATGGTATCGCAGAAGATGGTGAAATTTATATCCGTTTTGGTGATGGCCCGATTCCTGGTAATATTTTGCAGATAAAAACACAAGGTACTCAAGTAAATGCTGCTACTAAGTTTAAAAATAATCAATGGTATCATTTAGCATTTGTTTGTGATGGAGTGAAATTGACTATTTATGTAAATGGAAATATTGATGCAACATTAGATCTTCCAAGAAAACCTTTGCGTCTTGTTAAGAATAGTTTTGGTATATGCAATGGTGATTGGATGGTTACAGATGCTATAGTTAGCGAAGTACGTTTTTGGACTACTGCTATTTCACAGTCGCAGATTCAGAATAATATGTTTGCGATAAATCCGGGTACGGATGGCTTGGAGGCTTATTGGAAATTGAATGAAGGGGCAGGAACCGAGTTTAAAGACGCAACTGGTCATGGAAATAAAGCCACGGCGCCTAATGGAGTTGTCAGATGGTAGATGGCATTAGATCAGATGGTAAATAATATAATATTCAAATGATGTAATTATGAGATTGAAAAATATAATATGGAAAACAGTAGTGATGTCATTAATGGCATCACCACTGTGCATCTCTTGTGACGATGATGACGAAGTTACTGTAAATTCTAAGTTTTATCTTTCTACGAAAGTTTTTCCGGTAGATTCTTATGAAGCATCGTTGTCAGTGATTTTGAAAGATAATTCAGTGGTCGTAAATGAGTTACAACCTAATTATCGGTTTGTTGCATGTGCCACGGAGAGATTATCGAAAGATGTGAAAATAACAGCCGATAGTGATGATAATCTAGTAAGTGCTTACAATAAGGCTAATGATACGGAATATAACATATTACCTGCTGAAAATTATTCTTTCACCAATAAAACTGTTACTATTGAAAATGGAGAAAGTGTATCTGGGATGAT
>ENA-OQDE01000113-OQDE01000113.1-human-gut-metagenome-genome-assembly--contig:-NODE-113-length-49753-cov-4.989663_pt1 | contig 49753 bp, 45 predicted proteins | sample MGYA00242768_ERZ504595 | MGnify/ENA primary metagenome ERZ504595 (study PRJEB26092, sample SAMD00036307) | human gut metagenome | host: Homo sapiens | study: EMG produced TPA metagenomics assembly of...
GTGCGCGGCGAGCGCTCGACGGACGGCCAGACGGCATGGACGACGACGCCGACCGCCACCATGGTGGCGATGGCCAGTCCGATTGCCAATGACAATGACAGTTTCAGCGATTTCAGCAATTCGGATTTGTCGATCTCGTGCGCTTCCAGATACAGCAGCGGCGCGATGAACAGCACCATGAACAGTTCGGGATTCAGGGAGGCGTTGGGGAATCCCGGCACCTGCGTGATGATCGCGCCCATCGCGATCTGAACCAGCGGAGTCGACACCTTGGGGATGAACCGGCTGACGAACGACGAGAATACGACGACGCCGATAATGCACAGTATCAGCTGAAAGACTTCCAAGGCTCGCTCCGGCTCTCCGTCGGTTGTGTGGGATTACTTCACAATATAAACCGACTCCGCAACCGACACGTTAACTTCGACGTCCGGCTTAACGGCTGCGCGCGGGCAAAAAGAAACCCCGGCGGTGTTGCCCGCCGGGGAGAGAAAGGAGAGAGAAGAAGAAAGGGGTTCAGTTATTGAGAATCGTGCTGCCGATTCCCGGTCGGCTTGTGCTGACAATTAGTAGTAAAACACCCGTTTCTTGGTGCAATGCTGAGATTGTCTAAAAGCTTCCTGTGAGTTGATGTCGCGGGCTGAATCCCATCACATGGTAATGGCTGTAGACTGTAGTGTGGCGCCGTGCGCCATACACGTGAGCGCGAAAAGGAGAATCCTCATGCTGCTGTCCGACCGCGACATTCTCGCCGCCCAGAAGGACGGTCATATTTCTCTTGACCCATGGACTCCGGAAATGGTGCAGCCCGCGTCGATTGACGTGCGCCTCGACCGTTTCTTCCGCCTGTTCAACAATCATGCCTACACATACGTGGATCCGGCCGAGAACCAGGGGGCGCTGACCGAGCAGTTCGACGTCGCTCCGGACGAGCGTGGATCCTGCATCCGGGCGAGTTCGCGCTCGGCTCGACGTGGGAGTACGTCAAGCTCGACGCGACGGTGGCGGCACGCTTGGAGGGCAAAAGCTCGCTGGGCCGTCTGGGCATCCTCACACATTCGACGGCCGGCTTCATCGACCCGGTTTCGAGGGGCATATCACGCTGGAGCTGAGCAACGTGTCGACGCTTCCGGTCAAGCTCTGGCCCGGCATGAAGATCGGGCAGATGTGCTTCTTCCAGCTCAGCTCTCCGGCCGAGCACCCTTACGGCTCCAGGGGCACCGGCTCCCATTATCAGGGCCAGCGCGGCCCGACCCCCAGCCGTTCCTACGTGAACTTCTACAAGGCCGACGTCAACGACTAGAGCCGATACCCAAGTTCTTTGACGCAATGTGCCGGCGACTCCATGACTGGGCCGCCGGCACATTGTTATGCTCCGTTCGATGCCGTCTGGCTTATTGGCGAATGGCGGTGAACAGCACCGACTGGGCCGGATGCAGCGATGGAGGCGCAACCCGTAGGTCATCAGCGCCCGGCCCGTCATCAGCACGCCGTCTTTGGTCCACCAGCAACGGCGACTGGCCGCTGCCAAGACCAAGCCCGTCGAGATCGAGATCCAGCCACAGCGGCTGTATGCGGTACGTGCCATCGGGGTCAAGACCGGGCACGCGAATCGGCGCCGCAGGGAGAGTCTGGGACGTTGTCAGTTGCGTGAACCGGTAGAACGCCGCGGAACGATCCGGCTTGACCATGCCGTCGACCCGGACGGCCGGATCGGCGATATCGGCGTGCACGCACGTGTCGATCGCGAACCATGCGCGGTGCCTCTTGTATTCGGCGACCCATTCGCCGAGCTTGTTCAACGCCTCGTCCGACTCCTTGAGCAGATTCCATTCGACGCCCATGTGCCCGAAGAACGCCATCGCCATGCGCATCTCCTGGCTCGTGGCGCGATGCGTGGAATGTGCAGGGCTCGCCCCCACATGCTCGCCCATCATGCAGGGCGGCACGAGCAGCGACGTGTACCGCTGAATATCGGCCCGCTCGACCGGGTCCACGCAGTCGGACGTCCACACGCGGCTGGCGAATTCGAGTATGCCCAGATCAATACGGCCGCCGCCCGATGCGCAACTCTCAATCTCCAGTCCCGGATGCGCGACTTCGAGGTCACGGAACATCCGGTACACGGCGAGCGTCTGCCCGTGAACCGCCGGCCTGCCGGTACGTGGCGAGACCGCTCGGTGACGAATTTGTTGTGGTCCCATTTGATGTAGTCGATGCCCAACTCACCGACCAGCGCATCGATGGAATCATGGATGTATCGGTAGGCGTCGGGATTGGTCAGGTCGAGCACTTGCTGCGACGTCCCTGCATCGGCAGACGGTTCGCCGTCGGGCGCAGCACCCAGTCAGGGTGGGCGCGGGCCACGTCGGAATCCGGGTTGACCATCTCCGGTTCGAACCACAGGCCGAACTCCATGCCTTTTCCGTGCACGTAATCGGCGAGCGCTTGAGGCTCTTCGGCCCGTCCGGCCACACATCCTGCGCTATTTGCCAGTCGCCGAGCCAGATGTGGAGTCTCGGCGGGAGCGAACCAGCCGTCATCCACCACGAACCGTTCGACACCGGAATCCCCGGCCTTATCGGCCAGAGCTTCAACGTGTCGTAGTCATGGTCGAAATACACGGCCTCCCACGTGTTGAGAATCACCGGACGCGGCTTGACGGCGAGATCCGGGTGACAGGAGCGCACGTAATCATGGAATCTCGCAGCCACCTCGTTGAGCCCGTCACCGTACGACCCGTACAGCCACGGGGTGGTGTACGTTTCGCCGCGGGCGAGCGTGGCCTCGCCGCCGAGCAGCACCTCGCCGCCGCCAATCAGACCGGTCGTATACGGCTGACGCTCTGCCGACAGCACGGAATTGCCGCTCCAGCCCACATGCACCGAATAGACCTCGCCATGCTCGAACCCGAAGCCGGGCTCGCCCGCGGAAAGCAACAGAGAGGCGTCAAAACCTGGGCGCCCCGCCATCGAGACCTTCTCGAAGCGTCCTTCGGTCAGCGGCTGCCGCTGCGGGCTGCGTTCGCGCAGATGATGGCCGGTGGTGGTGAGTATCTCCGTGGCAAGTGCCGGGAGCGGGAAGCCGAGTTCGACTTTACCGACTTCCAAGTCACCGGTCGGAAGATTACCGGCTGGAAGATTACGCAGCGTGGTGCGCTGTCTGATCAGTCCGCCGGGCAACAGTTCGGCCGTCCATGACAGTTCCACGCCCTGCTCGGTATCCGACGCGGTCACGGTGACGACCGGCACCTGTTGCGTGACGGTATGCGCGGCACCGTCCACGCCGTCGGACACGTCAACGCCTTGGCGTTCGTCCTGACGGATTGCGATACCGGTCACCGTGAATGCACAGAACGGCGTTACGCCGGCGCGCCGGATATCCAGTCGCGGTGCCCCTATCCACGACTCGCTTTGCGTGGGCATGATGCTTGGCCAGGCGGTCTCGTCCAGCGCGCCGGACACGCGCTGCGGCCGCAGGGCGTCGTATGCGGCGAGTACGGTTCCCGGCGCGCGAGCGGGCGGCCAGTGCACGAAGCGCGGAAGACCGTGACCGGCGAAGATCAGCGCGAACGCCACATCAGCAGCCGCTGCTCAGCATAAATAGCGGTGAGTTCCGTTCCATCGGCGGCGGCGCCATGGAATTGTTCGATGAGTGACATTGCGAATCCCTTCGGAACGTGCCATTGATATATGGTTCGCCTCCGATGCTACGACATCGTTCCGTCATGTCACCGCATATTCAGCGATTCCGGGGTATGAGAAGGGCTCCCGTTTTCCGATGTGGAGAGTGGGAGCCCTGACGCCGGTGGAGGCTTATGGCATTGTTATGCATGATGCCGCGCTTGCGGTCGATGGCGCGCATGATCGCCTTGTAGATTTCCGAGGCGATCAGCACGACCGCGGCGAGGCAGATGCACTCGACCCATGCCCACGGTCCGAGCGGCGTGGTGCCGAACGCGGAGTTGAGGAACGGCACATAGATCACCACGAGCTGCAGCACGACAGACAGGCCGATCGCACCCCACAGCCACTTGTTGGAGAACAGGCCGACGAACGCGGACTGACGTGCGGAACGCGATGCGATCGCGTTGAACAGCTGCGCGAACACGAGAATCGTGAAGCCCATCGTACGGGCCTCGATCATCTGGAATTCGTGGGTGCCGCCGATGGAGCGGTCGGTGAACAGGCCACCTTCAAGGTGCATGTCCATGCCGATCAAGGTGACGGCCGCCATGATGATGCCGATGAACGCGATATCGATCCACATGTCCCTGTCGATCACGCGGTCGGTGAGCTTGCGCGGGCTGCGTGCCATCACGTCATCGGTCTGCGGGTCGACACCCATCGCGAGCGCCGGGGCGGCGTCGGTCAGCAAGTTGATCCACAGCAGCTGCGTGGCGAGCAGCGGCACGGCGACACCGGTGGTTCCCGGCTGCGTGATGCCAAGCACGCCGGCGAGCATGACGCCGCCGAACACGGTGAACACCTCGCCCACGTTGGAGCTCAGCAGGTAGCGCAGGAACTTGCGGATGTTGTCGAAGATCACACGGCCTTCGCGCACGGCGGCGACGATGGTGGAGAAGTTGTCGTCCGCGAGAATCATCTTCGCGGATTCCTTGGTCACCTCGGTGCCGGTGATGCCCATCGCCACGCCGATGTCGGCGGACTTGACGGCCGGGGCGTCGTTGACGCCGTCGCCGGTCATGGCGGCGATGTTGCCCTGGCGCTGCAGCGACTCCACGATCTTGAGCTTGTGCTCGGGGGCCACGCGGGCGTACACGGAGACCTCAGAAGTCGCCTTGTCGAACGCCGCCTCGTCGGGCATCGCGTCGAGCTGATCGCCGGTGAGGGCCTTGCCGCCCTTTTCGATGATGCCCAGATCGGAAGCGATGCGGGCCGCGGTGAGCGGGTGGTCGCCGGTGATCATCACCGTGCGGATGCCGGCGCGATGCGCTTCGGCCACGGAATCACGCACTTCGGTACGCGGCGGTCGATGATGCCGACCATGCGGCCCAGATCAGGTCACGCTCGATGACGTCGCTCTGCTCGGAGATGTCGGTCACCTGGCCGGCTGCATTGGTCTTGATGCCGGGGATATCGGCCAGGGATGTGGTGCCGAGCGGGCGGTACGCCTCACCCAGCGTGCGGTATGCCTCGCCGGACAGACGCTCGACGGTCGCGAGAATCTCCTGGCGGTCGCCTTCGGTCATCGGGCGGACGGCGTCGCCAACCGCGATGCGCGTGCAGTAGCCGAGCAGCACATCGGGCGCGCCCTTTGCATAGACGCTCAGGTTGCCGTTGTCGCTGCTGTCCTTGCCGATCACGGCCATACGCTTGCGCTCGGACGTGAACGGAACCTCGGCCACACGGTCGAGCTTGCCGAGGGCGCGGTCGGCCTTGATCTTGCGAGAGGCGACGACGAGCGACACCTCGGTCGGGTCGCCGACGATCTCCCACTGGCCGGCATCGTTCTGACGCAAGTCACCGTCGTTGGCAAACGCTCCGACGGCGATGGTGCGCAGGCTTCGGCGTTGACCGGAGCGCTCTCCTCGATGGCGTCGCCACCCATGCCCAGCATCTTGCCCTTGGCTCGTAACCGGTGCCGGTGAGCTGCACTTCACCGCTCGGGGTGACGATGCGCTCGACGGTCATCTCGTTACGCGTGAGCTACCGGTCTTGTCGGAGCAGATCACCGAAGCGGATCCCAGCGTTTCCACGGAGCTCAGCTTCTTGACGATGGCGTTGTGCTTGGCCATGCGCTGCACGCCGAGCGCGAGAACAACCGTCAGAATCGTCGCAAGACCTTCCGGCACTGCGGCGACGGCCAGCGAAACGGCCAGCAGCAGCGAGTCGATGAGATCGTCGGGCATCTTGTGGAAGCCCTGCGTGATGAACAGCGCGACGAGCACGACGGCCGCGATGATGCACACGGCAATGCCCAGGATCTTGGAGACGTGGGTCATCTCCTTCTGCAGCGGGGTATCCTCGTCATCGGTCTGCGACAGCATGTCGGCGATCTTGCCAACCTGCGTGTTCATGCCGGTTCCGGTCACGATCGCGCGGCCGGTGCCCTGGGTGACGGACGTGCCGTTGAAAATCATATTGGTGCGGTCGCCCAGCGCCTTGGCGGAGTCGAGCGTGTCGGGCTTCTTGCCCACCGGCACGGATTCGCCGGTCAGGCTCGCCTCGGCGATGCGCAGCGACGCGGCGGCGAACAGACGCCCGTCGCGGAGACGGTATCGCCTTCGCCAAGCACCACGATGTCGCCGGGAACCACGTCGCGGTGTTGATGTGCACGATTTTGCCGTCACGCAGCACGGAGGTCTGCGGTGCCGTCATTTGGGCGAGCGCCTCCACCGCCTGCTCGGCACGGGCCTCCTGAATATAGCCCAGCACCGCGTTGACGATCAGGATCAGGATGATGACGATGGCGTCAAACGGCAGCACTTCGCCGGCCGTTCCGTGCGAGCGCTCGATGAACCATGCGATCAGTGAGATGACAGTGGCGGCAAGCAGCAGGTACACCAGCGGATCCTGGAACTGCGCCAGGAACTTCTTCCACTTGGGTACGGGCGGCGCGCTGGCCAACTGGTTCGGGCCGAATTTCTCCAACCGGCGCTGCGCCTCGGCGGAACTCAGGCCGGTGTTGGTATCCACATCCAGCGCTTGGCGACTTCGTTCGCCTCGGTCAAGCTGGGATCGACGTCGTGAAGCAGGCCTTCCTGCGACTGCACGCCTGTGGATTGATCATTTGTGTGATCAACCATAATGGTCTCCTTGATATAGCCGCGGAGTAGTCAGCCCTCACGATCACCGGGATCGTCCCCTCCCCCGGTCATCTCGATAAAGCTGCGCGGTTATGGGCACCGGCGCAACTGCTGCCGATGCATACTGTTGCCATTATTCCACAAACCGTCATCGCTTGGCGAAACAGCCTTTACGTGTTGTCCAAATATCAGCATTCCGCGAACGATTTCAGGCGACACGCTCACACAGCGCGAGCAGCCAGCGGAGCGTCGCCATGGTGTAATCGAACAGTTCGTCGTCCATGCCGAAATACCGCTCGCAGCACTCCCTGCTCACATCGACCATCGCAAGACCTTCTGGCTCTCCGGGTATGAATGACGCCGCCCGATCCTGCATTCATCATACGTGCCAAGGCAAGGAACTCCGGCGGCTTCGGAACCGGACGAGCTTCGTTCCGTTCCTAAGTGCGCGCCGAAACGACAACTCTGCGCACTTAGGAACGCAAACTATGCGATCTGCGTTCCTATGTTCGCGCACTCGGCGTTCCGGCGCGCACTTAGGAACGCAAACCGAGTCTCTCAGGAGATTGGGGCGATTCGCGCGCCTCGAATGGCTGTTTGGCGTGGGGGTCTGGGACAATGGCACGTATGGCAATCAAGAAAGGTCCGACCAAGGGGTCGGGAGGAAAACACCGCAATGCGCTACGCGGCAAGGGGCCGACGCCCAAAGCCGAGGATCGCGTGTATCACAAGGCATACAAGGCCAAGCAGGCGACGAACCGTCGCAAGATGGCAGATCCACGACTGGCAGCCCGCCGTCGCGCCGCGAAGTTCGCGTCCGATTCGGACGATCTGGTCATCGGCCGCAATGCCGTGCTGGAGGCGCTGCGCGTCGGCGTCCCCAGCATGCAGCTGTATATCGCGACACGTATCGAGCATGATGACCGTACACGCGAGATCATCAAGCTCGCCGGCGCACAAAGCCTGCACCTGCTGGAGGCCGACCGTCTGGAAATGGATCGCATCGCCCGGTCGTCGAACCATCAGGGCGTCGTGCTCAAAGTGCAGCCGTACCAGTATTCGTCTCTCGCCGAGCTGGCGGATATCGCCGAGCGCAAGGCCAAGGCCATGGACGTGGTGAATTCGCCGAGTGCGCGCATCAACGCACGCCCGCTGTTCATCGCGCTCGACGGCGTGACCGACCCGCAGAACCTGGGTGCGGCGATTCGTTCGGCCGCCGCCTTCGGTGCCAACGGCGTGATTCTGCCGGAACGTCGTTCCGCTTCGGTCACCGCTGCCGCGTGGAAGGTATCGGCCGGTGCCGCGGCGCATATCCCGGTGGCTCGCGTGGTGAACCTCACCAAGGCCATCGAAAGCATGCGCGAACGTGGATATTACACGGTCGGCCTAGACGGCGGCGGCGATAAGCTGGTCGGCGAAACCGGTTTCGAGACCGATCCGCTGATCGTCGTGCTCGGTTCAGAAGGCAAGGGACTGAGCCGACTCGTGCGCGAGTCGTGCGACGCGATCGCCGGCATTCCGATCACGTCCATGGTGGAGTCTCTGAACGCCTCGGTCGCAGCCGGTATCAGCCTGTACGCGGTCGCCCGCGCCCGTCGCGAAGCAGCGGCAGCCGCCACGAAGTAATACCCATATCTCCCCCCTGCTGCCGGCGGGGTCATCGAGCGGAACGAAAATCGGGGTGGCCGCCGCAATCGGCGCACCACCCGTCCGGTTCCGCTCAGCAGCTCCACATATCAGTGGCTCCACACCGCGGCATCAGGATCGTCGTCGGGATTGTAATCATCATCGTCGATGGGCTTTTCGTAATTCGCCTCATCGTCGACCACGCCGGAATCCGCTTCAGCGTTGAGCTCGTTCACGGCTTTGTCATCCAGCTTGTAGTTCGGTAGCACGGATTGGATGTAGCTTTCCACAGCCTCGCCCATCGGCACGTCGTGGCCGGCCTTCTCGGCAAGGAACCAGCGGTGATCCAGCACCTCATGGAAGAACTGTGCCGGCTCGATCTGCGAACGATATTCACGTGGAATCATACGCACGGTCGGCTCATACACCTCACGCATCCAATCGGTGGCGACGATCTCCAACTCCTCGCCTTCACGCCACGTGGAGGCACGGTACGCATCCAGATCGTTGAGCAGGCGCCGCGCCTGATTCTCCTGCACATCTAAACCGGTCAGTCGCAGAAGCTTGCGCGACGCATAGCCGGCATCGACCACGCGCGGGCGGACCAGCACGCGCTTGCCGTCCTCGGCGGTCTTCATCTCCAGCTCATCCACGTCGAAGCCAAGATCGTTGAGCTTGTTGACGCGCTGCTCGATCTTCCACATCTCATCCGGGCCGAACTTGTCGGTGTCGGTCAGCGTGCTCCACAACGAGTGGTAGCGGTCGACCAGACGGTTGCCCACCTCGATCTCGTCCACGTCGCTCGGCAGCAGACGGCCAGAAGCCAAATCCATCAATTCACCGATGATGTTGGTGCGAGCCAAGTCGATATCGTATTCACGCTGGCCATCGGTAAGCTGCACCTGCAAATCACCGGTTTCGGCGTCCACCAGGAAGGCGGAAAACGCGTCGGCATCACGCAGGAACAGGACGTTCGACAGCGACACATCGCCCCAGTAGAAGCCGGCCAAGTGCAGGCGAACCAGCAGCACGGCAAGGGCGTCGATCAAACGCTCGGCAGTATCCGGCTGGAGATTGCGGGCGAACAGTGCGCGGTACGGCAGTGAGAACTTCAGGTGACGGGTGACCAGAATCGCTTCCAGCGGTTCGCCGTTGCGGTCATGACGACCGGTGACCACGGCAATCGGGATGACGGTCGGCAACTCGAGCTTCTGCAGTCGGCGCAGAATCTCATACTCGCGCTCGGCCACCTGACGGGTGATCTCTTTCATGGCGTACACCTCGTCGCCCACGTGCACAAAACGCACCACGTGGCGGGAGATGCCTCGCGGCAGGTTGCCAGCAGGTCCTCGGGCCAGGTGGCCAGGGGCTTATGCCAGGGCAGCGTGAACATCTTCGGGTTCGAGCTGGCGGCGGTGATCTTCAATGCTTGCGGCTCAGCTGAACTGGCATGTTCGTCTTCGGCTTTGACGGACGTGGCCTTCAGCGCGCGCGGATCCATCTGAGGCAAATCGTTCAACTCCATGTGTTCGATTCTACGTGGTGCTTGGGAAGTGCAGCGAGTAGCGGCGACTTCGGCGCGTTATTCTCGCATACGAATAAATCATCTGTATGGGATTTGCCGGCCGAATTGACGTCCCGTATGCGGCGCCTCATGCGCAATCTGAACAAAATGAACGCAACAAGTAACATGAGCCCCGCTGCCGCGGCAATGCTCCTACGGCGGCACCCGTACGACCGATAAGGCCAGGATTGCCCGGCTCTCGCTCGGGTTATCTTCGGGCGGGACAACAGGAGTTCCAGTGCTAAATTTCGGCTCTACTGTGATGTTGAGATCAGCGGATGTGCCTCCACTGCCAGGAATCGAGATGAGGAACGGATCACAGTCGTATGCTTTGTTGGCTTTCGCCGAGCTCGTGCGGGAGACCAGATATAGGCCGAGCGGCAGATTCTGGAAAGTGAGCTGACCAGCTACGTTAGTGGTGCCGGAATGCTGGTACAGCTTGTTTTTCGCCGCGTGCGCAGCGAGCTTCTTGGCAGCATCGTGATATTCACTTGATGTCAGGCGTTCCCAATCGGCAGTGAGGCCGGAAAAATCGCCGACGGTTTTATATGAGGAGACGCTACCATCATTGTTCGTTGTGACGGTGGCGATGCGCACGATGGAATAGGTATCGCCGGCAAGCAATTTGGGCGAAGCCGTGTCTCGGCCCCATACGGCATTGATGGTGAGAGCGCCGAAAGAATCAGCTTGCGCATATGGCACCATAGAGCCGAAGGCTGCAAGAACAGTGAGGACGATAGTAACGGCGGCGGCAATCATGGCAGCAATGCGCGCCGCACCATACTCGCTTCCGCTATGCAGGTCTAACATGTCTGCCCGGTCCTTTCCGCCGTGATGAATGTGATTGGTTATTTGTACTGTCTGGCTGAGGAGGCAAGTCACCGTCCGGCTCGATATCCGCAGAGTCAGAATCACCAGATGCGACCTTGGCGCTCCCACTCTGCCGGCGTCGCCGCTCATGGCGCTGCCATAAATGCCATGCGATGAGCAAGGCAATCAGTGCAAGAGACGGCAACAAGTACTGCAGCGGAATGTCCACGTGGAACGTGGATTTGGCGTCATCCTGCTGCTGCGGCGTGTATGGGATGCGATGGCCACGCACCAGCAGCCGATGCGTATTGACCGCATACGGCGTACAAGTGATGAGCGTGACCAAATCCTTGCCGGGCTCAATTGCCAGTTGTTTGGTATCGGTCGGCAGAACGGTAGTGATCTTATCGACCTGATACGCATACGTGTCTTTAAGTATTGTGATGTAGAACTTGTCGCCTTTTTTCATAAGGTTCAAGTCCGTGAACAGTTTTGCCGTGGGCAAGCCCCGGTGGCCAGACAGCGCCGCATGAGTGGACGCGCCACCAACTGGCAGTGAGGTCTGTTCGAGATGTCCGATGCCGGATTGCAACACTTTCTCGGAAGTGCCGTGATAAATCGGCAAGGTCTCCTCGAGCTTAGGCACAGTGATGTATCCCATCATGCCGTCACCGTCAATATTGAGCAGACTGTTGTATTCCTCGTCCGTGGATGCGGAATTGACGGCACTGGCAAGAGCGTCGGTCTCTCCTGCATCGTTCTGGGCGAGCTTTTCGTTATAGGCGTGCGCAGCATCCAGCACCTTCTGGTACTGTTCCTGGCTCAATGCTTCAACGCTGGCGTCGTAGTTATTTACGGCGCGGCTGGCGTTGCGCATAATGAGGAAGTTGCTGATCGTCGGATAGAACAAAATGAGCATTCCACCGAGAATGACCAGTAAGGGCAGGATGTTGCGCAGTCGTTTCATCGAGCGTTCTTTTCGCGAGGAAACCGTGTTGTGGGCGTAGCGGGTGTGTGCCCTTCACGCCCAAAACACGGCCATGCTCGTCAGGCGTTCTTGCGCTTGAGAGTCCAGGCAACGCCGAGCGCGATGACCAGCACACCAATCACCGTGAAGGCGATGGTACCCATGCCACCAGTGCCAGGCAGGGTAACACCGGACTTGTTCCGGACCGGGATGACACCGTTCGATGCGTGCTCGCCGTAGACGCTGCCATTGTCGTTGTTGTAGGTGATGGTGACGGTGGCATCCGTGTTGTCAGTGCCGTCGTTCCGGCCATCAACCTTCACGCCGATGGCGCTGGCGAGCTTGTTGTAGCCGGCCGGCGCTTCGGTCTCGGTGAGCGTGTACTCGCCGTTCTTCAGTCCCTGGAAGTCAACCTTACCGTTTTCAGGAGTGGTGATAGTCGTAGTACCTGTCTCACCAGCCTTAGCTACACGGTATACAGCGTTCGCGGTCGCACTACCGGCATTGACTTGCACGAAGCTCATAGGGTCGCCGTTCTTAGGTGCGAGTGTGAACTTAGCACCAGCAAGTCGAGTAGCGGCATCAGTATATTGGTCACCAGTGTACTTATCGACGGTGAAGCCATAAGTGAAGACGCGAACCTTGCTGGGTTCGGACTCACCGGTGCCATTGGTGCTCGGGTTGTTGGAGTACTGAATCGTTGCGGAGTTGACGTTACCAGCACCGCCCACAACAGCATCCTTGTTCAACGTGGCCGTGTAGGTGACGGTGATCTTCTTGCCGGCATTGACCTGCTGCTTGGTCTTGAAGTCTTCATGGCGACAGTAAGCGTATTGTTGTTGGAGGCCGTAGGAGTGGTGACGGTGTAGTCAGTGTTCACGGTCAGTGGACTATTCGCACCTTCGACCTTAACGGAAGTGACTTGTCCAAAGGTGAGGCCCTTAGACAACGTATCCTTGAAGTTGAAGGTGTAGGTGCTATAGGCGGACATGTCCGGAATGGTGGAAGTCAGGGTAAAGGTCAGGGTATCACCGATCTTCGCGTCGGTGGCGTCCTTACCAGTGCCGTTTACCTGTACCTTCTTGTCGACGGTAGCAGGTTGCCCTTAATCTCGCAGTCACACTGGTGCTATGAACGGAAACTAGCGTGGCGTATTGACTACTGGCGTTGGCCAAGGTCGCACCCGGCACAGCGACCACGTAGTAGCCGTAGTCGAGACCAGTGAACGTCGCAGTGTACTTACTGTTCGAGGCATCGGCAGATACCGTAGCGGTCGCGCCAACCGTGATGTTGTTGGCCTTGGTCTGCGCCCAGTTCGATGCCTTGGTAGCGAAAGCAACCAAGGCATTACCAGTCAGCTTGGATACGTAGTCGTTTGCTTTATCGTTGATGTTCGCGTCGGTAACATCAGTTAGTCCGGAAGCAGTGGAGTTCTTGAAGAACGGCTTCCACTCGTCAGTCAACGTGTAGGAGACAGCCTGGCCGTCACCGCTCACGGTGGCGGAGAACATCTTGTAGGCGTTCACGGTCTTACCGGCGAACTTCGCGTCAGTAGTGCTGACCGTCAGCGTGGCATTACCACCCGCTGCGTTGGCCGTGGCGACTGTCGTCGCAGCCAATCCAAATACGGTGGCAATCGCCGCGGCGGCAGCGAAAACCTTTTTCATCAGTGACTTCATTACTGTTCCTTTCTCTAGATGGAAATCTTTTCTGTTTGGCAGGTACGGTTTGTCTATGTGGTCGTCACGAGGCATGGGCACCTCGCTTTCGTATACGGCTGGAGCCCGAGCGGACTGTGCCGGATTGAACGCGTTGATTACGCACGTACCAGACCACGCCAGCTCCCATAAGCAGCAAGCCGAACATCAGGAACCACATCGTGCCCGCGCCTCCCGTATCCGGAAGCAACGCCACATTGGTAACAATGGCCACGCGTTCCTTGGTGTTGTAGGAGACCGATACTTGGTATCCGGCCTCCGCGGGCTTGATGGTCTTGGTGGTATCGCCGTCCTTATAGGTCACGGCGGTCTCTTCCACGGTGTACGTGTAGTAACGCACGATGTCCTTGCCGTTGGCATCCTGTCCATCCACGAATGCGACCGGCAGTCCTTGAATCACCTTGCGCCAGGTGTTGCTCCAGGAAGAGGCATCGGAGGAGTCCAACGTCACCGTCCATGGATTCTTCTGCGTCACGGTTGTGCAATCCGCGCCGAAGCATTGAATCGTCTGCGGCGTCACCGTATTGCCACTGCCATCGGTATAGTGCGCGGCGATCTTCAGTTCGACCGACTGCGGCCGTTCGAGGTTGCCGTCCTTCCATACCTTCTGGACGGTCAGGTCAATGGTTCGGCAACCGTCCTTGCCGCACGGGTCCTGGCCGTCGTCCGGTTCGGGGGTGAGTCCGCCGTTGTTGTCGGTCACGGTCGCGTCGAGCATGAGCACGGCCTTGGCCGGGGACTGGTAGGCATCGAGCTTCGTCTTGGTGCTGCCGTCCGTGGAGTTGACCACGCGTCCTTAATGCCGACAAGTGGTGCCGGCGTCGCCGGATGCGGAGCTGTGCACAGCGCTGCTGTCGTATGTGTTGACCACGTCGAACAGCTTCACTTCCCAACGATCGAGTCCGGTGTTCAGCGCATCGTCCGCCGTGTTCTTCTGCGAGAAGATCTTGTTGCCGTCCTGTGCGGAGGTACGGGCCTCACTAGCGTTCGCGGCCGCCTTGCGGTAAATGCGATAGGTGTTGTATGCCTTGCCGCCCTTGCCGGCATCGACCGGTCCGAGGATGTCGCTCATGGTGTTGAAGTCCCATACGGACTTGAGTTTGGTGTTCGAGAACGGGTCGACCAGTCCGCTGGCACCGCGGATCGTGTCGGCGTAGACCATGTGGTCGTCTGCCAGCACACCCTCGTCGTTCAGTCCGGCGAAGCCGCCCGTGTAGCCTGTGGAAAGATCCTTCACACCGTCGGTATCCTGAGTTGCCCCTCCGCCGAACACGTCATAGCCACTGGCGATGCCCGTTACAGTGGACTGTTCCACGCGAGTACGGTTGCCCTTGATGAGCTGGACGGTCAGGTTGCTGCCCGACCCATTCATATCAATGCCGTCTTTACTGCAAGGCAGTTTGATGACACTATCGCCGATGGTGACAATCGCCACGTCGGTCTGCTGCTGATTTTCATCATCAGCCTTGGACAGAGCAACGCTCACCTTCAGTCCGAACAGGTTCACGTACAGCACGTTGCCTTCCGAAAGCACCTTGAGATTGAATACCTTGCCGAAGATGGCCGAGAACTTGCCTAAATCGATGACGCCGACCTGTTCCGCCTTGTCGAGGTACAGGAGCTTGACCAGCGCGTTCACCACTTGCAGCAGCAGTTCCACAAGTACGGAGTTGACCTTCGCGTCAACCAAATAGGCACGGCTGGTTTCGCCGACGAATCCGCCGGCGATCTCGCCGCTGGTGACCTTCTTGAGATTGCCGGCCGTGCAGCCCTTCACTCGGGCCAAGTCCGCGTAGCCGACGAATCCGCCCGCGACCTCGCGTCCGGTAGCCTTGTCGGTGGCTTTGCCGTAGGTGTCGCCATGGTGTGTGGCGGTGACGGTATAACCGTCCGGGATGCCGGTGACGCGCGAATCGCCAACGTGCGAGCCCCAGATGTCAAGTACGCCGGCCGTGGCACCAAGCAGATTGAGCGCATCTGTGCCGAGTTGTGCATTGTCGGCGGCGACCGTGCCGGATTTGCCAAGATGCCCGATGAAGCCGCCCACGTAGTTCACGCCGGTCACACTGTTGAGGTTGGTGACCGCAGACTGCTTGACGGAGCCATTGATCAGTCCACCGCCGAAGCCACCGGCCGCACCGGTGTAACGCTTCGAGTCAAGCATGCCCTTTGTGGTGGAATCATGGGCGACGACTTGGATGCCGTCGCTCACACCGTTGACCTGACCGTCATAGATGAAGGTGCGGAATGCTTCGAGCACGCCCACGTTGCCGACCTTGAGCAGTTTGAGCAGCAGGTTGGTATTCTGCTTATCGCCGGCCTCGCCGCCGCCGACGGAAGCGACGCTGGATATATCAGCAAGACCAAAGAAGCCACCGGCGTATTGCCCGCCTTCAACAGCGCGCAGCCCGTTAACAGTAAGAGAAGCCGGGTCATTGTTCGGATCCGCTTCACTGCCGGTGCCTTTGGCGGAATCCTTGTCACCGAGGATCGCGGCCTGCAGCGAGCCGGCGAAACCGCCGGCGTTCAGGGCATACTTGGTTGTGGTATTACCCTTATCGTCCTTGCTCTCATATGCGCCATTGACCGTGTATCCCCATGCCGGGTCATCCGAGCTCACATGCGCACCGCGAATCGTCGTAACCGTGGCCTGCAATACGCTGACCAGACTTGCCGGGTTCGATACCAGCGAGTCGAGGATTCCTTGCAGGAATCCCTCGGACGCATTGGTGTCCACATCCGCAACCGCACCGGCAGTGGCCACGCCGATAAATCCGCCGACATTGTTGCGCCCTTCCACCTTGCGCAGGTTGGAACGTTGGCACCGGCAGCGGTGACACCCTTGACAAGCTTCTGGCCGTTCTGGCGAGATCGCCCCAGATCTGGCGCCGACCGCGAGACCGACATAGCTCCGGCATTACCGGTACCGTGCGTGATGTCTTCACCGGTGGCCACGACCTTCATACCCTTGCGGTAGCCGGCCACGCTCGAAGATTTGACGACGGGCACAAATACCTGTGCCACGTCGAGCATCTGTCCCAAATCAAGTTTGATGCCTTTGTCGCCGAATAGTTGGATAGAGCCGAACGAGGATGCCGAGCCGGATTCCATCGTGCCCGCATAACCGCCTGCCGCACGCATGGCAGAGACGGTCTTGACATCCATCGACTGGCCATCGGTGATCGTGCCGGTGCGCATCAGGCCGACGTGTCCGCCGGCGACGCCGGAATCATGCAAGTTCGCGCCAGTCTGATACTCCGCACGACCGGCGACGACGTTGAATCCGAAGATGTAGGATTCGAGGAACTTGTCCAGGGAATCCTGATCAGTAACAGAGCCCGCACCATCGCCCGTAGCTACCTCGGTAAATTCCTTGCCATACGCACCGTACTTGCCGATGTTGTCGACCCACGTCTTCCATTGGTCGTAGCTCATATTGCGCAAAGGACCAGTGACCTTCGAGTGCTCCTCGGTCGGGTGGACCACAGACAGCACGCCAGCGAGATTGCCGGCCTTGATGAGACCGCCAAGCAAAGAGAGCGAACCGCCTTGAGCGGTATCGGCCGCCTCCATGAAGCCGGTGTAACCGCCGGCGATTTCGGCACCGTATACGCTGCGGATGCGCGCGGCGTAGGCTACGCGCTGCGGCCCGTTGTATTTGCCGTCGGTATTCTCCTGCTTCCACGCTGCTGTGTTGTTGCCCCAGATATGACCGCCACGATTACGACCTGCATAGCCGCCGGCCATGCCACGGCGTGTGGTCGTATCCGATGCCGCCTGGGCACGCACCGCGCCGCCGCACACTGCGGCATCGGTCGAGCTGTTGCGAATCGTCGGCGTGAAGTCCTGCACGAGCGAGAGCAGGTTGTCGAGGTTGACAAGCTTCTTGAGCACGCTGCCGTCGCCAAGCACGTTCGCCACGGCTCCCGGCTGCATGGCACCCACGTAACCGCCGGCCGAAACCTGGCCGATGATGTATACGAACTCATGAGAGCTCGAGTCCTGAATATGGCCGCCTTCGATGTCTCCGGCGAAACCACCAGCCATACCCAGTGGATCGGCTCATTGTTGGCATTCCTATGATCTGCGGTGCTGGCCAGAACGGAGTATCCGCCGATGCCGCCAGTCACATCGGAGTGTTCAATCGTCGAGACGACGACATCCAGCACACTGAGTACATCGTTGAGATTGACGTTCTGCCGAGCAGCCTCAGGCCACCGCCCACAGCTGCCGCCGAGCCGATGTCCATTTTGCCGATGTAGCCGCCGGCATACCGAGCGGCGGTGACTGCATACGAGCTGTCTTTGCTCAGATAGGTGTCGTCGATGGATCCGGCGGTTTCCAGATTCTTCGGTGCCTTGACATCAGTACGGCGCAGTTGGGTCACGCTGGAATGGGACACCTGCACACCGGAACCGTAGCCGATGTAGCCGCCGGCGGAACCGGATTGCGTATCGGACTGATCAAATCGGGTGGCGGAAACGGTGAAGCCGGGATCATCCGGGTCGGAAATCTTGTTACCGCTAGTGGTCTCCACGGTGGTGGCATCGGAATGCACACCCGCGTAGGAGATGAATGGCACATAGCCCTGCACCACCTGCAACAGGTTGGCGAGATCCACCGTACCGAATTTGCCGAGCAAACTCAGGCCGCCGTTGCCAGCCGAAGCGAGCGCGCCGGAAACGACCTTGCCGCCGAAACCACCTGCGTATGCGCCGCCGGTCACATGGTCAAGGTTGACAACGGCCACGGGGTTGGTTTGCACGCGGGACTGTACACCGGCCAGCGTTGAGTCGTTCTTGAGATCGGTTTCGGAGAACTGGTTGACCTTGCCGCTTTGGAAGTTTCCCGCATAGCCGCCCGCGATATCGCCTTCGACATAACCGCCGTTGACGTATGTCACGGTGGTATCCGTATAACTTGGAATCAGATACGGTACGGCACCGAGCAGGTCGTTCACGGACAGCAGGCCGCCTTTGATCAGGCCATCCAATACGCTGGAATCTTCTGCGTTGCTGAGCGCGTCGGCGAGGCCGCCGGTGGTGGAGAAGCCCACGAAACCGCCTGCCACACCATCGGACGTGCTGGTATCGGCTGTGACCGATTTGAGGTTTGTCACATGGCTTTCCCGGGTCTTGGTGCTGTTGGCCTGACCATAGAAACCGCCTGCAGCGTAATCGGTTGTTTCGTTGTTCTTGTTCTTGCCGGTTGCCGCAACCGTGAATCCGCCAGAGATGCCGTTCACGTTCGATGCAGTGACTGCAACCGAAGAATATTGGGCAACCGATAGCAGACCAGAAAGCTTGATAAGCCCAAGCACATTGAGACCGCCAGCGCCGATGGCGTCGCCTGGTCCAGAGAAGCCAATAAAACCGCCGGCTTCTCCCCTGGCCGAGACCGTGGCCAGATTGGTAAGGTTCGTGTGGGTCACGTCGCCGCCGGTGGCGCATCCGATGGCACCGCCTGCATAATATGAACCAGCCGTCACTGTCAGGCCGGATGCCGGAGCGGTGACAGACATGTTCTCCACGGTGAACGCGGCAAACTGGTCGAACTTCTTGAGCGTGGCAATATCGCCAATTTTCACCACACTGTTGAGCAACCCAGCTACCGTTGTCGGTTGCAGATTGCCGGCGATGCCACCCGCGTAGGAGCGTGGCCGTGACCGATTCAAGGCCTTCTATGGTGGTGGAGCGCTGCTGAGGGAAGTCACGATGATTGTTGTACTTCCAGAATGTGAGTTTTTGAAGGCGGTCCTGCGAGGAATCACCGATCACCGTACCCGATCCTTCGCCCACGAGACCGCCCGCGTAATCGCCACCAGCCTTAACGGTGAGGGAGCCCTTCATCTGCGTGCCGAGAATCACGGAGGGATTCACACCGACGATGGACAGCAGTTCTCCTGCACCGTTATTGCTGCCGCTCAGCAATTTAGTCACAGCCTTGGTGAGCTGTTTCAACAGCGATGCCTTCGTGGTATCGTCCGTACCGAGTTCCAGGCCCCATCCACGGAGCGAATCCGGTGAATCCTCCGGCGTGGGATCCGTCGCAGTCACGGCGACCGAAGCCGTAATCGAATTATTGACCGCATAGGCATTGGCCATGGCACCGTTGAAGCCGCCGGCGTAGTCTTCGGCCTGCACGGTGATCTTATCGTCACCGTTTATCGTCAGGCCACTGTTTTCGATGAGGCTCTGCGGACGCAGCGCAGACAGCAAGTCGACGCCAAGCGAGTTAATCAGACCGCCTACGTTGCCGTTGCGACTTACTCCGGCAAAACCACCGGCATATTGCGTTGCCCGCACGGTGAAACCATTCGTGCTCGTCACCGAAGAGTTCTCAATGATTGCACCAATCTGCGCACCGACAAAGCCGCCGGCCTGCGGGTTGTCCTTGTTGCCGATCACCACGTTCTTTTTGAACCCGTTCACCGAACTATTCGAGATAACCGGGTTGTAGTAGCCAACCGGAATCAAGGCATTCAGCCCGAGCGTGCCGGACAGCAACCAGTCCACCAAATCGCCCAGCCCGAGGAACGGGATGACGTTCAGAATCTTCGAGAGTACATTGGTGAGCGCTCCTACGATGCCGGAGACTGCATCGTATCGGGTTGCGCCCTCAACATATCCCACGAAACCACCGGTCATACGGCTTACGCTAGATACCGAAACATCTGCTACCTCGCAGTCCGTAACCTTGGTGTCCCCGTAGATACGGCCGGCAAATGCACCCGTGGCGAGGTTGGAAGGATTTTTTTCGTGCAGGGTGAGCAGACCTTGAAGATTGAGGTCAAGATCTACTTGTCCGAATGTCAATAGTTTTAACGCCTTCAACAGTGTGTCGAGCAGTAATCCCACTGCCGAAGTGAGCATACCGAGCAAGGTCGGCGGAATATACGATTCACTCGTATGATTCGTCACCGACACATCCTGCAGCTTGAGGTTCGACACTACGGCCGTACCGGCGCTGCCCAGACTGTTGCTGTTCATCACGGTCTTGTTCGTGATCGAGGCGAAGAAGCCGATGCCCTGCTGCTTGCTGACATCCAGCTGGTCGCCTTTGACATTAGAGACCATATCTTTCTGATTGACGACCACATGGCTGATGACCGGCCGAGCTGCGGTAGCGTGAACCACGCTTGCGTCATCGGCACCAACAGCCTTCCACAGGCTGGCTGCGGTGTCGCCGTCATTGGAGACCGCACCGAGCATAGTGCCGGAGAACATGAGCGGAGTCCACTCGGTGTTGTTGGTATCTGCCGCGTTCTTGGACAGGTCGATGTCACGGAAGATCAGGTAGTTGGCGTCTGCGGAATAGGTCAGGCCGGTGTTGGCAGCGGAGTAGTCCGTTTGCGTGCCATCAGCACCCACGCCGTAATACTTGGTGCGGGTCTTTCCGACGTCTAACCGCGTGCTGCACAGCAGTGGACTGTCGTGGTCGGAGGCATCAGCATCGCGCAAAGTATCTGAATTGGAGAGATCGGCGTCACCGGCGTATTCGGAAGACGGCGTGCCGTCCACCCACTGATAATTGAGGGGTCCTTGTCGCGTACAAGTCTGCTTGACCTTGTTGATGCGGCCAATAACCTTCTTGCCAGAACCAATCGCACGCAGCTGCTGCTCGTTACCAATCAGGATGTAGGTCTTGCCGCTGATCTCCTTGGTGACCTGACCCTCAAAATCACGGCCGCCAAGCGCCGTCGCGGCGACCTGCACATTGGCCTTCGCCGGCGATTGATCCGTCGCATTTGAGGAATCGTTCTTGGCATCTTGAGAAGAAGCATCGTTTGGAGCCTGAGTTTGGGCTCCATCATTAGCGGAATTGCCAGCGGTAGCTTCTGCTGAGTCGTCCGCCTTATTGTCTGTCGCACCATTGAGGATTCGGAAGGTGTTGGCGCACCGTTTGATGTATTGGCCTCTTCTGACGTCTTATCTCAACGTTGACATTGCGAGCAGAAGGAGCAGCTACGACAGTATTATCCCCCCAGAATACGCGTTAGGAGAGCTACTCACATCGTCTATATTCTGAGCATATGCTGCAGGCACCATGCACACGATGGACAAGGAAACAGCAATAACCGAAGCAAGGCAACGCTTCAAGCATGGCGCTGCCTTCCAGATTCCTGTTCTGTTCCTCCGTTAAACCCGCAACGGACGAACTTCGATTTCGAGCCCATTGTTTCCCCTCATAGATTCGCAATCCCTTTTTCGGGAGGTCACTGCATACAATTATATAAGAAGTTGGCCCGTTGTCTAATTGAAAGTGCAACACCCGTTATTGGAGATTGTCCAGATAACCAGTCCGAAGGGATGTTGCACCTATGGGGAAAGTAAATTCGCACCTGTCGGAAGAGGAACGCCAGGTCATCCAGATCGAGGTCGGCAACGGCACGAGCGTCAGGAAGATAGCCCGTTTGCTGGGACGCGGCCCGTCCGGCATCAGCAGGGAGATCAGGCGCAACACGTGGTTCCCGTCCAACGAGAGCGAGTCCTACCGGCCGTACCGGCCGAAGCGTCTGAAGACGGGCCCGTGGACGGGCCGCTACTACATCGCCGGCCCCGCGCAGCGCAAGGCCGACCGGCGCAGGGCGAAGCCGCGCAAGCCATACCGCCTGTCATTCGGCCGCCTGTGGGCGCGGGTGGACGAATGGCCGGGTAGAGGCTGGTCGCCGCCGCCGGTCAGCGGCATCATCCGCCGTTGCCTGCCCAAACGCACGATCATCGAACCCGGTATGGCAAGAGGGCTCCAGGAGATCGTCGACGAGACCGACAACCGGCCCATGCGCATGCTCGGCCACCTCACGCCCGCCGAGGCATTCGCCGACGAGCTGCTAAACTTGCAAGACAAACAAGGATGTCGCACTTCTAAATAGACAACGGGGACAAAAGAACAAAAAACGCTCATTTGCGGGGGCCGGTTAGCGTATGTCTTTCTGGGCAAAAAGAAAAGCCCCGCAACTACGCGGGGCTTTTCCAACGAGGCCATAAGAGAGGAAGAGAATCGCCTCGTTTAATGGTTGGCATGACCGGAGTCATACCAAGTATCTGCTAGTTCCTCTACTAGTTCAGACGCAGCTCGGTCGACGGAGCGAACAGGTGCATCTTGGAGGGGTCGATCTTGATCTTGACGGTCTGGCCGATCTTCGGCAGCGCACGCGGGTTCACACGAATCGTGGTGAGCTTGTTCTGGTCGGACATCATCGTGGACGCTCGGCAGCGGAGCCATCGGTGATGATGGTGCCGTAGATGTAGCCGTCGGAGCCAGATCCTCGATGTTCTGAACCTTCAGCGAGAAGGCGTTCGGATCGTCCGGGGTGGCCAGCGTGGCATCCTCGGGACGGAAGCCGACGACAATCTTGCCGCCATCCTCAGCGGTCAGCTTGTTGACGGCCTCGGCGGGCAGGTCGACGGTGTCCTCACCGATCTTCGCCTTGCCGTTGACGACCGGGTGAGTGTTGATGTTCATCGACGGGGAGCCGATGAAGCCAGCGACGAAGACGTTGGCCGGGCGATCGTACAGCTCGGTCGGAGCGCCGACCTGCTGCAGGACGCCGAGCTTGATGACGGCGATGCGGTCGCCCATCGTCAGAGCCTCGGTCTGATCGTGGGTCACGTACAGGGTGGTGACGCCGAGCTGACGCTGCAGGGCAGCGATCTGCGTACGGGTCTGCACACGGAGCTTGGCGTCGAGGTTGGACAGCGGCTCATCCATGAGGAAGACCTTCGGCTCACGAACGATTGCACGGCCCATGGCCACGCGCTGACGCTGACCACCGGACAGAGCCTTCGGCTTGCGGTCGAGGTACTCGGTCAGATCCAGGATCTCAGCGGCCTTCTCGACGCGCTTGCGAATCTCTTCCTTCGGGGTGCCGGCGATCTTCAGGGCGAAGCCCATGTTGTCGGCGACGGTCATGTGCGGGTACAGAGCGTAGTTCTGGAAGACCATTGCGATGTCGCGGTCCTTCGGCTGCATCGTGGTGACATCATTGCCACCGATGAGGATGCGGCCCTTGTTGACCTCTTCCAGGCCGGCCAGCATGCGCAGAGTCGTGGACTTACCGCAGCCAGACGGGCCAACGAGCACCAGGAACTCGCCGTCCTTAATGTCAAGGTTCAAATCATCACAGAGGCTTATCGTTGCCCGGGTAGATACGAGTGACGTGGTCGAATACGACTTCTGCCATGATATTCATCCTTTCAGAGGCAGGTACGTGCCTCACGATCCGTTGTAAAGGGATTACTGTGCCTTGATCATCAGTCCCTACACTGGCAACATCAAACCGCAGCGTTCTTTTTTCCTTCGGTTCATTGAAGACTCTCTTCGTTGAGCCACGTACTACTATACACGTCCGCTGGAACACGTCAACACGCGCGTCTGAAACGCGGACGTAACATCGACGGGCCTTCAACCGGCATCCCGCAGCCGGCATTATCCTTACTCCGACCTCATCTCAGTCCCCCTCCTCCCATCCATCTCCCGCCTCTCCCCTCCCCAAGTCCTCTCCTCTTTTTGCGTTCCTAAGTGCGCGCCGAAACGACGACCGTGCGCACATAAGTACGCAAACAGGGCCATTTGCGTCCGTATGTTCGCGCACTTGTCGTTCCGGCGCGAACTTAGGAAGCAACGGCGTTTCCGGCTCAATCGGCATGCTCGAATATTGGGTGCGCCCCAGCACGCGGCACACCGGCCTGCATCAGCTTCATGATGAACGGCGCGCGCTGGACCACTTCGTTGTAATTCGTCCGTATCACAACGCTCACTCCGGCCTCTTTCAGATCCTGTTCGCGCTGCCTTTCGTCACGGACCACCTGCCGAACATCCCGGTTCGACGTCATCTCTGGATCGATGTATTTCTGCATACCGTCAAACTCCAGCACGATGATGCGGCCATCTTCCGTATGCCAGATGAAATCGACCCGGCCCGCCTCCTTGCCGGTCACGCGGCTGTAAAACGTATGCTGCAATTGCGGAGGAACAAACCCTTCTTCGATGGATACAGCCCGGCAGAACGACTCCCCTCCGTTCTCGCTGCGAGCATCCGCATAATGCAGCAGACGAAATACCGGCCCACAATCCACTCGCAGACCATCACAGACGGCGACGATCTCCTCGCGGGTCACGAGCCCCCGGCGCAACGCGGAATCGAACATCGACAGCACGTGCTCGAACGGATACAAGAGCGCGCAGTCCACCAAGGTTCTTGCCGGACTGGTCACACGTACCTCGCCGATACATACATCGTCACGCAATGCCCGTTCGTGGGCGATCCGGTCAGCCAACTTGCTCACCTGACTCCAGGTATTCGACCCGTCCTGTGCTGCTCCATCACCGCGAGGCCGGTACAAACGGACCACACGGCAGTCCTCCCGTATATCGGATCTACGCACCGAGATGCGCCGCAGCCGGTGGTACGACCGACGTGACTTGGTGAATCCGTCAGTCGCGATGTACACGTATGGCTCGTCATGCAGCGTCCATGAGTGCTCGAACCCGTAGATGACCGCCGCGCTCAGTCCGGCGAATACGCGCTCGGGATGCCGTCTCGCCATTTCGCGAATGACATGTGACGCTTGCTCAATGGGATTCAGACCATCCCAGTATTCACGACGCGCGTACACGCTGCGAAATGGCCGCACGACATCGCCGCAACGAGTTCGCCGCAGCATCGCCTGTCGTTCCGCCGGGCTGGACGCGGAACAGCATCGCCCGTCCATTTCCGCCCGGTTCATCAGATCGTCTAGATGCTTGTGCTGTCTCATATGTTGATGATGACAATATGGACCGCCGCTGCGCAAGCGAATCCGGGGTATGTGGTCGAAGGCTAGGCGATTGTGGATAACTCGGCGCGTCGCGGCGGCATCAACGGCTGTGACGACACATTTGCGTTCTTAAGTGCGCGCCGAAACGACAAGTGCGCGAACTTAAGAACGCAAACCGGCCCATTTGCGTTTTCTAAGTGCGCACAATCGACGTTTCGGCGCGAACTTAGGAACGCAAACGATATCAGGGGGTAGGGAGTATCGGGGGGGACAGCAGGGGAAGGAGGAATATCAGGGGTAGAGAGAACGGGCACAGGACGGTGAGTAGGATAGGAGGGTATGAGCGATGCGTTGAACTTGGAGCCCGGAGCGTTGGTCGGCGGCTACACGCTGATGTCGCGGCTGGATCCGGAGCCATGGGATCGGTCTGGCGCGTGCATGATGACGGTGGCGAGGAATACGCGATGAAGATATTGCGCGATTCGCTCGCCGATGACCGTTCGACGGCGTCCGCGCGCGATCAGATCACGGCACGTGAGCGGTTGCGCCGAGAGGCGATGGCGTTGAAGAAGTCAATCATCCCGGCGTGTGCGGCATCGTGGACATGGAGTTGGATGATTCGCTGGCGTTCATCGTCACCGAGCTGATCGAGGGCAAAAACCTGCGCGACGACGTCGCCGCGAATGGCCCTACGTCGCCGATGACCTGGAACGACTGGCATCCAAGCTGATGGACGCAGTTAGGGCGGTTCATGCAGCGGGCATCGTGCATCGAGACATCAAGCCGACCAATGTGATGGTTTCGGCGACCGGCCCGGTTCTGGTGGATTTCGGCATCGCATGGGCGAAGGCGAAAGCCATGTGACGCGCACCGGCCTGGTGATGGGAACGCCGGGGTTCATCGCGCCGGAGATTATCGAGGGAACCGAATCCGATGAGATCACGGACTGGTGGTCCGTGTCGTCGGTGCTGGCATTCGCGGCAACCGGGGAGCCCGTTTTCGGCACCAAGCCGATGATGGCGGTGCTGGAACGCGAGGCGTCCGGCAACGCGAACCTCACAGGTCTTCCCGCCACCACCATGACGGCATTCCGTGCGGCGCTGAACCCGGATCGCAGCAAGCGCTGCACTCCGGAGCAACTGCTGCAGGCGATCACCGTGGACGCGTTCAACCCCGGCGCCTGGCAGCAGTACGACGATGAAGCCGCGCAATCCGGTCAGACGGATGTGATGCGCCCTTTTGACCATACCGGTCTGCGCAACCCGCGTCTGTTATGGCGCCCGCATGAGCCGGCCGGATCAGGTGAAAAGCCGACTGCAGCCGTCACCAAGCAGGAATGCCAAGGCAAACCGCGATGCCCGGCGTTCGGCCCGCTTTGCAGCGGATCATCGGACAATCGGCGCCCTCACCGTATGCGACGGTTCCGCCGATTCCGAGGCTCCCAAACGCCGGCCAAGCCGCTGACGCTGCATCCGCCAGTCTTCGACGGATACCATCAATCGGGACAGGAGCAGATGCCGGAACCTCGGACGGAACCGTACCGCTCCGGGGAGCACCGCTACCGGGAAATATCGCGTCTTCTCAGGCACCCGGCAACGACCGGACGGCGCCGATGTCCCGCCTCACCCCACCTATGCCGCCGACCATGCCGGTCGGCACCGAAGCGACCGAATCGTTGCGCCCACAGCCGACATCGGTTCTGCCCACCTCCACCATGCCATTCGATTCCACGGTCAGCGTCGGACGAACCATGCCCATGCAACCGCAGCCGACGACGGCCCTACCCACGGACGATGCGGACATGACCGGAGCAACGGCCGTAATCGAGCCGTCATCATCCGCCGACACCGCGGCAACCCTGGCGATGGATGATCCAGTGTGGTCGGGGCGCCAGCAGATCCCCACCATGACCATGCCGCCGCTGAGCCCCCAGCAGATCTTCGCCGACCCTGATGAAGCCGCAACGCCGACGACCGCAATGCAACCCGGCCAGCCCGCACAGCTCCAGCCAGCAGCGCAATTCCAGCCGTCCATGCAATCCATGCCGACAGCGCAGGCCATGCCGCCGATGGCCATGAACCCGGCAGACATCAAGCGCCAGACCTATCTGCGTCAAGGCACGCCGCTGCTCGCCGCATGGGCAGCGCCCATAGCCGCAATGGCCGCGAGCATGCCGTTGGCGGCAATGGTCGCAGCCACGCTGCTGTGCTGGCTGCTGCTGACGGTAGCTATTCGACAGACGCCCAGCTGCAACGCGAATACAGACGCGGCGGCACACACAGCGCCGGCGACACCGCGATGCGCATCATCACGCTGCATGGCACGCCCTCAGGGGGTTGCCTGCGGCAATAGGGCGCGGGCTGCTCGCCGTCGCGACGCTGGCGCTGGGATCCACCCTCGCGACGCTGATCTTCAGTCTGCCGGTCGTAAACACGCGGTTCGCCATAGGCGGCATCACCATTGTGGTACCCATCATCGCCGCCTCCCCCGTGTCCCCGTCAGGTCTGGCTCTGGCCATCTGCGCGGCGATCAGCTGGATCATCGGTATGCTGGCGCCCGCACCGACCATGCTGCGACTTGGCACCGGCACCCTGCTCGGTCTCAACCGGCCCGCGGCTCCAGCGGCGCAGGCATGCTCCCCGAATCGTCCGACAACGAAACCGCTCCCGCGATATCCGCCCAACATTCCGGGCGTGAATTCGCCGTATGGATCGCATGGGCGGTGATTACACTCTCAGCGTGCACGCTGCTCGGTCTCGGACAGGGCATCAACTGGTGGCCGCTGCCTCCAACGTCGCATAACATCCCCATCCCAGCTGCATGCCGAGCGACGGCAATGCCCGGTTTGTAGCCATTGTCACGTTCCATCATGCGGCAAACGGCGCAACCCGCCGCCGGAAAAGCGAACCCTTCTACTACTATGGGCAACAAACCGGCAGGAAAGGGATAACTGTGGCACAAAAGAATCAGAACGCGAAGCGCAACACCAGGGCAAGCCGTCGCGCCGCCGAAGAGAAGGCGGCGCAGGAGAAGGCGGAGCAAGCGGCCAAGGAGCGCAAGCAGCAAACCATCATCGGCGCAGTGGTCGTCGCCATCATCGTCGTGCTAGTGGCAATCGCCGGCTTCGCCATCTATGGAGCCATTCACAAGAACGACGTGGCGAAGAGCACCACCGAGGAGCAGGCATACCAGCAGCTGCAAAAGGTCGAGACCAAGCCATCGGCGGCCGACGACAAGGGCGGCATCCTCATCTCCAGCGAAGGCTATGGCAAGAAGGCGTCCGGCGCCCCCACCGTCGCCGTGTACATGGATCCGCTGTGCCCCGGCTGCGGCGAGTTCAACCGCCAGACCGATCCCACGCTGATCTCGCTGGTGGACGCGGGCCAGATCAACCTGGAGATCCACCCGATGTCGTTCATGGACGAATACTCGACCGACGAATATTCCAGCCGCGCCACCGGCGCCATCCTGTACATCGCCAGCAATGACGACAACCCCGATCACCTGCTCAAGTTCATCTCGAACATCTACGCCGAGGACTTCCAGCCCGGTGAGGCCAGCGAATACAAGTCGGTCAAGAACAAGGCGCTCAAGCAGCAGGCGATTGACGCCGGCGTACCGCAGTCCGTGGCCGACAAGGCGTTCAACGGCGAATACAGGAAATGGCTGGATGCCATCAACCTGTACACCCCGAAGCGCCCCGAACTGTGGCAGGTGTCCGGTTCGAACAAGGGTGTCATGAGCACGCCGACCATCACCATCAACGGCAATTACTGGGATCGCAACCAGCTGTCACTCGCCGGCATGAACAACAAGACCGGCATCATCGCGTCGCTGGGCCTGAAGGAAGACGAAGTCGGCCAGAAGGGCACGATGCCGTCGATCGGCGAATCGGGCAAGCCGATCTCGCTGACGACCGGCGAATGACGAATGACCCGTCATGCCCCGCAAATGAACGATGACACCCACGTAGACCCGTGTCGCGCTGTGATCTTCGACCCGGCCGGAGGAACCGCAACACGGGTTTGCGACATTCTGAATTGACCAGCGCGGTGAAACTGGTAAGCTGGTCAATCGTTCGATGACACCTGTCCGCATTGTGCGAATGGGGTCCGCCTCCTTAGCTCAGATGGCCAGAGCGGCCGCCTTGTAAGCGGCAGGTCGTCGGTTCGATCCCGACAGGAGGCTCGCGGCACAGCATACCGCGTGTCATGTGCGATGCACGGTCGACATGTAGTAAGCTGTGTTTACATATAGTCTTACCTTGTGTAAGTGCCAGAAGCCTTCCCCCAACTTATGGCTTCTGGAAGGCAGAGCGTCCCCCAATTAGCTCTGCCCACAGGGGGGCGGGACAATCCCCTTCTCTCCCGCCCCCTTCTTCTTTATCTTGATATATGTGACCACCCCAGTAGCTCCGCGACAGCCCTTCGGGCAGGGCAAAAAAGTACCAAATGTGGGAGTATGGGTGACGGTCGTGCGATGCCCAGCGAAGCATCATCGTGATTGGTTACAATGCTAGCCGTAGCTCATGGAAGGATGACATATGGCCAGGCGGTGGACACCACGACGTTTTGTTCGATTGCGTCGCATTCGGGTGGCGATCTGCGCCGTCGCCGTGGCTCTTGCCTCAACGGTCGCATTCGGCGTCGCCGCACGCAAGACCATCGCACTCAGCATCAACGGCGACACCCAGACCGTCACCACGTATGCCATGAGCGTGACGCGCCTGCTTGAAGAGCGGGGCGTCGACGTCAAATCCCATGATCTGGTGCAATCCACCAGCGGCGACATCCTCAGCAATCATGACGTGGTCACGGTCCGCAGCGCATATCAGACGACCATCAGCATCGACGGACAGCGCGTGCCGTTCTGGACCGTGGCGACCAGCGCCTCCCAGCTGCTCGGGTTTTTCCAGCAGAACGAGAACGAGGCCGCGAAAGTCACCGTGGACATCGACAACATCTACAGCCAGCTCACCGGCGGCCTCGTCATCAACGAGTCCGGCCCGGTGACGGTCATCGCCGACGGCAAAACGTCGGTCGCGCCGAATGGCAAGCTTCCCGCCGCGTCGATTCTCGATTCCAAAGGCATCAGCCTCAACAAGGAAGACCGCGTCAGTGTCGAGAAGGACGGAGACAAGACCGTGCTGCGCGTTCAGCGCGTCACCCACGGGCAGGAGACGACGACCGTCGCCATTCCCCATGGTTCGCAGACGATTGTTGATAAGTCGTTGAAGCCAGGAACATCCGTGGTCCGCCAACAGGGGGAAGACGGCGAGAAGAAGCAGGTCTATAACGTCACGTATGTCGATGGCATCGCAGAGACGCGAACGCTGATTTCGGAGACGACCACCAAAATCTCCCTCGACACCATCGTCGCCGTAGGCCCGGAGAAGGCCGCCGAACCTTCCGACACCAGCAAGGGGCAAGCCGATAAAGGCAGTGACAACGCCGGCAAGTCAGGCAACAAGTCGAATACCGGCAAGTCGGATGGCAACTCCTCGAATGGCAGCACGTCCGGCGCAAACAAGTCGGATGATACGTCGAACAATGACAAAAACAACGACAAGAACAACGGGAATTCGGGCAACAACGGCAATTCCGGGAACTCAGGGAACTCAGGCAATAGCGGCAACTCGGGAAACTCCGGCAACTCGGGAAACTCCGGAAACAACGGCGGCAACGGCGGCAACGGCGGCAACGGCAACTCCGGCAACTCCGGCAGCAGCTCGCAGGGACGCCTATGGCACCCGACCGCCGCGCAGGCCAAAGCCTACGCATCCGGCGCGGCCGCACAGCGCGGCTGGACCAGCTACGACTGGACATGCCTCGACAAGCTGTGGACCCGCGAATCCAGATGGCTGTGGTACGCGAGAACGCGAAGACCGGCGCTACGGAATCCCGCAGTCGCTGCCTGCGAGCAAAATGGCCGAGTTCGGCGCAAATTACCGTGACGACGGCGCTGTGCAGATCGACTGGGGGCTGGCGTATATCGCCCAACGGTATGGCAGCCATCCAAGGCATGGGAACGCTCCGAACAAATCGGCTGGTACTGATAGCGAGCGTTATGACTGACATGAATCCATCCCCTGCACCTTCCGGAGCATCCGCAGCCGCCGAGAAACCCGCAGCCGCCGGGCGACTGCTCGGCGCGGCCGACATCCGTCACATAGCAGCCGAAGCCGGCATCAGCCCGACCAAGAAATTCGGCCAAAACTTCGTCATCGATCCCGGAACAGTGCGCCGCATCGTGCGCGAGGCCGCGGTCACCGCCGATACGCGGGTGCTGGAAGTCGGCCCCGGATTGGGGTCGCTGACACTGGCCATCCTGGAAACTGGCGCCACGATGACCGCGGTCGAGATCGACCCGCCGGTCGCGCAACGGCTGCCGCATACCATCGACACATACATGCCGGATGCGAGGAACCGCCTCACGGTCATCAACAAGGACGCGCTGGCCCTCACGTCGGCGGACCTCCCCGAGTTCAGCGGCGACGAACCGTTCACCCTGGTGGCGAACCTTCCGTACAATGTGGCCACGCCGATCATCCTGACGCTGCTGGAACGCTTCGACATGCTGACGTCCTTCGTGGTGATGGTGCAGAAAGAAGTCGCGGACCGTCTGACCGCCACTCCCGGCTCGAAGATTTACGGCGCGCCCAGCGTGAAGCTGGCGTGGTACGGCTCGGCGGAACGCGTGGGCAACATCGGGCGTCACGTATTCTGGCCAGCGCCGAACGTGGATTCGGCCCTGGCCGCGTTCACCCGTGTCCAGTCGCATGCGGGCCCGCGCGACCCCCAGTTGCGCCAGCTGACGTTCCAGTTGGTCGACGCGGCCTTCAGCCAGCGTCGCAAAACGCTGCATGCCGCACTCAAGCGCATGGTGCCCGATGAAGTGTTCCACACGGCGGGCATCGACCCGACACGCCGCGGCGAGACGCTGACCATCGACGAATTCGCCGCTCTGGCGACGGCGCTGAGGCAATCGCAGCATGAACAGGGGCAGGCATCATCATGAGCGCCACAGCAATGGACAATGTACGGTCAGCGACACCGGGTCAGGTGCGGCGTTCGCCAAGCGTCCCCGCGCATTGGCCCATCCGCCGTCATGTAGCAGCCGCGGAAACGACACCAGCCGGGCCGCTGCACTCGGTGGAGGTCACGGTTCCCGCGAAAACCAATCTGACGTTGCACGTAGGGCCCGCCCATGAGGAATGGGGCGGCCGGCACGCGCTGGACACGATATATTGCGCCATCGGCGTCAACGACGTGGTGACGGCGACCGCCAAGACCCCCGACAGCGGTTCTCGCTCGAACTGAGCGGCGAGCATCTGGGTGATCTGGCATCGAGCGGCAGCGACATGCGCCGCAACCATGCGGTGCTTGCGTTGTTCGCGATCGCCAGGGCCGCGGGCAGGAGCCGGACGTGGCGCTGCATGTGGACAAGCACATTCCCGTCGGCGCCGGATTGGGCGGCGGATCCGCCGACGCGGCGGCGACATTGCTCGCCGTGAACACCCTGTGGGGACTGCACTGGCCGATTGAACGGCTGCGTGATATCGCCGCCACGCTCGGCGCCGATATGCCCTTCTGCCTGGAGGGCGGATATGCGCATGGCACCGGTTTCGGCGAGCGGATCATCCCGCTGGAGGATGATTCATCGTGCGTTCAGACGCTGCGAGACCGCGGATTCGCCGGCCAATTGCTGGTGGGAGCGTACCATGCGCAATTGAGCACGCCGAATGTCTACTCGACCTTCGACAAGATGGGCGCGGGAGACGGCGACGACAACCATCTGCAGCGCGCCGCGGTCACCTTGCACCCCCGCAGCGGCGAAGCCATCGAAGCCGCCCTGGCCGCCGGGGCATCCCGGTCATTCGTTTCCGGCTCCGGCCCATCGGTCATCGCGTTCGTACCGGACGATGCCGTCGCCCGCCGCGTTCGCACCGCATGGGAGCAATCCGCCACGGTGGATCGCATCATCGCTGCGCAGGCGCCGGCGAGACCGGTCATGACCGTCCTGCCATCCCTGTCTTATCGCGTCAGACAGTGACGCTAATCTGTGTACCAGTCTCGTAAGAAAAGGACGGACCCATGACTCAGCCTTATGACGAACGCGCGGAACGCAAGCGTTACATTCGCCGCCGCCAGCAGATCGTATTCTCCTGTGTCGGCGCGGTGCTTGCCGTCGCCCTGGTCGTGTCGGCGCTGTTCTATTTCCATGTCGGGGGTCTGGGCATAACGGCCACGTCCGCAGTCAAGCCGAATTACGGCGTGCGCGTGCCCTGCTCGACCAAGGACGCCAACGGCAAGAACCAGACATATTCCAACTATGCGAACGTCAAGGTGCGCGTGCTGAACGGCACCAAATTCGTCGGCTTCGCGAAGGCCGTCAGCACCGCGCTGTCGAACCGCCAGTTCAAGGTCACCGGCTGGGACAATTACAAGGGCAAGAAGGTCGAGCGCACCACAATCTATTTCGGCAAGAACGCCATCAACGAGGCGTACACGCTGAACACGAACTTCACGGACGCGGTGATGGTGATGGATGACCGCGACGACAAGCTGATTGACGTGGTGCTCGGCGCCTCGTTCAACGATCTGGCCAACAAGGACAGCCTGCCGAGCGGCGACACCGCCATCGAAAACTTCGAGGGATGCGTGCCCGTACAGTCAATGGGCACCTTGCCCAAGGCCCTCGATCATGAGAAGGTGGAATGACGGCCAGCATCGTCATGACGGCCTGAAACCCCCGATATTCGGCGGCTGCCTGCCTTACGCGGACAGCGCGAACCGTTTCTTGGGCACGTTTACAGCGACGCGTGCCACCGCTTGAGCTCGGCCACCGCGGTGTCATGGTCGACCGGACCGTTATCGAGCCGGTATTCCAGCATGTGCTTGTATGCGCGGCCGACCTCCGGGCCGGGAGCGATGCCGAGGATGGTCATGATCTCATTGCCGTCGATATCCGGCCGGATGGCGTCGAAGTCCTCTTTCTCCTTGAGATCGCGCACGCGCTGCTCCATCTCGTCCATGGCGGACGAGAACACCATCGCCTTGCGACGGTTCTGAGTGGTAGCGTCGGCGCGGGTCAGCCGGTTCAGCCGCTCATACAGCGGACCGGCGTCCTTGACGTAGCGTCGCACGGCGGAATCGGTCCACGGTTCTTCGACATACCCGTGGAACCGCAGATGCAGGTTCACTAACTCGCTGACATCCTCGACGAGATGATGGTCGAACCGCAGCGCCTTGAGCCGTTTGCGCGTCATTTTCGCGCCGACCGCATCGTGATGATGGAAGCTGACCTTGCCGCCGGGCTCGAACCGGCGTGTTTTCGGCTTGCCGATGTCATGGGTCAGCGCGGCCAGGCGAAGCGTCAGGTCGGGAGCGGGCACGGGGCCTTCCGGCCCGGTCTCCAGCGCTATGGCGCGATCGAGCACAATCATCGTGTGCTCGAACACGTCCTTGTGGCGGTGGTGCTCGTCGATTTCCAGCTGCAGGGCGGGAATCTCCGGGAATACGATATCGGCGAGACCTGATTCGACCAGCGCTTCGACACCCGCCCTCGGACGATCGGACAGCAGCAGCTTCGTGAGCTCGTCACGCACCCGTTCAGCGGATACGATGTCGATGCGATCGGTCATGTCGCTGATGGCGGCAGCCGTGTCGGGGGCGATGCTGAACCCGAGCTGTGCGACGAAACGCACGGCACGCATCATGCGCAGCGGGTCGTCGTCGAAGGACTGATACGGATCCACCGGCGTGCGCAATACGCCTTTAGCCAAATCGCTGGCGCCGCCGAACGGGTCCACGAACTCCAGCTGCGGCACGCGCAGCGCCATGGCGTTCACGGTGAAATCACGGCGGGACAGATCGCCTTCGAGCGAATCGCCGTAGCTGACTTCGGGCTTGCGGGATTCGGGATCGTACGTGTCGGACCGGTACGTAGTGATCTCCACCTTGACTTCGGTGCCGTCCTCGCGCCGGCGCATCGCACCCAAAGTGCCGAATTGCGGCCCATATCCCAGAAACCGTCACGTCCCCAATGACGCAGGATCGGCTCGAACTCGTCGGGATGGGCCGAAGTGCAGAAATCGAGGTCGTGGGAACGCCGGTGCAGCAACAGGTCACGCACGGGGCCGCCCACCAACGCCAGCTCGTACCCGCGAGCCGCGAACAGGTGTCCAAGTTCAATGGCTTCCGGCCAAACTTCGAAATTCACACGAGGCCTTTCCATAAAGTATTACCGCTTTTATGCGTATTCAAGCATACCGTTACCCCACCTGCACACGGTATTGAGTAAGGTGGAAGTCATGATTACGCCCGCAGACCTCGCGCGCATGCTTGCGCATGCTGCGGCGACCATACCCAAAATCCGCTCGAACCCGATACGTTGCTCTATACGTCCGAGGCTCCGCGCACGCCGAAAACCGTTGTCAGGCCACCGGAACCACGCTTTCCCACACCTGCGATGATGCCGCAGCGACGGGCGGGCGACGGGCCGACCACATTCGCGTCGCTGGACGCTCAGGAGCTCCCGGTGGTGCGCGAATACTCGGCCGGCGGCCTGGTGTTCGACGAGCGCGGCCGTGTGGCCATCATCGCGCGACACTCCCGCAACGGCCATCTCGAATGGTGCCTTCCCAAGGGCCATATCGAAAAGGGCGAGACGCCGCAGCAGACCGCCGTGCGCGAGGTGCACGAGGAGACCGGCATTCTGGGTGAGGTGGTCGAGTCCATTGCCACCATCGACTATTGGTTCACCGGTACCAGCCAGCGCGTGCATAAGCTCGTGCATCATTTCGCGCTGCGCCAGATCGGCGGCGACCTGACGGTGGAGGGCGATCCGGATCATGAAGCCGAAGACGCCATCTGGGTGGATTTCGATGATTTGGATGACGTTCTCAGCTATCCTAATGAACGCAAGATCGCTTGGCTCTACGCAAGGAAAATGAAGCAGGATGATCGCGAACAGCCCCGAGCACGGTCAGGCCGTGCCATCGTTATCTCACCGAACGACACGCCTATGGCGCTTCTTTACCATCATGTTGCTGACATGCGCGATGCTGTTCGCAGGCCGCATGGTACCGGCCGGCCCGGCACATATGGCGATGGCGGATGACGAGACGGACACGGCCACGCAGACGACCGCCTTGTCGATCACCGAATCGACGCCCGTGGTCACCGACACATCCGGCTACCACATCACCATCAGCATCTCCAATCCCACGTATGCCGCGACGTCACCGGGCCTGGTGACCGTGGCCTACAACCCGTCATATACGTTCGTATCGCGCACTGACATCCAGCATTGGGCGACCGGGGACGTATCAATTCCGGTGCGCACCGTTCTCGGCACGGCCACGGTGCCGTCCATCGCGGCGAACAAGAAGGTTTCCGTGAAGATCGACGCGGCGGCCGACAGCGATGCGTTGAAGGCGTTGCAGATGTGGGGGCCGAAACCGCTGCTGGTCACCTATCAGGCGACCCAGGCGACCGACTCTCAATCCACAGGCTCCTCTGACGGGTCATCCGGGTCGGACCGTACCGTCGATCCGAACACCAAGCCGATTCGCCTGCACAGCTTCCTGACCAGATCATCCCAGGGATTGCGCAACGCACAGACCCCGCCGATGGCCATCACCATGGTCATGCCGTTGATGAACAACGGCCAGCAGGCCGACAAGAACGCCATCGACCAGCTGGTGGTGCATGACAACGGTGATGGATCCGACACAAAATCTACACAATCAGGTGGCGGCGGCACGGATGACAGCACAGACGACGGCTCCGGCAACAATACCGACGACACCGAAAACACCGCGGCGACGCAATCATCAGTGCTCACCCCGCACGACAATGATGCACTCGCCGCCAAACTCTCCCTCATCGGCAAGCACAGCGATTTGCAGACCATAGCCGATCCGACGGCATTGGCTTCCGACACCGGGCAACGCATCGATGCCGTCATGCAGCCGGCCGGATTCGACATCACCGCCTATGCCGCGATCAACAACGTCCGGTCGTACGAACAGGCCGGCGTCGGCACCGGCGCATGGAACGCACGATCCGCACTGGCCGCGGCACCGGCATCATCCAATTCCCTGCCCATCGCCTGGCAAGGCAAGGGCGATTGGACCGGCAGGCGCTCTCCACGGCTAGGAAGCAGGGATACCAGTACGTCATCGCCGGTCACGACTTCGACTCCAGCACCACGGCCACCGTGCACACAGGCACATACACAATCCCCACCTCGGCCGGCGACATCACGGTGCTGAGCGAGCAGAAGGAACTCGGCGACCTCGCCAAAGGCAAGCCCACCAGCAGTGATGCGGACGGCGAGACCAGTAACGCGGGACGCATCGCGCGGTTCGTCGCGCAGAGCGCCTTCTATCAGATGGAGCAGCCGTATGCGGCGATGAACCGCAACTTGCTGGTCTGCTTCGGCACTAATATGTCGGCGGCGTTCATCGACACGCTGATGACCGCGGTCGAACAGTCCTCATGGCTGCAACTCACCGACCTGAATGATCTCATTGACGCAGACGCCTATCGGACCGGCGACAAGGCGCTGCAAATCGTCCCCCAAGACAGTCATTTAAGCGAGCGGAACACCCGATCGGTCACGTCCGCGCTGGAATCGCTGGCCGAAAGCCGCAACGACATCAACCGCTTCGCCACGTCGGTCCTCACCGACCATAAGGCATCCGCGTCCTGGATCCGCAAGATCAAGGCCGCACAGAGCACGCTGGCACTGCATGCGCTCTCGTCCGCGCCGCGCAACATCGACAGTCTGGTCGACGGCGCCAAACGGCTCGGCGGAGGCATGTTCGGCGGCGTATCCATCACGCCGACCGACTCCATCACCGTCGTCAGCGAAACGGCCAAAATGCCCGTCACCGTCAGGAACAACCATCCGTATCCGGTACGGGTGAAGGTCTCATCCCTCACCGACTCCATGGAAATCGTCACATCGCGGTTCACTGAGGCCACCATACCGGCGAACAGCGAGGCGCAGGTCACGTTCGCCATCCGCGTCGCCACTTCCGGCCACGCCACAGCCCACATCACATTGCTGGACCGCAACGGCGACACGTTCGGTTCCGCACAGAACACCGACATCACCAGCGTGCTGCGCATCAGCGACATGACCGGATTCATCATCATCGGCTTCTCGCTGCTGCTCGGCCTGGTCGGCCTCTGGCGCCAATTCCATCGAAAGAAGGACCCCGACGAATGAGCACCACGGTAGGACGCAATTCGCTGATCATGGCGTGCGGCACGGCCGCGTCACGTGTGACCGGCCAGATCCGCACCATCTTCCTCGTCGGCGCGCTCGGTACCACCGGTATCGCAGCCAACGCGTATCAGCCGGCGCGCAGATACCGCAGGTGATCTTCAACCTGCTGTCCACCGGCGTGTTCAACGCGGTGCTCGTGCCGCAGATCGTGCGCACGCTCAAGCAGAAGGACGCGGATGAGCGACTCAGCAAGCTCATCACCTTGTCCATCGCGCTGCTGCTGGCCATCACACTGCTGATGGCGTCCGGCACGCCACTGCTGACGATGCTGTACCTCGACTCCAGCTGGACGCCCGCGCAAAGGGCGCTGGCGAACGCCTTCACGCTGTGGTGTATGCCCCAGATCCTGTTTTACGGCCTGTATACCGTATTGGGGCAGATCCTCGCCGCAAAGGGGCGTTTCGCGACGTATGCGTGGAGCTCCGTGGGCGCCAACGTCATCAGCTGCATCGGTTTCGGCGCGTTCATCATGCTGTTCGGCAACGCGGGACGGCAGCCGATGTCGTTCTGGACATCCGGCAAGATAGCCCTGACCGCGGGTGCCTGGACGGCCGGCGTGGCGTTCCAGGCCCTGGTGCTGTTCATTCCTTTGCTGCGTTGCGGCATCCACTACCGGCCTCGCTGGGGACTGCATGGGCTGGGATTGCGTTCCATGGGCCAGGTGGCGGTGTGGAGCATCGCCATGGTGCTGCTCAACCAGCTGATGGGCATCGTCAATTCGCGTGTCAATACCGGCGCCCCGACCGCCGGCGGCGATTTGTACGGCATCGCGGGCAACGCGAGCTATCAGTACGCGTACACGATATACGTTCTTCCCTATTCGATCATCGCCGTGTCCATCACGACCGCGGTGTTCCCGCGCATGTCCCGCGCGATCAGCGAGCATCGTATCGGGGATGCCCGCGCCGACCTCAGCTCATCCTGCGATCCACCGGTCTTGCGATGTTCTTCTTCACCGCGGTCATGATTGCCATGCCGGTGCCGCTGGTGAAGGCGCTGATTCCGTCCACGAATGTGCATGGGGCGATTCTGATATCCGGGCCTCTGATCGGCCTGCTGGTGGGATTGGTGCCCACCAGTGCGTTCCTGCTGGTGCAGCGCGCCTTCTACGCGTATGAGGACGGCCGCAGCCCGTTCCTGTTCGCGGCGGCCGACAACGCCGTGCAGTTGCTGCTTCTGCTGACCTCGCTGCGTTTCGCGCCGCCGAAATATTGGACGCTCATGGTGGCTCTGTCGCTGAGCCTGTCATATATCATCACGTTCCCATGGGTGTTCTGGCTGTTGCGCAGACGATTCGGCGGGCGGATCGACGGCAAGCGCATCATCATCATGCATGTCAAGGCCCTGATTGCCGGTGCGGCGGCATGCGCGTGCGGACTATTCCTCAACCCGCTGGTCACGCGTTTGGTCGGCGCGAAGGTTTCCAGCGTCAACGGACATATGAGCTGGTGGCAATCCATCGTCATATGCGCGATTCTGACGATTGTGGTGACGGCCGCGTATGCCGGGCTGCTATGGCTGATGCGCGTGGAGGAGTTCTCCAGCCTGATCGTCACCATGAAGGCACGGCTGTTGCGTAGGACTTCCACTGCGACATCGGTATCGACACCGGCTGAGTCGGAGACCGAGGAAGCTCAGGCACAAAACGCGGAGGTCGAAGAGGGTACCACGGCAATTGCGGAGAATGATAATCATTACGATGATTATTCGCTGGGTGACGATGGAACCTCGGAGAATGACGGTTCTGCGGAACGGGCCGCTGAAACTGTGACCGATCTCGAACGGCCGGTTCAGGACCAGCCGGTTCAGGACCAACCCAGGGGGATTCCGTCCGACAACCTTCCGCCCAGCTTCGCGCCGACGGTCAACCGTAAGGGCCAACGCCCGTCCATCAAGTCCGTCGTACTGCCGAACGTCGCGGCAAACGCAGCCGGTGCAGCGGCAGGTATCGCGGCCGGCAACAACGCCCAGCCGCGAATTCCCACCATACTGCCAACGCCGCATCATTCCACTCGTCAAGCCGCGTCCGTCGCGGCTGCACAGCCGACCATCCCCACGGCTAGAATGTCAGCATCACCACTATCTCAGCGCATGACAGCAGAGCACGGAGAAACAACTACTATGAAGCCTCAATTGGGAGATACCGTCATCGGTCGCTACACTCTCGTTTCTTCGCTGCGCGAAAGTGACGGATTGAGCGCATGGATAGCCAATGACCGCATGCTGGCGCAGTCCTGCCAGCTGTTCATCATCACCGACACATCCGTTCTGCCGCAGATCAACGAGGCGGCTTCCACGCTCGCGCTGGCCAACAGCCGGTACTGCACGCCGGTGCTGCAGCTGCAGCACGTCGCGATGCCGCGGTGGTGATCACCGAGCCGGACTCCGGTCTGGCGCTGACGGAATACATGAAGCGTTCGTCTTCCTCGTTCCTCAGCTACGTCGCGATTCGATCGATCGTGGGACAATGCACCCAGGCGGTTCAGGAGCTGTTGGACACGGGGCTGACCCATACCGCGCTGAGCACCGATACCATTCGCGTGAGCGTCAATGGCGTGCAGTTCGCCGACACTCCCGTCGCCGCCGCATTGGCCGATATCTGCAGCGGCATCGACGGCGATGTGATGTCGTATGAGCAGATGGCGACGCGACAGCTGGCCGCACTGCTGTACGCGCTGCTGACCAAGACGCCTTCAGGCGCGAACACGACGTTCGACCTGAATATGCTGCCCGCCGACGTTCCCACGGAATTCCGCGTGATCTGCAAGCGTGGACTGGCCCTGCACACCGAAGATGGGGAAATCATCGTGCCGATGGCAACGCTGGCCGAGCTGAGCGCGCTGCTGGGCGCGTGGGAGCCATTCAGCAACCTGTCGGATCGTGACATCATATTGCCGTCGGTCAGTGGCAGCGCCTCGATCAGCATGGTGGCGTTGCGTGACACGAGCGATGACAAGATCGTGGAACTGCCGGATGGGCTGGTTACCTCGACGAAGCTGCCGGAATTGTCGATTTCCGAGGCGGGACTGGCAGCCGGCGCCGAGGCCAGGTTCGTCAACGAGCAGCGTCTCGCACAGCAGGCGTTCCTGGCTCAGCTGCCCGGAGATCCACCCTCGGCCGATCAGCCGGTCATCCCCGAAGCGGAATTGTTCGAACCGGATACCGCCGAGCCGTCGAAGACCCTGGCCTCCCTGCAATCGAAGGTCGGTCAGCTTATGGGCTCTTGCGCAAGGACGGGGAGCCGGAGTCGCCGGTGACGACATCCACTGCGGAAGAGACCGCGATTGAGCAGCCGATGCCGGTGTATGCACCGCTGCCGGCATCGTTCCCGCCCGCCGCCAAGCCGCGTAGGTCCGCTGCTGGTGCGACGAAGGCACAGTCCGGCAACGGCGTGAACGTACCGGCAAACGCTGCTGGTGCGTCTGGTGTTGCGGGCGGTACCGGCAAACCCCGGACGACCGGTGCAACCGGTGATATACAGAGCATCGTGCCAATATGCCGAATGTTCCGCTGCCGGAAGAGAACGACAATGAGCGCACCCGCGCCGGCAGCATCCCGCCGCTGCCGCAGTCCGGTGAGGCGCAGGTGTCTGAAGGCGAGCAAACCGTGGCTGGAAGCCATCCCACGACCCATGCGGCTCAGCCCATTGCCACGAATGCCATGCCGCAGCCGCGCGCGCATATGTCGGAATCATTGGCCGCTCTTGCCGCCAGATCCGCCAAGGCTGCGGCGTCGGGCGACGCCGTAATGCCCCCGTCATTCGCAGTGTCGGCATCGGCGCCCGGAGCCAATGGAGCAGCCATCCCCGGATCATCGAAGTCGCGTACGCGGATGACGGCACCAATCAGCCGCGATGCCCTGCGGAACATGTCTGGCGGCCGTCCTGCGGCGGCTCCGGGTGCGAATGTGCCGGGTGTGCAGACACCGGCGCAGCGTGCCCAATCCGACGCCTTTGACCCCACGGTCACCGTTCCGCTGCTAGGCACTGATGGTACTTCGGTAGATCAGCTGCCGCCTATGGCCCAGATCATGCCGCCGAGCTTCGCGCCCCAGCAGGTGCACGATGTCAACGCAGCGAATGTCGGACGCAATATCGAGGAGGACCTGCCTGACCAGCCACTCTGGGGGCAGCTCAAGATCAAGGTCATCGCCATCGTCGTCGCGCTGGTTCTGCTGGTGGTGGGATTGGTCGCCGCATGGTTCATCCTGAACGGAGACAACCACGGTGGCGGATCCGACAATCAGGATTGGCCGAACAAGACCGACATCGATAACGTCCCGTTCGGCAACTCGACCACACAGAACTCCACGTCAAAGAACTCTGCGGCACAATCCGACATCGTGTACATCCGCGTTCTGTAGGCGACGCAGAAGTTCTCATAGACACCCCTTCTACTCACGGGTAGGAGGGGTGTTTCATCGTACGCGGTGACTCACGCTGTGGACTTATGCTGTGGGCCCGTATCGTGCTCATATTAGCTCCTCCGGTTTCCATAAACACGGCATGCCTGTTTCGCAATCTGAAAGCGACCAATCGGCATTCGAGGCGAATCCATGTCGTTGTTCACCCACCGCTGGACGAGGTCAGGTCAACTCGCTATCGTAAGGGACATGACTGAACTTTCAACCATCATCATCGGTTCCGGCCCTGCCGGATATACGGCCGCAATCTACCTCGCACGCGCCGGGTATCGCCCGACCATTCTTGCGGGTGAGCTCACGCCGGGCGGTCAGCTGGTCAACACCACCACCGTGGAGAATTACCCCGGTTTCCCTGACGGCATTCTCGGACCGGAACTGATGGATCGCATGCGCGATCAGGCGGAGTCTTTCGGCGCATCCATCGAATATCTCGATGTGACGAGCGTCGATTTCAGCTCCTCCCCCAAGACCGTCACGTGCAGCGACGGAAGCCAATATCACGCCGATGCCGTCATCATCACCACCGGTTCACAGTACCGCAAGCTCGGCATTCCCGGCGAGGCCGAGTATTCCGGTCACGGCGTATCGTATTGCGCCACCTGCGATGGTTTCTTCTTCAAGGACAAGCCCATCGTCGTGGTGGGCGGAGGAGACAGCGCGCTCGAAGAGGCACTGTTCCTGACTCGTTTCGGCTCTTCGGTGACCGTGTTGCACCGCCGCGACCAGTTCCGCGCCTCCAAGATCATGGTCGAGCGCGTGCTGAACAATCCCAAGATCACCGTGAAAATGAATACGGTGGCGACAGCCATTCGCGGGCAGAAAAACGCCGCCGGCGAGCAGACAGGCGCTGATGCGGTAACCGCTGCGGCACCCGCAGCGCAGAACACCGGAAATCTTCTCTCGTTGAAGACGACTCCGATGCTGAATGTCTCCGGATCGGCATTGAATGCTCCCTCTTCGACCGGCATTTCCCTGTCGGCAAAGGCTGAAACCGCAGATGATTCCGCCGGCTTTGTGGACATTCGCGACACCGTGACAGGCGAGACGGGCACGTTGCCCGCCGAGGGCATCTTCGTGGCGATCGGCCATGAACCGGCCACGCGTTTTGCGAAGGGTTCCGTGGGTATGGATGACGACGGGTACATTCTGGTCTCCGGTGCCGGAACGCATACTTCCGTGCCTGGAGTGTTCGCCGCCGGTGACTGCGTTGACCGGGTGTACCGTCAGGCCATCAGTGCCGCAGGCATGGGATGCCGCGCCGCGCTGGACGCACAATCCTACCTGGCCTCACTGCACTGATCCAACAGCACAGCTCGACCTGTCGGCGAAATCAAACCTCATCACAGACGATGATATTGCTTCACCGGCGGGTTGAGCTACACAAATATTGCTTGCATTGTCAGTAATCACAAACGAAACGACAGACTGACCGAAATAGCGCTGCGGACGCTTACCAGCGCCGGAGAATCGCATCAGAACGACAATCCGCTCAAATCTAGCGCATTGTACTGGACCGATTTCAACTCATATTGCTCAACAGAGTTTTCGGTAATGAATTTTCAGGTGCATGCAATAGGACAGTTATACGTGCGGTTCATTGCATTAGTCCTCTGACTGCAAATGCCACGACAGTTGCTTTATACGCGTTCTGCCGGAGAGGCAATGAATACCTCTCGGCAGACCAGATCATACAGCTCATGAACGGCATGACCGTTGTTTCCCGTTGTGTGATGATGGCGGCTCACACCGTTGTGTGGCTCGCAACCTCACACCCATTTTGCCGCCGCGCCCTCGACTGCCGTGGGAATCAGCATGCTGAGGATGCGTTCCATATCCTCAGGGGAGGAAAACACGATTTCGATTCGACCGTGCTTTTGCGTACCCTTGATGGACACTTTGGTGTCAAAATGATTTTCAAGGTTGTTGACAATCGGAGAACCGGCCCAAGGATTGTTCTTCGTCGGCCTTACCTTCTTGGGCACGTTGCTTTCTGCGTTCTTCAGCGCCACGATTTCCTCGGTGCTGCGAACCGAAAGCCCCTCCCCTATGATTCGAGTGGCCAGCTTGTCGATTTCACTTTCGTCATTCAAACCAAGAAGAGCTCGCGCATGCCCTGCGGACAGTACGCCTGCGGCAACTTTCTTCTGCACGGACGCAGGAAGATTCAGCAGACGCAATGTGTTCGCGATTTGCGGTCGCGATTTCGAGATCGACTTGGATAGTTCAGCCTGAGTCAGGCCGAAGTCATCAATCATCTGCTGATATGCCGCCGCCTCTTCCAGAGGATTCAGTGCGACGCGATGAAGGTTCTCCAGCAGTGCATCACGCAGCATCTCGTCATCTGATGTGGTTTTGACAATCGCCGGAATCGTCTTCAGTTGTGCAAGTTGTGATGCACGCCAGCGACGCTCGCCCATAATGAGCTCGTATCTCTGCGATGTTTCACGTGAAACATCATTCTTGCTGGACTCCCCAGCCTGACGCTTGCGAACCACGATCGGCTGCAATACGCCGACTTCCTTGATGGACGCGGCCAACTCATTCAGCTCTTCCTCATCAAAGACGCTGCGCGGCTGCTGCGCATTCGGAACGATGGAGCTGACAGGAATATCCAGCAGATAGCCACCCTCGACAGGCTTCAATTTTGGAGTTTCCTTATTATCCTTTTCCTTGCCGGATGCCTTTGTGCTCTCGGAACGCTGAGCCGGCTGCGTTTTCTTGGAATCGCTCGTCCCTGTGCTGTTGCTCCGAAAAACATGTCACTGGGGTGTGCCATATCACTGATACCGGGCATGGCAACACGCTTGCCGCTCTTGGGCTTCTCCACCGTTGTGGACTTGTGTACGGCAGGAATGGAATCCTTCATGGCCGGAATGGTCTTACGCTTGATTTCGCCAAGACGAACCGGAGCGGTAGACTCACTGTGTTGTTCAGTACCGCTCTTATGGGATTCGACCTTCTCTGGCGCAGCCGCAGCTTTCTCTTGAGGGGCTTTCTTGTTGGCTGTCGTCTCCTTGGATTCGACATCAACACCCAATTGCTGCTGTTCCGCATGAGCTGTTCTCGACTCACCGGGAAGTGCGGGGAACAGCGCACCCAATCCTTTACCCAAACGTGATTTTGAGGTCATGGGTTACTCTCCCCTCTTCGCGTCAATTGCAGCCAGCACCGAAGGCGATCGACGGGCGATTTCCAAGGCCGCTTCGCCATAGGCACTCGCTCCCATTCCACGCGGGTCATAGCTAATGACTGTCTTTCCGAAACTTGGAGCCTCAGATATTTTTACCGTACGGGGAATCGTCGTATCCAGAACGATACTCGGATAGTGACTCTTCACCTCTGAGAACACTTCCCTGCTGAGCAATGTTCGTTTATCAAACATAGTGACCAGCATAGTCGACACAGTCAAATTAGGGTTATAGTGCTCCTGCACCAATCCTATGGTATTGATAAGTTGACCAAGCCCCTCCAAGGCATAGTATTCAGCTTGGATCGGAATCAACATCTCAGACACCGCGCACATGGAGTTGATGACCAACAGGCCAAGACTCGGCGGGCAATCGACCAGAACATAGTCATAATGATTGTTCGGATCCTGCAGGAATGATTCGACGGCTTCCTTCAGCAGATTGTTGCGATTCGGCAGATCCGCCACTTCCAGTTCCGCACCCGAAAGTTCAATGGAAGCGGGAACCACATCGAGCCCTGGGATATCAGGACAGGTTTTCAGTACCTCTCCGATTGTCATTCGTCCTTCAAGAACGTCATATACCGAAGGATCGCTGGTGCCGTGAGGAACACCGCATGCCGTAGAGGCGTTCCCCTGGGGATCCATATCGATGACCAGCACGTGAGCTCCATGAGAGGCGAGAGCTGCGGCAATATTCACCGTTGTTGTTGTCTTGCCGACGCCGCCTTTCTGGTTGGCGACGGCCAGGCATCGGGTTCTCGATGGCAGGGGGAACAATGCGGCATTCAGGCGTTCATAGCGTGACGCCTCATCTGCAATCTCGGCACCCAAAGAGGAACCATCATTCCCGAAAATCCTTCTGACCGTTTCAGAAGCAGATTCCATGGCAGGAATCGCAGAGGATTCCTGTGAATCATTGGATGTCATAGTCCCTCCTAAAAAAACGAACAACATCTAATTTTTCCTAGTCGTATGGACATCTCAAGTTGTGCACAGCAATGTGGATAACTGTGGATAAGTATAGTGCATTAGTGTGTGAACACTTCGATCAACACTAGATAAACCGTTTATTTCCGCCATTTTCCTAATGTGGATTACATGTCGCAAATAATGTGGATAACTTTGTGCACTGTTTGAAGTTGTGGATAACTCCATTCTTGCGAAACCATCGCTTTCGTGTTTGACATCCATTGTTTCACGTGAACAATCTTCGGACAGTCAGCGATGTCGATGAGATATAACAGTATTATTTATGCGTTCAAAGGCAATGGATATCGTCCGTCTCGCCCCGCAATCCAACCTCCTACAGCGGAAGCAGAATTACGATTCCCGTCAGCGGGAGCATGGGATTATCGTGTGACTCTCACCCATGGGAGCCACACGATAATTAGCGCTTGTCTACGAGAACGACGTGCGTGGATTCGAGACCGGGAGCTACTGGAGCTTCAACGACACGAGCACGCACTCCCCTGGCATGGGAAATTTGATGCTTCGCCTTTTCAATCTCAGCCTGCGCCGAACGGCCTTTCAATGCGACCAGTCGACCTTGAGGGCGAAGCAGAGGCAACGTCCAACCGGCAAGCTTGGTCATTGGCGCCACTGCTCGACAGGTCACTACAGAGAATGGCTTCAATTCACCTTCGTGGTGCTTGATACGATCGATGACTTCGTCGGAACGTGCGCGAATAATCGTAACATTCTGCAGGTCCATGTCATCCACGCACTCTTGCAACCATTCGACACGACGTTCCATGGGCTCAATGAGTGTAAACGCACAATCCGGCATGCATGCTGCCGCAACGATTCCAGGGAAACCGCCGCCACTGCCAACATCGGCAATGGTCTTTGCCTTGCTTCGATCGGTGACTTCCCGAATGAACGGGACGCATGCGGCGGAGTTGAGGATATGACGTTCCCAAATGATGGATATGTCGCGTGGGCCTATCAATCCACGCAGCTCACCCTCGCGGGATAGTTTCACGTGAAACACTTCGAGCTTGTCGTATGCTTCGCCCAATGCCTCACGAACTATTGCGGAATCATCTAGCTCATCACCAGATGTTTCACGTGAAACAATATCGCTCACTCTTCGCTACCTTCATCGACGTCGGATTCATCGGCGCTGCTCTTCATGTAGATGGTGACATAGCGACGCGGCTCTTCACCGTGAGAACGAGACTTCAGCCCCTCCTCGCGAACCACATCATGAATGACCTTGCGCTCGAACGAATTCATCGGTTTCAAATCAACGGGCTCACCGGTGTCATGCACTTCATCAATGGCATCAAGTGCAATGTCACGAAGACGCTGACGCTTGCGCTTCAGGAACCCGTCAACATCAACAATCAGATGCGAGCGTTCGCCGGTCTTCTGCTGAACAGCAAGCCGGGTAAGCTGCTGCAAAGCATCGACCACTTCACCATTGCAACCAATGAGATGCTTGATATCCGTATCGTCATCAGCGATGATCTGCACCATCGGACGACCGTTGCGAACACCCATCTCGATATCGCCTTCGTAATCGGCGATGTCCAATAAGCCTTCCAAGTAGTCGGCGGCGATGTCAGCTTCTTCATTGAGCTGATCGATCGTCGTGGTCTCCTCCTGCGCCATATCACCACTCCTTTAAGCGAGTATTACTTCCATAGTGTAAAAAAGGAACCTCACGGTCAAATAGAGGTTTCCAATCGTGTCACTTTTTCTTGCGATTCTTCCGCTGGGGCTGCTTGCGCTGGTATCCCCGCTCCAGACGAACAGCGGCTTCCTGGCGCGCCTTCTCCAGTTCCTCTTCCTCAATCGAAAGCTGTCCGGCCTTGGCGCGACGAGCATTCTCCTGACGATGATCTCGAATCTCCTTTTCCTCAGCTGCACGGGAACCGGGGTCGGGAACTTGTACACCTGGAACAAGGAACGGGCAAGGTTGCATGCGTTGTTGGTCAGCCAGTACACCAGCACGGCGAACGGGAACATGATGCCGGAGAAGATGTACATGATCGGGAAGCCCCAGGTCATGGCCTGCTGCATCTTGTACGTGGATCCTGCATCGAAGCCTTGGGGAGGTTCTTGCGCATGTTGTTGAACTGCATGTACCACATGCATGCGCACATCAACAGGATGAAGAAGCCGATGACGACCTTTCCGGAATTGTTGGCCGTACCGAAGGTATCGGTGACGCTGACACCGAAGACGCGGGTTTGCGCGAACTGCTTGGCAGTCGCTGATCGAATGCGCCAAGCGCTCCCCTCTTGCCGGTCGCGATATACGGAATGGCGGAAAGCATGTAGAACATGCACATGAACACAGGACCCTGAATGACGGCGGTCCAACACGACCCCATGGGGTTGGCGTCATTGTCCTGGTAGAGCTTCATCATCTCACGGCTCATGGCCTCTTTGCTGGCCTGATCCTTTTTGCCCTTGTACTTGTTCTGAATATGGCTGCATCTTGGGCTGCAGGCCTGCATCTTTGCGCATCGACTTTCATCTGCTTTGAGATAAATCGGGCAAATACAGGGCGTTTGCACCCACGAGCACAAAGGGAAACACGATCGCCCAGCAAACCCAAAGAGATGCCCCGGATCGGGTGCCCATTTGCCCAAAGCAGGGTTTGAAAGGGAAACTTTATGAATT